>Ga0247817_10001785_pt1 | contig 11147 bp, 10 predicted proteins | sample UWRJL212509R1_FD_178010 | JGI IMG/M metagenome (GOLD analysis project Ga0247817, IMG submission 178010) | Plant litter microbial communities from Arlington Agricultural Research Station in Wisconsin, United States - UWRJ-L212-509R-1 | ecosystem: Environmental > Terrestrial > Plant litter >... | reverse complement strand
ACGCGTCGCCGACGCACTTCTTCGTCGGGCTCAGTTCTCCGTCGAGTGGCGCGAAGCTCGGCATGCTCCGACTCGCGCGCGTCACGATCTACCCCGGCTACGGACCACCTCCGCTCGGTGGCTACACCTGGAAGCTGCACGACTTCGAGAGTGGGGTTCCGGATGACGTGGCCGCGTTCGCGTCGCGACCGGCCGTTCGGCCGCGACTCGGCACGGCGCGTGCGGACGTGCCAGGCAGCATCCGTCCGAACCGCGGTCTCGTCGTGCGCGTCGATCGAACGCCGCGCGCGTCGGACTCGCTCGGGTTCCGTGCGCCGCGAGTGACAAGTGACCTCGGCTGGCCCGCCACCGGGCCGTCGCTCTGGGTGAAGGGCACGGGCAAAGGCGGCACGATAGCGATCGTTCTGCGCAACGGCAGCCAGGCGTTCGAGTACGCGGTCACCGACAACAGCACCGGCTGGCGTCTGCTCGAGCCGACCTTCGATGAGTTCCGGCTGGTCGGTAACCCGTCAAGTGACGCGCGGTACGACACGAGCGACTACTCGGGCTACGAAGTGCGGCTCGCCGGCGTGAAGGCCGGACGCTACTACTTCGACGATCCGAGCATCATTTTCGTTTACTAACGGCATCCGCCCGGGCGCCCAGCCCACTCGAACTGCCCCGAAGTGCCCTATTTTTCGAAAGATAGGGCACTTTGGGGCAATTCGTTTGTGTTTGACAGCGACTATAGACAGCGTTGCTATCGATAGTCATACTATCCGTATGAGAATGGCGGAGCTGAGCGAACGAAGCGGCGTGCCCGTGCCGACAATCAAGTACTACCTCCGAGAGGGCATGCTTCCGCCAGGAGAGGCCACCAGCCCCAACCAGGCCAGCTACGACGACGCACATGTCGCGCGCCTGCGGATGGTTCGGGCGCTCATCGACGTCGGAGGGCTCAGCGTCGCGTCGGTTGTCGCCGTGCTCGCCGCGGTCGACGACACCCGGATGCCACTCACTTGGGCATTTGGCGTCGCCCAGCATGCGCTGCCCAACCCTGTCACGGCGATTGCCAGCGCGGAGGGTGACGGGACCTCTGCGGGCCAGGCGGCGATCGCGCGCGTGATGGAGGAGCGCGGCTGGACGGTCACGGCCGGCAATCCCGGCATCGCTCTAGCGGCACGGGTGCTCGACAGCTATGGCACCCTCGGCCTCGAGCACCTCGCGTCGGTGCTGCCGGCGTACGCCGAGGCGGCGCAGATCGTCGCCGAGGCCGACCTCGCTGCCATCGCGCTTCGTGAAGACCGTGCCGAGCGGGTGGAGTCGGTGGTCATCGGAACCGTGCTCGGCGACGCTCTCGGAGCGGGGCTGCGCAGGATCGCGCAGGAGCATGTGTCGGCGCGAGTCTTCCCGTGGCCGAATCAATCGGACGAAAGCGAGGCGGGTCATGAGTAACCGAACGGTGATTGCGGATCTTCGTCAGGCATCCTGGCATCGTCCGTTGCTGGTGCTCGCGGTGGCCATGGCGGCGCTGGCACTCTTCACGGCGGTTGCAGCCGTTGTCGATACACGCGAGGTGACCGGTGTTGGCCTGTGGCTCAAACCGCTCAAGTTCGCTCTGTCGGTTGGGATCTACGCCGTCACGCTGTCCTGGCTTATCGGACTTCTGCCGTCGGGCTCCCGGTTGCGGCGAGCTGGGTGGATCGCCGGCACCATCAGTACTGTCGGTCTCGTGATCGAGATGGTCATCATCGTCGGTGTGGCCGCGGTGGGGCTCACGAGTCACTTCAACGTCTCAACCCCGTTCCACACAGCGCTCTGGTCGATCATGGCCGCATCGATCGTGGTGGTCTGGCTCATGACACTCGCCGTGAGCATTGCGCTATTCCGGGCACCGCTCGGCGATCGGGCGAGAACGATCGCCATTCGCGGCGGTGCGATTCTCGCCGTCATCGGGATGGGGCTCGCGTTCCTCATGACCGGGCCGACCGCCGCGCAACTGGACGACTACCAGGGCATCGCCGGAGCGCACACCGTTGGTGTCGCCGACGGTGGCCCGGGGCTTCCGCTGCTTGGGTGGAGCACCGTCGCCGGTGATCTACGCATTCCGCACTTCGTCGGCATGCACGCGCTGCAGGTGCTTCCCTTGCTTGTCCTTACGCTCGAGCTGCTGTCGGGCAGGATCGAGCGACTGCGTTCGGCTACCGTTCGACTCGGCCTCGCGCGGATTGGCGTGGCGGCGTACGCGGCGACGCTGGTCGTGATCACCGCGCAGGCCCTGCTCGGCCAGTCGATCGTGCATCCGGACGGAGGCATTCTCGCGGCGGGCACACTCGTCGCGGTGGCGACGGTCGCCGTCGCGCTCGTGGTCGTGCTGCGAGCGGGTGAGCCCGCGGTCTACAGGTCGAGCGTTCCGCCCGGCTCGACGACGTAGAACTCTCCGCCGCCGGCTTCGGTCGCCGTCTTCAGGCGGTCGTTGCCCATGTTCTTGCCGATGACCGACAGCACCATCTCGTGCACCGGGAACGCGCGCTTCGGCGCTACCGCGAGCACGTAGTCGATGGCTTCGCCAATCTTCAGCCAAGGTGCTCCGACGGGGGCCGCGAGCGTGTCGACCGCGACCGGCGGCACCGTGAACGCATCTCCGGGGTAGAAGAGCGTGTTGTTGACGAGCACTCCGACGTTGTCCACGATCGGGATCGACGAGTGGATCTCGGCGTGGCGAGCCCCATGGAACGCCAGCTCGAACGGGCCCACGGTTGCCGTGTCGCCGTCGTGCGTTTCGATGATGGTGAAGTCGGATGCCGCAAGGGCTACTCCGGGAGGGCCATAGATTGCGACATCCGGGTTGCGTTCGAGGATGCGGGTGAGCTGCTCGGGCGTCCAGTGGTCGGGGTGCTCGTGCGTGATGACGATGGCCAGCACGTCGCCGAGGTCGCCGAGCGGAACGGTAAAGGCACCCGGGTCGATGATCAGGCGGTCTCCGTTGATTTCGAGAACCAGGCAGGCGTGCTCAAACTTCGTCAGCTTCATGGTCTGAGCCTAAACCGCGCTGAGGGCGAAACCGGTTGCTCCTAGTACCCCCGGGGGGTATGCTCTCAGCATGATCGCAGACATCAAGAAACGGGCGCTTCACCGCAGCCGCATTCTCGAGGGGCAGATGCGCGGCCTCGAAAAGATGATCGACAACGAGGACTACTGCATGGACATCATCGTGCAGTCGCTCGCCATTCAGAAGTCGCTGAGGAGCCTCAATAAGCTGCTCGTCGAGAACCACCTGAAGACCCACGTCAGCGACATGTTCGCGGCCGGAGGAGACCAGCGCGAGCACGCGATCGAAGAACTGCTCAAGGTGTACGAACTCAACAACAACCGCGGAGACTCAGCATGACTACCCACGATCACCACCCCGCTCCGCACCACCCGTCCGAGTCGTCTCACCCGTCCCCTGAGCCGCACCACTCGTCCCCTGAGCTGCACCACCCGTCCCCTGAGCCTGTCGAAGGGCACGACCACTCTGCCCACGACCACTCTGCCCACGACCACGCTGCGCACGGTCATTCAGGCCACGGCGACCACTCCCACCACGACCCCGCCATCTTCAAGCGCAAGTTCTGGATCAGCCTCGCCCTCACCATCCCGACCCTGATCTTCTCGAGCGGGCTGCAGGGCATCGTCGGTCTCGACGGACCGTCGTTCCCCGGAAGCGAGTTCATCCCCGCGGTCTTCGGCGCGATCCTCTTCGTCTACGGCGGAACCGTCTTCCTGCGCGGGGGAGTGCAAGAGATCCGGGCGAAGCAGCCCGGCATGATGACGCTGATCTCGCTCGCGATCGTGGTGGCGTTCGGCTATAGCCTCGCGGTCACTCTCGGCTTCCCCGGCATGGACTTCTGGTGGGAGCTCGCGACCCTCATCACGATCATGCTCCTCGGGCACTGGATCGAGATGTCAGCGATCATGGGCGCACAGAACGCTCTCGGCGAGCTCGCGAAGCTCATCCCCGACACCGCCGACCTCGTGCACGGCGATCACGTCATGCAGGTGCCGGTCGCGCAGCTCGCGGTCGGCGACCGGGTGCTCGTTCGACCCGGAACGGCGGTACCGATCGACGGAACGGTCATCGAAGGCGAGTCGGAGGTCAACGAGTCGTTGCTGACCGGCGAGTCCGCCGCGGTGGAGAAGGCCGTCGGCTCGCTCGTCGTGGCGGGCAGCGTCAATGGTGCCGGAGCCCTGACGGTCGAAGTGACAAAGGTCGGTGAAGAAACCGCCCTCGCCGGAATCATGAAGCTTGTCGCCGATGCCCAGGCGAGCAAGGGTGCCGTACAAGTGCTCGCCGACAAGGCTGCGGCCTGGTTGTTCTACGTCGCCCTCGGTGCTGCGCTCGTCACCCTCGTGGTCTGGACCCTGCTCTCACCCGACCAGCCCGCGTTTGTCATCGAACGAGTCGTGACCGTTCTCGTCATCGCGTGCCCGCACGCGCTCGGCCTCGCTATCCCGCTCGTCGCGCAGCTCACGACCGCGATCGGCGCACGCAAAGGCATCCTCGTGCGCAGCCGCACCGCGCTCGAGGCCGCGCGCACCGTTCAGGTCGTGCTCTTCGACAAGACCGGCACCCTCACCGAGGGACGCCAGGGCGTCACGTCGATCGTGGCCGCCGGCGACGAGGTGGAAGACGACCTGCTCGCGCTCGCCGCTGCCGTGGAAGCCCGGTCCGAGCATCCGATCGCCCGTGCCATCGTCGCGGAGGCCGCGACGCGTGAGCTTTCCGTCGTCCCGGTCACCGGGTTTGTCTCGCACGCCGGAAAGGGTGCGGAGGCAACCGTCGGTGATCGACGGATCACGGTCGCGAGCATCCGTCTCGCCACCGAGCGAGGGGTCACTCTTGGCGCCACCCTTGTGCAGGCGAAGCGTGAGCTCGACGCCGAGGGCAAGACGATTGTCGCGGTCATCGAGGGTGAGGCGACCGACGCGCGCGTGCTCGGGATCATCTCACTCGCCGACGTCATCCGGCCCGAGTCGGCCGAGGCGGTCGCGCGGCTGAAGAAGAGTGGCATCCGGGTGGCAATGCTCACCGGCGACTCGCATGCCGTCGGCAACTGGGTTGCGGCGCAGCTCGGAATCGACGAGGTGTTCGCGGAGGTTCTTCCCGGCCAGAAGGCCGACGTGGTTGCGCAGTTGCAGAAAGACAACACCTCCGTCGCTATGGTCGGGGACGGCGTCAACGACGCACCGGCAATCGCGCGCGCCGACGTCGGCATCGCGATCGGTGCCGGAACGGATGTCGCGATCGAGTCGGCCGGCATCGTGCTGGCGTCCGACGATCCGCGCGGCGTGCTCCAGGCGATCCGACTGAGCAGGGCGAGCTACCGCAAGATGGCGCAGAACCTGTTCTGGGCTACCGGCTACAACGTCATCGGTATTCCACTCGCCGCTGGCGCGCTGTTCGGTGCGGGTCTGCTGCTGTCGCCGGCGCTCGGAGCGGTGTTCATGTCGGTCTCGACCATCGTCGTTGCGCTCAATGCCCAACTGCTCAGGCGCCTCGATCTGGGGGCATGAGAACCGTAGGGTAAGCGGCTCATCCGCGTCATAATTGCGAGATGACGACACCACGGCTCAAATTAGTCGTCGCGATCAATCCCTCGGCATCCTTCGGAAAAAGCAGTGGGGTTGGCCCCCAGGTGGTCTCGGCGCTGACCGAACTCGGGCATGACGTGGTCGGGCTGAGCGAGCCGACCTATGCGCAGCTCGTCGCGGCCGGACGCAAGGCCGTCGCCGAGAAGCCGGATGCCGTGGTCGTCGTCGGCGGTGACGGCATGGTCAATCTCGGTGCTAATCTCGTGGCGACGACGGGAATCCCGTTCGGCATTGTGCCGTCGGGCACGGGCAACGACATGGCGCGGGCGCTCGGCATCCCTTACGACAACACCCCGGTTGCGATCAACATGCTCGTCGAGGCGCTCACTCGCCCGGCGATGGAGATCGACGCCGGGCTCATCACCCACACCGACAGCGAAACCGGGCTCGAGAAGAAGACCTGGTTTGCCTGCATGGTCTCGGCCGGGTTCGACGCGATCGTCAACGAACGGGCGAACAACATGCGGTGGCCAAAGGGCCCTCGCCGGTACATCCTCGCGCTCGCTATCGAACTCATCAAACTGCGTACGATCAACTACGAGATCGAGCTTGACGGCGTGAAGTCATCAACCGCTGCCGCCCTCATCTCGGTCGGCAACGGCGTTTCCCTCGGCGGAGGCATGAAGGTCACGCCCGACGCCATGCTCGACGACGGACTGTTCGACGTGCTCGTGGTCGAGCCGCTCTCGCGCATCGCGTTCCTGCGGATTTTCCCGCGCGTGTACCGCGGGGAGCACCTGAGCGATCCGCGCGTGACCGTGCGGCGGGCATCGCGGGTTCGGATCAACGCCGAGAACGTGGTCGCTTTCGGTGACGGCGAGCGACTCGGTGCATTGCCGATCGACATCGAACTCGTGTCCGGGGGCCTCAGCGTTCTCGCGCCGCAACCCGCGGTTTCGCTTCCGTCTCTCTAGATTCTCCGCTCGTTTCGGGCGAACGGATGCCTCGTTTTGGAGTCTCTCGCAGGGTGTGGCATACTCGTCTAGTTGCTTACGGCCCCATCGTATAGCGGCCTAGTACGCTGCCCTCTCACGGCGGTAACACCGGTTCGAATCCGGTTGGGGTCACAACAGCCCGGCTCTCTCCTCGCGGAGGGAGCCGGGCCTTTTTGTTTTGTGGGCGCGGCTAGCCCTTAACCTCGACTAGCCCTGAACCTCGGCTAGCCCTGAACCTCGTCGGGTCTCGTAATCACTAACGGCAGGATTGTGTTGACGGCCTCGCAACTGGTGAGTGAGGCCTCACGTTCTCGACCTGCGGTGACAGCCAAACAGGAAAGGCCCGGCGCAATGCCGGGCCTCTCTTGCTTGCGTGCAGAGTTAGTACTTCTGCGACTGCCCGCCGTCGATCGCGATGACCTGTGCGTTGACGTAGGACGCGGCATCCGACAGCAGGAAGGCGACAACAGCGGCAACTTCTTCTGCCTTGCCGTAGCGCTTGGTGGGGTTGGTCTGAATGAACTGCTCCGCAGCCTTCTCGGGGTTCTCGGCGTCGAGCTGCTTCATCGAGTTCTCGACCATCGGCGTCCAGATGGCGCCGGGCGCGACCGCGTTGATCGTGACGCCGTATTCGCCGTACTCAACGGCCGAATTGCGGGTAAGGCCGACGACGCCGTGCTTGGCCGCCGCGTAGCCGGACTGGTTGCCGATTCCGCGGATGCCGCCGACCGAGGCCGTGTTGACGACGTGCCCGGAGTTCTGCTCTTTCATGACCGCGAGCACGTGCTTGAGGCCGAAGAAGACGCCGTTGAGGTTGATGGACAGCACCTTCGCGAACTCGTCCGAGTTGTAGAGCTCGGTGGGGTTCTGCTTGCCTTCGATGCCGGCGTTATTGAAGAAGCCGTCGATGCGGCCGAACTCCTTGAGGGTCGCGGCAACATAGGCCTCGACCTGTGCTTCGTCCGACACGTCGGCGATCACGGAGATGGACACGACATCGGGGGAGACCTCGAGCAGTGCGGCGGTGGTGTCGGCGAGACCCTTTTCGGAGACGTCGACAAGGGCAAGTCGCGCGCCCTGGGAGGCGACAGCGATCGCTGTCGCGCGCCCGAGTCCGGAACCTGCGCCGGTGATGAGGACGACCTTGTCGGTGAAGTTGTTCATGATGCCTTTTCCTGAGTCAAAAGATGCGTTTGCATCCATCCCACTATTAGACACCTGTTGCATTTCTTTCGCACATCGACCGTTTTGGTGGAGGTGGAATAGGCGACCACGACCGAACGGTTCACCTTTGCATGAAGGCCATCAGCTACGACCGAAACGGCGACTCAAGCGTTCTCGCTCTCATCGAACGGGAGGTGCGGGAGCCGGCTCCCGGCGAGGTGCGCGTGCGCGTCGTCGTCTCCGGAGTCAACCCGACCGATTGGAAAGCGCGGGCCAATAACCCGCTCAGCGGACCGAAGGTTCCGAACCAGGATGGCGCCGGTGTCGTCGACGCGATCGGGGAGGGCGTGACCGGTTTGGCGATTGGCGACCGGGTCTGGTTGTGGGATGTCGCGTGGCAGACCTCGGAGGGAACCGCCCAGCAGTTCGTGACTCTGCCGGCCAGCCACGCTGTCGCACTGCCCGACAGCGAGTCGTTCGACACGGGCGCGAGCCTCGGCATTCCGGCGCTCACCGCTCACCTCGCGTTGACCGCCAATGAATCCGGGCCCGATCGGCTCGCTCCGCACGCACTCGACGGGCGGATCGTTCTCGTCACGGGTGGTGCGGGAGCTGTTGGTCACGCCGCCATCCAGCTCGCTGTCTGGGCCGGTGCAACGGTGATCGCGACCGTGAGCGGCGGCAGCAAGGCCGAGCTCGCGAGAGCCGCGGGTGCCCACCACGTAATCAACTACCGCGATGAGAGAGTCGCGGATGCCGTTCTCGCCATCGCACCGAACGGCGTGCACACCATCGTCGACGTCAACATCATTGCCAACATCGAGGCCGACCTCGCCGTGATCGCCCCCAACGGCACGATCGCCAGTTATGCGGATGCGCCAGCCAACCTCGTCGCGATTCCCGTTCGCGGCTCCATGAGCAAGAACACTCGCTTCCAATTCATCCTGACCTACACGTCATCATCGGGGGCGAAAGCCAACGCCGTCGCCGCGGTCTCGGAGGCGCTCGCCGCGGGTGCTCTGCACGTCGGCGAGGACGACGGCCTTCCGCTCGCGCGCTTTCCCCTCGCCGAGACAGCGGCCGCTCACGACGCCGTCGAGAATGGCTTCGTCGGCAAGGTGCTGATCGACGTCGAGTGACTTCTCGTGGATCGGTGCAATTGCCGCGCCGATGCGCGTGCGAGGCGCCGATCCACGAATTCCCGGCGGCTTAGGGTTGTGGGATGCGCTCCCTGTACCCAGCCATTGAACCGCACGACACCGGCATGCTCGACGTCGGTGACGGCCATCTCGTCTACTGGGAGGTCTCGGGCAACCCCGGCGGCAAGCCGGTTGTCTTCCTCCACGGCGGCCCGGGCGGCGGCACCTCGCCCGATCACCGTCGCCTGTTCGACCCCGCGCTCTATCGCATCATCCTGCTCGACCAGCGCGGCTGCGGCAACAGCACTCCACACTCGAGTGCTCCGGATGCCGACCTCACCTCGAACACGACCTGGCACCTTGTCGCAGACCTCGAGTTGCTCCGCGAACACTTGGGTGTAACCACCTGGCAGGTCTTCGGTGGCTCGTGGGGATCGACCCTCGCGCTTGCCTACGCCGAGACGCACCCGGATAGGGTGAGCGAGCTCGTGCTGCGCGGCATCTTCACGCTTCGCGAGTCCGAGCTGCACTGGTTCTACGAGGGTCCGGCCTCGAACATCTACCCCGACCTCTGGGAACCGTTCCTCGCCGCCGTACCCGAAGCCCAGCGCACGAGTGGTTCACTCATCGCCGCCTATTCCAGCTTGCTCGCGGACCCCGACCCAGCCGTGCACGGTCCGGCGGCCGTCGCGTGGGCGACGTGGGAGGCATCCGGAATCACGCTTCTTCCACGGCCCGAACTGGTCGCCCGGTTCGCGGACCCGACCTACGCGATCGCGTTCGCGCGCATCGAGAACCACTACTTCATGCACAAGGGGTGGTTCGAAGACGGGCAACTGATCCGCGACGCGCATCTGCTCGCCGGCATCCCGACCGTCATCGTGCAGGGTCGGTACGACATGTGCACGCCTGCGACGACAGCGTGGGATCTGCACCGCGCCCTGCCCGAAGCGGAGTTCCGCCTGATCGACGATGCGGGGCACGCTTTTGATGAGCCCGGCATCCTCGACGCGCTGATCACCGCGACCGACCGTTTCGCCCACTGACCGCCAACTGCTTGTTCACGGTCGACAGCGAGAACAGACTCGGCTGGGAGTTTGCGAGGCGGCGGCCGCGCGGGTGGCGCCTAGACTCGGCGATGCTGTTCGAGAGAAGGGGGCCTTGTGGCCAAGAAATCAGGCACGCAGGCTCCGCGGATCGATGCGCTCAGGTTCGGTGAGCTCGAGACGAGCACGGGCGACGAACTGCGCGACCACGGCAGCTTCGAAAATCTCGGTATCACCGGTGCCGACCTCGGAGGGCGTGACCTCAGCGGCGTCGTGCTGCGTGAATCCGTGCTCGACGACCTGCAGGCGCACGAGACGATGCTGCGCGGTTCGACGTTCAGCGAAGTGCGGCTCACCCGGTTCAACGCTCCCGTGTTGACGGCTCCGCGCGTGCAGTGGAGAGACGTTTCGCTCGAGTCATCCCGAATCGGCTCGGCCGAAATGTACGAGGCGAGCCTCAACTCCGTGCGGATTGTTTCGAGCAAGATCGGTTTCGTGAACGCGCGCGGGTCGAATTTGCTCGACGTGCTGTTCGAGGACTGCACTATCGACGAACTCGACCTCAGTGGTTCGACGCTCACGCGGGTCTCTTTCGTCAACACCACCGTGCGCAGCCTGAGCCTCGAGCACTCGAAGCTCACCCACGTCGACCTCCGTGGTGCCGACTTCGCCCAGATCGACGGCTACAGCGCGCTCCGGGGAGCAACACTGAGCTCGTACCAGGTGTCGATGCTCGCGACATCCTTCGCCACCCACCTCGGGGTGGTCGTCGAAGACTGAGCTGGCTGCTCAGAACTCCGCGCTAGTGCGCGGCGGTCGGAGCGCCCGTCAGGGCACCGTTCTTGACAGCGGCGGCGATCGTTCCGGCGTGGGACATCTTGTCGATCCAGGCGAGAGCAATGGCCGAGACGATGAAGACGAGGTGGATCATGACCTGCCAGAAAACGCCGTCCCAGGTGTAAGTCGCGTCGGTGACGTTCTCGGAGTTGGCCGACCCGAGGTCGCCGACCTCGATGAAGGTCTTCAGCAGGTGGATCGAGGAGATGCCGATGATGGCCATCGCGAGCTTGACCTTCAGAACATTCGCGTTGACGTGGGAGAGCCACTCGGGCTGATCGGGGTGCCCGTCGATCTTGATCTTCGAGACGAACGTCTCGTAGCCACCGATGATGACCATGATCAGCAGGTTGGCGATCATGACCACGTCGATGAGTCCGAGCACCGCGAGCATGACGCTGGCCTCGGTGACG
>Ga0247817_10001781_pt1 | contig 11152 bp, 11 predicted proteins | sample UWRJL212509R1_FD_178010 | JGI IMG/M metagenome (GOLD analysis project Ga0247817, IMG submission 178010) | Plant litter microbial communities from Arlington Agricultural Research Station in Wisconsin, United States - UWRJ-L212-509R-1 | ecosystem: Environmental > Terrestrial > Plant litter >... | reverse complement strand
CAAAAGCCAATTGCAGGCTGCCTACAGGTTCAAATTTCTGTCCATGAGATTTTTTTGTAATGATAGACCTGCCCGCCGTTTTTTCAGCGTCTTTACGTTTACCGTCAAATATCAACTGGCGTATCAATGCCAATGAGTCTAAGGCCATTGGGTTATCGTTACGGTTAGGGCTGCCGCTCCAAACCGTATGCTCATTAAGCTGGATTGTTTCTTTCTCGGCGTTTCCGTAGATCATGGCACCCTGTCTGCCGTTGCCAATAGGCATGGCGTTTTCCCAGGTTTTACCGGCAGGTGTTTTATACCAGAGTTTCATGCCCGGTTTTGTTTGCGCAAACCCGGCGGTAGATATAAATAATAGTGAAAGCAAGAATAAATTTTTTCTCATTTCTGTACTGGTTTTTGAATAAAATTGGTTGCACAAATTACTTATTTTTTGAGCAATGTGCTTAAAAATGTATTAAGCGGAATATTCCAGATTGATTATATAAAATACACAGGCAGACCAATAAAGAAAAAACGGAACAGCGGCCTATTATTCCGTATAAAGCACCAAAGTCCTAACCTTTCTGCTGGCCTTTGTAATAACTAAACCTATATCATCTATTGATTTACGGATACCGTCCTGAGTGCGTATATCTACATTCGTTTTAATATCGTATCGCCCTTCCAATCCTGTCTCATTTAATACAGGCAGGTCAAACTCATTACTCAAGTACTGGTCTGCAAAATCATTTAACGTAACGGCTTTTCCGTCAAATCCATTTCCGCTAAACTCGTAACTAAGGGTTGCCTGTTTAGCTTTAGGTACTATTAGCTTGCCGGTTTCTTTAACCTTCAAAACATAAACATCCATATCGCGCATTTCAATGCGTGCTTTTACGGGCATTTCGGTTTGGAGTTTTTTCTGCATAATAATTAGCAGGCTATCCTTTTGAGCGGGAGGGACCAACAGGTCAAAACAATATAGAAGATCCTTATTTTTATAATCATTATACTTTTTTGCCATTCCCTCGTAAACCACTTGTTTTTCAGAGATGATATTGTACGCCTGCTTATATAGCATTACTAAACCCGTATTAAAGTAGCTTACTCTGCGGCCGCCAAAAACGCCATTTGCATATCTACGCCCCATTGAAGGCTGGTCTTTCATGTAACCACGGATAGTAAAATTACTTGTCATCAAGCTATCCACCCCAAACGCATCTTTATCCGTTGTATTAAGCCGATTCTTTGTTTCGCCGTTTGATCTTACTTTTTCGCCCTTTATAAGCCGCCTGATTGTTTTAGCATCCACTGAATCAGATTTTAGTAGGGCTATAATTTCGTGCTTACTATTAGTAACTATACACTGCCCAACACTTGCCAGGTTAAGCATTTGATAAAGCAGCGAGGCGGTGTCAGAAGCCAGCCAAATGCCGGATGGCTTTTTTGTTAAATATCTCTCCAGTTTAGCTACCGGATCATCTGATAAACCTATTATTTGGATATCCCCTTTAAATTTAGTCTGCAATTTTGCTAATGAATCCATCTCGGGAATGCAAGGACTGCACCAGGTACCCCAAAAGTTTATGATGAAAAGTTTGTTTGATGGATACTTACTTAAGTTCAACTGTGTAACGGGCGCGTTAATTATAGGCCCCATAACAATGGCCGGAAATTTATCACCCGGTTTAAGCATGTAGTTTTGCGCGTGGGCGTTATTAAACACGATAAGTAATAACGCCATTAAGAGAAGTTTTTTCATGATGAGTTTTTTTTATGACGTAAAACTGGCTCTCTTAAAAATAAAACTATGTTATCAGCCGGGTTAAATAACGTTATATTATGTTAACGGGAATGTGAAGCCTATGCTGGGGTTGTATATTTGGATGGTATGAAGAAAAGCACCCGCTATTTATTGATCTTATGCGTTGCAGCGGTAGCGGGTGTTTTTGCATTGCAGTTATACTGGATAAATAACTATTATGAAATAAGTAAGTTAAATCTGGAAAAAGAAGTAAACCTGGCTATGGAAGATGCCGTAAAAAAAGAATTTTCAGTACGGTGCGACACCATACAACAGCACATTTTTAAGGCGCTAATGGATAGCGCCAATTACTCTTTAACCGTAAAGTATAATGAAGTTGTAAAGAATACCATTTTTAATGTTGCCAATGCTAACAATCTAAAAGAGGGATATTCTTTCCACACAGATAGTTTAGACGTGCAGCAAAAAGGAGAGAGCAACCTGGCCTATAGAACCAAACTGGCCCGTTTTTTTGCTAAGCATTTTCGTGATAATGATTTAGAAGAGCATTCTGTAATGTACTATACGCAGGCAATGGGTGCCTACGCTTTTCAGCAAACTCAAAAATATGATTTTGACACCTTGCGCCTACGCCCAATTTTACAACGCTATCTAGTGGATAGAGGCATCCGCGTGCCTTTTAAATTTTATCTGAGAGCCAAGGATAGTACTTTTAATAAAAGCAACTTTTCGTCGTCGCTAATAACAGCATACCCTGTTATTAGTAAAGCGTTCCAAACCTATAAAAAAACCAAAACAGACCATTACGTCAGGGCGATGTTTAACAATCCTTTCCCTTATATCGCGCGGCAGATGGGGTTGTTAGTGGCTGGATCGGTATTGCTAATAGCAGGCGTGGCTTTTTGTCTCTTTTACCTATTGAGAGCGATATTTAGAGAGAAAAAGATCTCGGCTATTAAAAACGATTTTATTGCCAATATTACCCATGAGTTTAAAACACCTATAGCAACAGTATCTGCGGCAGTAGAGGCTTTGATGGATTTTAACGTTTTAGATGACCGAGCCAAAACACAGCGATACTTGAATCACTCAAAAAGCGAATTGGCCCGGCTATCGGCATTGGTAGATAAGGTGCTTAACATATCGCTTTACGAGAATCAACAGTTTGAAATTAAACCTGAACGAATTGATATTGATGAAACTATCCACGCTATTTTAAAAGAAAATTCGCTGATCAATCAAAAGCAGGTTAATATCAGCTACATTAATAATTCGGGAGTAAATTACATTCAAGCCGATAGACTTTACTTTCAGCATACGCTTATTAACGTAATAGATAATGCCATTAAATATTCCGGCAACGAGGCCAACATAAAGGTAGTGTGTTCAACCACGCAAAGTTATTTAGTTGTAGCGGTGAGTGATAATGGTGCAGGCATTAGCGCTGCGCATTTGCACTACATTTTTGAGAAATTTTATCGGGTACCATCTGAGAAACATCACGTAAAAGGACATGGATTAGGCCTTAGCTATGTAAAAAGCATTATTGAAAAACATAATGGTTGGTGTAAAATGGAAAGTGAAATCGGCAAAGGAAGTACCCTATACTTAGCATGGCCTTTATGACATCAACAAAAGTTTTGCTTATTGAAGATGAGTTGGTGCTTGCTGAGATCATCCGGGAAAGTTTGGAGTCCAGAGGCTTTGCGGTGGCGCATGCGTCAACCGTTAAAGATGCGGTTCAACTTTACATAGAACAAGCCCCGGATATCATAATACTTGATGTGATGCTGCCCGATGGTGACGGTTTTAGCATCGCCAAACAAATTAGAAATACCGATGTGGATACGCCGGTTATTTTTCTCACCTCCCGCTCTTTACCGCAGGACGTGGTGGAAGGTTTTGAAAGCGGAGGTAATGATTATTTAAAGAAGCCTTTTAGTCTGGAAGAACTGATCATTAGGATGAAAGCATTACTGAATAAAAACCGGTTGGCTATTAATATCAGTCCCGAAAGCCTCAATACCAAGATTGGCGATTATTTATTTCAGTACCCTAAAGGCGTTTTAAGCTTTGCGGGGACTCAAAAAGTGCTTACCACGCGCGAATGTGAGATATTACAAATGCTTGTTCTAAATCGCAATCAGATTTTAAGCCGTCAAACTTTACTGCTAACGTTTTGGCCCAATGATGATTATTTTTCCGGGCGAAGCCTGGATGTTTTTATAACGAAGTTACGTAGATATTTGAAGCATGATCCCGCTGTAAGTATTTTAAACATCCGTGGGCAAGGGTATAAATTGATATGCACCGCAGATGTTTAAATAAAGCTTTTTTACCTTATGTTTGTTCCAAAATAGCAACCCGCAACACATCAAGGCCTGTGCAAATAAATGCTGAGCATTAACGACATAAAAAAACCTATTGACGCTGATATTGACGTTTTTGAAGGACGGTTCAAGGCATCAATGCAAAGCTCGGTGCCGCTGCTGGATCGTATTACCCACTACATTGTAAAACGCAAAGGAAAACAGATACGGCCCATGTTCGTATTCTTTTCGGCTGGCATATGCGGCGGTATAACTGATGCTACACACCGGGGCGCCGCCCTTGTTGAACTATTGCACACCGCATCACTCGTACATGATGATGTGGTAGACAACTCCTACCAGCGCCGCGGCTTCTTCTCTATCAACGCTTTATGGAAAAACAAGATAGCCGTTCTGGTAGGCGATTTCCTGCTTTCAAAAGGGCTGTTACTATCAGTTGAACATAATGATTTTGCTTTGCTCAAGATCGTATCCGAAGCGGTACGACAGATGAGCGAGGGCGAGTTGCTGCAGATTGAAAAAGTGCGGCGCATGGATATTGGCGAAGCGGTATATTATGAAGTGATACGGCAAAAAACGGCCTCGCTAATTGCATCCTGCTGCGCCTGCGGCGCATCTTCGGCCGGGGCTGATGCAGAGACCGTTGAAAAAATGTGGCTGTTTGGCGAAAAAGTGGGCATTGCCTTCCAGATCAAAGATGATATGTTTGATTTTGGCACAGATGATGTTGGTAAACCCGTTGGAATCGATATCAAAGAGAAAAAGGTTACCCTACCCCTCATCTATGCTTTAAACAACTGTGATGCTGCCGAGAAGAAAAAGATGATCAGCCTGGTGAAAAACCACAACGACGACCCAAAAAAAATAGCGGAGATAGTGGCATTTGTTAATCAGCGCGGCGGCCTGCAATATGCCGAAACCCAGATGAAAAAATACCAGGACGAGGCTTTTTCTATACTACATACCTTTCCGGATAGTGAATCAAGGCTTGGCCTTGAGCAACTGGTGCGTTTTACTACAGAGCGGAAAAAATAATGTCTAACGAGCTGCTCTTCATTGCCGGTTTTATAATTTTTATTGGGATAATGATGGCTATTGACCTTGGCCTTTTCGGCAAGGCGGCCAAACCCGTAAGCTTGAAACAGGCCGGCATTATGAGCGCGGTTTGGGTTACACTTGCACTTGCTTTTTACCTGCTTATTTTAAATTTTGGCCATTTACTGCACAATGTGCATACCATGGCCCGTCTGCAAGAGATCAACCAAAAGCATTTTCATCGGTTAGTTATTGATAATCATAACCTGGTTACCAGTCTGCAGGTTTACCGCAAAACCCTCGGACTTGAGTTTTTAACCGGCTATGTGGTGGAGTACGCGCTATCTGTAGACAATATTTTTGTGATGGTGCTAATTTTTACCGCGTTTGGTGTAGCGCCCAAAAACTATCATACCGTTTTGCTGTGGGGTATTATCGGCGCTATCGTAATGCGTTTTCTGTTTATCTTTTTGGGCGCGGCGCTTATTGATCGTTTCCATTGGATCTTGTATGTATTTGGCGCGTTTTTGGTTTATACCGGCATCAGCATGTTTATTAATCGCAATAAACAGGAAAAGATAGATACCGAAAGCCACCCCGTAGTTAAGTTCGCAGGTAAAATATTCGCCGTGCATCCTCACTTTGAGGGCAATAAGTTTTTTGTAAAAATTGATGGCAAGAAAATGATAACACCACTGTTCCTGGTGCTGCTCATCATTGAAACTACCGACCTTATTTTCGCTGTTGATTCTATCCCGGCTATATTCTCTATCACTAAAGATCCATACATCGTATTCTTCTCCAACATCTTCGCCATTCTGGGCCTGCGGTCCATGTTCTTTTTGCTGGTGAATATCATTGAAAAGTTCCACTACCTTAAAGTGGGCCTGGCGGCGCTGCTAGCCTTTATCGGCTTAAAAATGCTGGCTTCGCATTATGCCGAGCAGATAGGACTAACCACAGGTAACTCGCTGCTTATTATATTGGGCATTCTGGGCATTAGCGTGGCGGCATCGTTGGCTTTTCCTAAAAAGAGGGTGGCATAAGCGCATTATTCTGCTAAATTTACCTTAACATTCAGCCTTATGGAAAGCACAAACCCGCAACAAATCCCCTCGTTATTTGAATGGGCCGGAGGCATGCCGGCCTTTGAAAAACTTTTTAATAATTTTTACGACAAGGTTTTAGCCGACCCAATATTAGAACCGGTGTTTAAGCACATGTCTCATGAGCACCGCCAACATGTAGCACAGTTTGTTGCTGAGGTATTGGGTGGCCCAAAGCTGTACAGCGAGACAGGCGGTAGTCATTTTAAAATGATCCAAAAACATTTGTCGAAGCATTTAACAGAACAGCACCGTAAACGCTGGGTAGAGCTGTTACTGCAAACCGCCGATGAATTGGAACTACCTGATGACCCTGAATTTCGCTCGGCATTTGTGGCTTACCTGGAGTGGGGAACGCGCATTGCCGTGCTCAATTCAAACATGGACGAGATAAACAGTCCGCCTGATATACCTATGCCAAAATGGGGCTGGGGTGTTCCCGGCGGGCCGTACCTGGGTTAAATTGCCGGCATTTAAAAACCTTTTAAGTTTAAATCGTTAACTTAGTAACATGCAATTACACGATCTTTCTTTGTTTGTGCCATCGTTTATTGATGTGGTTGATGTATTGCTGGTGGCGTTTATTATCTATCACATTTACAACTTAATAAGGGGTACAATTGCCGCCAATATTTTAGTAGGCCTGCTTATATTATACGTACTGAGTTTTGTGGTAGAGAAGCTGCACATGCAACTGCTATCGCGCATATTGGGATACTTTACCAGCGGAGGTATTGTAATAATTGTGGTTGTTTTTCAGCAGGAGATACGGCGCTTTTTGCTACTGGCAGGTAAAAACGCGTCGTTGCAGCGCAACAAGGCCTGGTGGCAGTATTTTTTTGGCAAAGCCGATACCGAAAAAAACAATTACGCCCGTATAAAACCCATTATTGATGCCTGCAAAAGCTTTAAGCAAACCCGTACAGGCGCTTTAATAGTTTTTGCCAAATATTATGATGAACAGTTTTACCAAAACAGCTGCGAGCTGATGGAAGCTAAAATATCAAAGCGACTTTTAGAAAGCATCTTTCAAAAAAACAGCCCGCTGCATGATGGGGCGGTGGTTATTGCTGATAACAAAATTAAATCGGCCAGTTGTATTTTACCGCTTACGGATAAACATGATCTGCCCGCGCAGTTTGGCCTGCGCCACAGGGCCGGTATTGGTGTTACCGAAGCTAACGAGGCTACGGCTATCATTGTATCCGAAGAAACCGGCGAAATATCTTACGCCAAACAGGGCCGCGTAAAAATGAACATCAGCTTTGTAGAGCTGGAGAAGTTGCTGAATAAAGATTTCTAAACCTATCGTCATAATTACAATACTTAATCGTTAATTAAAAATGCGGGTATGATTTTTGTACCTTTGCAGCCTTTACATGGAGATATTTAACACCATATACAAATGGTGGCTTGCCCTGGCACCGCCAATCTTGCTCACCCTGCACTTTATGCTGATAGCCGGCGGGCTGTTTATGGTGTTTTACGTGTGGAAGAAGGCGCAATACCTCTATCTTAAAATACAGCAGCGTTTCCCGTCAAAAAAAGACATCGCCCGGGAAATAAGATACTCTATTTATACCTCCATCATTTTTAGTGTGGTTATTATTTTGGTGATGTGGGCAAGCGCCGAAGACCTTACGCTGGTATACCGCCCAATTGATAAATATGGTTACGGCTATTTTGTATTCAGCATATTGCTGATGATACTGATACACGATGCCTATTTTTACTGGACGCACCGTTTACTACACTGGAAGCCGCTGTTTAAACGCGTGCATGTGGTGCATCACATGTCGTTAAACCCTACGCCGTTCTCGGCTTATGCCTTTCACCCTATAGAGGCTTTGGTAGAGGTGGGCATAGTGCCGGTGATAGTTTTTATAGTACCCTATCATTATCTGGCGCTTACCATTTTTTCGGGCTATGCCTTGGTGATGAATATTATGGGGCATATGGGTTATGAGTTTTTCCCGAAGAGTTTTGCACGCAATAAGGCCGCCAACTGGCACAATAGCGCCACGCACCATAACATGCACCACAGGTATGTTAAATATAACTTCGGCTTGTACTTTAATTTATGGGATCGTTGGATGAAAACCAATCATCCTAAATACGAAGAGGTATTTGAACAGGTGGCCGATCAGCGCCTAGCTATAAAAACCAATCTCGACGTTAGTGGCATAGACACAGAAAAACCGGCGGTACTTGTTAGTACTGAGGTGGAGTTGATGAACGATCGGATTTGATTACCATTTGTTAGCAGGCGGCACGGTATTATCTGGTTTAAAATCATAATAAATTGGTGCTTCCCCGTTTAAAAATGGCATAGCAGAGGCCTTCTCAACTTTTACTTTGTTTTGAGCATCAGCTTGGTTACCCATTACAGGCATGTTGTAACCGGTTCGGTCGGTCTGTACAACTGGCATTTTAGAGTTGCCCTGCATGCGCGCTATCGGCATATTATCAACATTGGCATTAGCAATTATATTGAACCTCTTTAGTGGCTTTACCCGCACACTATCTGTAGGAATAAATAAGATATTTTTTTGCGTTATACTATCCGGTTTTAAAAATGAGAATGTGCGCGGCAAGCCATTCGGAGCTATAAGTGACTTTTTTAAAGTGTTTTGCTTAAGCAGCGTAGGTACCTGCTGCGCTGTAGCGCCCAATGCACAACCCAATACAGCTAATGTGATGACGATCTTCTTCATAATCAATGGAATGGTTAATCTAAGTTAAAATACCTTTTACCAACAAACAAGCTATTTAACAATTTTAACATTTATATTAAATTTAACTTTTTGTTAAAATATTAGTTATCTTTAGATGTTTAACGCCCTAAAAATTAAATGCTATGAAGAAATTGAATCCATTTTTTATCATCGGTACTACCGGCTTTGTTGTAACAGCCGCTCTGCATATTTTTATGGCTCTGGTAATTAACCTACCTGGCGTACACCCTGCTTTCCTGGCTTTGTATCCAACTTTTGCAGCATTCCTTACAATCGGAACCATGCAGATCATCAACAGCCAAAAACCTGCTATGATTAAAGTAAAAGCCAATAACAAGCGCAAATAAGCAAAACATTTTTTTATTGTTATACAAAAAGAGCGGCTCAAATTGGGCCGCTCTTTTTATTTATATGCTATGGTGTTTACCTTAAATAATCGTTCCGTGTGGTATTACGGCGCGTTTTTTTACCACTACAATTCCATCCTGTACGGTGTAGCTGCCATAATCGCCGTTGGCCAGCGGCGGGCCGCAGTTTATGCAAACATCATTACCTATGTAGGTGTTTTTATCAATAATGGCGTTTTTAATTTTGCACCTGTCGCCAATACCCATAATTGGTGTGCCATCAGCCAACGCACTTTCTATCTGCTCTAAGGTTTGATAGTTATCGCTACCCATAACATAGCAATTCTCAATATCAGTATCAAATCCAATGCGCGTACGAATACCAATTACCGAGCGTTTAATGTGGCTGGCGTTAACGATGCAACCATCAGCAATAATAACTTTCTCCATATGCGTACCCGATATTTTTGATGGCGGCAGCATGCGCGCGCGGGTAAATATGTAGTTCTTATCAAACAGGTTAAACTGCGGTATATCATCAGTTAAGCCCAGGTTGGCATCAAAAAACGATGGGATGGTACCAATATCTGTCCAGTAACCTTCGTACTGGTAGCTGTAAACCTTGTGATCATGTATAGCCTGCGGAATAATTTCTTTACCAAAGTCAGGATGGTCATTGCCTTCCAGCAGATCAAACAACAACTTGCGGTTAAACAGGTAAATACCCATTGATGCCAGGTACTCGCGTCCTTGAGCTTTCATCTCAGGACTTACCTCAGATTTCAAAACCTCGAAATTAGATTTTGGCTTCTCAACAAACTTGGTAATAATGCTATTATCATCAGTTTTTAAAATACCAAAACCGGGTACATCATTGGCATGCACCGGGATAGTAGCTATTGAAATAGCTGCATGCGACTCCACGTGTTTGGCTATCATTTCCTCAAAATCCATCTGGTACAATTGGTCGCCGGATAGGATCAGCACATAATCAAACTCGTGCACAGCCAAATGGTGTAAACTTTGCCTTACCGCATCAGCGGTGCCCTGGTACCAGCCACCGCTCATAGGGGTTTGTTCTGCTGCCAGAATATCAACAAATGCCTCGCTAAAACTGCTAAAGTGGTAGGTGTTTTTAATGTGCTTGTTAAGCGATGCCGAATTAAACTGCGTTAACACGTAAATACGCGTTATGCCCGAGTGCAGGCAGTTTGAAATAGGAATATCAACCAACCGGTATTTACCGGCAATAGGTACGGCAGGTTTTGAGCGCGATGCTGTTAGCGGAGCAAGCCGGCTGCCCTGCCCGCCGCCTAACACAATGCAAATTACATTTGATGTCATATTATATTACGTTGTTATGGAGTTGTTGTTTTGTAATTATGCTTTTATACAGATCAATATATTGTTTGGCAGATACATCCCACGAAAAATCAAGCTCCATCATCCGTTTACGCAATTGCTGTAAATGTTTATTGTCTTTATATAAAACCAATGCCCTGCTTATGGCATATTCAATATCGGGCACACTAATTTGGTCGTACCGTATGCCGTAACCGCCCTCGTCGCCAAAATCTACAACGGTATCTTTCAGTCCGCCGGTGCTGTGCACCATTGGCATGGTGCCATAACGTAATGAATAAAGCTGATTCAGGCCGCAAGGCTCCACACGCGATGGCATCAGCAAAAAGTCTGATCCCGCATAAACCTGGTGCGCCAGCTCTTCATTGTAACCAATGAATACATTGCAATCAGTGGGAAATTTTTCTTTCAGTTCCTGCAATTGGGCTTCTACTTTGGCGTCGCCTGCGCCAAGCAATACAAAGTTTACCTGCCCGCTTAGTGTTTTTAG
>Ga0247817_10001780_pt1 | contig 11165 bp, 13 predicted proteins | sample UWRJL212509R1_FD_178010 | JGI IMG/M metagenome (GOLD analysis project Ga0247817, IMG submission 178010) | Plant litter microbial communities from Arlington Agricultural Research Station in Wisconsin, United States - UWRJ-L212-509R-1 | ecosystem: Environmental > Terrestrial > Plant litter >... | reverse complement strand
ATCAATTGATGTCATCTTGGTTGGTAACATTTCGGCTACGAAAGCAAAAGCCGCTATTGCGATGATCGAGAAGCTGGAGGCTCGCGAACTAAACTACACCGTGCTACCATATGATGAGTTCTATTACCGCCTGAGCGTTCGTGATAAATTTATTACTGAAGTTCTTGCGACTAAACACAGTGTGGCCGTTGATAAAGATAACATTCTGAACGAGAAATAAGGAGAATATATGTTTGAAGTTGAATATAAAGGTGCTAATACCGTGGTCATTTCGACCAAAAAAGGAACTATTGTTTCTGACCCTAAGCTATCATTGGTTGGCTTAAAAGATGCAAACCTTAAAGACGCTATTGAATTAGCTACTGAAGCTCGCTTTGCGATTAACGCCGAGAATGCCCGCCTTGTCATTGAAGGTCCCGGTGAATACGGAATCGCTGATTTCGATATTCGCGGTATCGCTGCACAACGTCACCTCGACGCTGACGGCAAAGCCTCTACAATCTACCGCATCGAAGCTGGTGAAATTCGCGTTGCCCTTGTTGGTAACATCTACGAAAAGCTTAGCGAAGCGCAGCTTGAAGAGCTCGGCTTAATTGACGTCCTTATTATTCCAGTTGGTGGAAACGGATACACACTCGATGCGACCGGTGCCGCAACCCTTACTCGCTTAATCGATCCAAAAATCGTTGTGCCGATTCACTACGCAGATCCTGCGATTAAATACGAAGTTGCGCAAGATGATTTCGAAACATTCGCTAAAGAACTCGGTGGCCTTGTTGAAGAAGCGCCGAAGCTTAAATTGAAAACTTCAGCCGCACTTCCTGAAGCTCTTACGATCTACAAACTTGCACGCGCTTAATAGAGAGTCTTTATGAAGATAGATATCGTAAAACTACGACCTACTGCTATTTTGCCAGAATATCAAACCGCCGGCGCTGCCGGTGCGGATATTCACGCCTGTATTGATACACCAATTACGCTTCAGCCTCTTGAACGTCGCATGATTCCTACCGGCATCAGCTTGGCAATTCCCGTAGGCTATGAAGTGCAGATTCGTGCACGCAGTGGCATGAGTATTAAACATGGCATTACTATGGTCAACGGCATCGGTACCATCGACGCGGATTACCGCGGAGAAGTGGGCGTGCTTGCGATCAACCTTGGCCAAGAGGCGTTTACTATCGAACCCGGCATGCGCATTGCGCAAATGGTCGTCGCAAAGTACGAAACAGCTGCTTGGAATGAAGTCGAAGTGTTAGATGAAACAGATCGAGGAACGGGCGGCTACGGGAGTAGTGGCAATTAAAACTCTTACCGAATCTGTCGCAAAGGTACTGTTAATAAACGAGAACCAAGAAGCCCTTATTTTAACCGTGGGCGAATACAAACAACGCCCCGATAAATCTTTCAAACCAGACCTACCCGGAGGTCGTGTAGACCCCGGCGAATCTGAACTTATGGCAGTTAAACGAGAACTCCTCGAAGAAACGGGAATTGACCTCACTTTAGATACATTCCAGCTGGCCTACGCCAAAACCGAACTCTTCGCACCGGAAAATAAATCTGTTAGTAAATTCCTATACCTCGCGTACGCAAATGAAACCCCAGCAGTCACCATTAGCTGGGAACACTCATCATACGAATGGGTACCACTTGAAGGCATCACCGAAAAGGTAGAGTTTAGACCATTCTACAAAGAAGCCATCGACTACAGCCTCGCCGTCGGCTTATTGTAGCCACTCATATACAAATATTTTCCTTGGTTGGCGGGCGGATTGCCTTGCGAACCCCTGAACGACATCTGCAACCCGAGGCTTTGATGGGCGTCGAGACCCCATCAAAACCCGGCGAGAAGCCGTCTTCAGGGGTGCGTAAGGCAATCCGCATCTTCCGACCAAACAAAAAACCTCTCATAACGAGAGGTTTTTCTTTAAGTTCCGGAAGCAGTTAGGCTGCTACGAATTCGCCCTTTTTAGGGAGAATGCCCTTCTTCTTAAGCGTACGAATCGCATCTGTGCTCAAAACCATAGTTACTTTTTGGCCTTCAAACATGAAAGTCTTTTTTTGTAGGTTTGGTTTGAATACGCGATTTGTGCGACGCAAAGAGAAGCTAACGTTGTTGCCAAATTGCTTGCCTTTACCGGTGAGTTCGCATCGTGCTACCATAATTTATTTCCTTCGTTCCTAGATTATTCATCTTCCCTAAACATATAGTTGTCGGGACACTGATATACATTTTAACTGTTTTACCCTTTGAAGTCAATAGCCCAGCAAGGTTGGGCAAAAATGGTACAATATAAGTAATGACCACAAAAATAGACACCTTCAACGAGCTACCTGTACGCAACTATTTCCAGCAAATCTTAGATGCTGTCGATAATAACCAGGTAACTATTATTACCGCCGAGACCGGTGCTGGTAAGAGTACCCAAATTCCTCAGTACCTTGCCGAACATGGCTATAACAGGGTAGTCGTTACGCAGCCGCGCATTTTAGCGGCTCGTAACCTAGCCCAAAGGGTACGAGATGAATGGTCGCTGCGTAATACCGAAGATTCGAGTGATATTATTGGCTACCGTACTGCTCACGAGCGCGACGACAGTGGTGATACGCAAATTCTTTACTGTACTGACGGTTTGCAGCTAGTTCGCGAAATTACCGGCTCGGGTATTACTGAAAAACAAATTCTTGTTTTAGATGAGGTCCATGAATGGAATGAAAACATGGAAGTGTTGGTCGCCTGGGCAAAAAAGCGCTGTGAAGAAGAGCCACGCTTTAAGGTTGTGGTGATGAGCGCGACTATCGAAACCGAATCTTTGGCGAACTACTTTGGTACCGAAGCCATTATTGATATCCCTGGCCGCTACTTCGAAGTGACGAAAAGGCGCGGCAAGGACGTACTAGCCGAGATCTTCGCTCAAATCGAGCACCGTGGTAAGAATGTTCTTACTTTCTTACCTGGTAAGGCAGAAATTCAAAACGTCATGGAAGCAATTCAGACGAAAGCGACTGCAGCTGGTGTTGCTGTGATTCCTTTGCACAGCCAACTTGAAGCAGAGGATCAACAAAGAGCGTTTGCGAATTATCCTAAAGGTAAAATCATCCTCGCGACCAATATTGCGCAGACCAGCGTAACGATTGACGATATTGACGTCGTTATCGATAGTGGCCTCGAGCGCCAAAGTGAAGTACGTAGTGGTGTTGAAGGCTTATTTATCGCTCAAATCTCTCAAGCCGATAGCCTGCAACGGGCTGGTCGTGCTGGCCGTACCCGTCCCGGTGAATACATCTTAGCTCAATATGACACAATGCCATGCCTCGATTTTCGAGATCGCCCAGCGTACGCGATTCCTGAAATTATGCGCAAGCACATCGACCGCCTCACACTGCGTTTAGCCAATGTTGGTATCGACATTGAAACCCTGGACTTTTACCATGACCCGAGCAAACGGGCGATTCCAAGGGCGAAAAAGACCCTGGTTGCCCTCGGAGCACTGACGCCAAACGGTGAAGTGACCGACATCGGTCGCCAAATGGAGCAATTCCCGGTTGAATCGAATTATGGCCGTATGTTGGTTGAAGCGAAGCAATTTTCAAAAGAGGCTCAGGCGAAGCTTGCTGCAATTATAGCTATTCAGGAAATTGGTGGCATTGTGAAGGGCGGCACTCGTTTTACTGGCTGGCGTAAATACACGAAACAGTTTAAATCTGACCTATTAGCCCAATATGATGTTTATTTGGCTCTGCCAAATATTGCCGAGGAAGAATATGAAGGACTAGGTATTATTAGCAAGAACGTCGACAAAGCCGAAGAGGTGATTGAGCGATTAAACCGTGATTTAGGCCTAACTGATATTCCACTGGTCGCAATTGAAGCGTCTGAAGAGAGCCAATTAATCCGTTGTATTACAGCAGGTGAAGTTGACCAACTATGGAGCGCCGTAGATGACAAAGGAACCGTTGAACACATATTTAGTGGCCAACAACGAGAATTGTCTAGTAGCACCGTTGTTAAAAACCCTACACTGATTAGCGGTACACCGTTTGATTTGCAGGTGCCGCTGCGAAGTGGTGGGCTTGAGACCCTTCACCTCGTAACAGGGGTGACGGTCGTAAATACCGACCTACTGTTGGAAATTTCACCACACTTATTTGTCAGTAAGCGCGGCCGAACGCTTTACGACCCGCGCGTGGGCAGTATTGTTGATAGGCAACAAGTGCGTTTTGGTAAGCGTGTTTTGGAAGGTGCGAGTGTACCTCGTTTGGAAGATTCCGACGAAAACCGTAAGCTTTTTGCGCGCGAATTTAGCCGCTGGGCCTACGACCAACTTGAAAAACAGCACCGCGAATTAGAACGATTCCACAAGCGAGTGCCGATGGTTCCTATTGAGCGTGTTCAGCAAGAACTTCGGGCTCGTGCCAACGATATTGTCTCGCTCGACCAGCTAAAAGGCTCTGAAAAAGTAAAGGTTATCGGCTTGTCTAAGCTTGAAACCTACTTTGGTGATGATTTTATCTATAACCTTGGAAAACCGCGTCGCCAAGCGCGCCCAGAAGAACGCCGTAAGGGTTGGGCGCCGAAACATAAGCGTAAGACTATTAGAAATAATGACCGTAAGCAGTGGTAAAATAGAGTAATGGACATCAACTTTATTCAAATTGCCATTATTTTGGTAATTATCCTCCTCTCAATGACCCTTCACGAAGCGATGCACGCTTTTGTAGGCTATTGGTTAGGTGACGATACTGCGAAAAGGGAGGGGCGATTAACGCTCAACCCTTTGAAGCATATTGACCCGTTCTTAACAATCATCTTACCAATCGGGCTAGCTATTTTGGGCGGTCCAATCTTTGGTGGTGCTAAGCCAGTACCGTTCCGTCCCGACCAAGTAAGGTGGGGCGATTGGGGCGCTGCGTTGGTTGCTGTTGGCGGTCCGCTGACTAACTTAGTCTTGGCATTTATTGGGTTTGGGGTATATGTCCTCGTAGGGATGCCAATGACAGGCGACCTTGCGTTTGTACTATCGACCTTCGTCAGTGTGAACCTTGGTTTCTTCTTGTTTAATATTATTCCAATTCCGCCACTCGATGGTTCTCGTGTTTTATATGCCCTCGCCCCAGAGTTTGTACGGACTGGTATGCGCTTCATCGAGCAGTACGGCATTATTCTGGTATTCGCTATCGTCTTGCTCGCGAGCCAGGTTTTGTATGGCTATATGACCGGTGGTATCAACTTATTCATTGATATTTTCACTACGATATTTCGTGTTTCTTAGTACCATATGCAAGAAATCTCTCAGATTTGGGTGCTATAATAATGAGTACTAGGCAAGACACCTAGGTGTACATGATTTTCCGATATCATAGATGAGGAAGACCTAATTATTTAACTCTGTGGAGTTACTTTGCGGCCATCCACCTTGCATTTACGCGGGGAATATCATCAGCATCTAGGCAGTCGCCTGGTTTTAAGTTTTTCTAAGAAAGATATTATTATGAGCAATGAAAATAGCCGAACTATCGATTCGTATGAAAGTCGTTTTGGTGAGTATGTTGCCGCAACGGTTCAAACCGTACAAGGTCCAATGAAGAAGTGGCTCGATGCATCCGTAGAAGGGTTGCCTCTAGATGCTCAAATCTTGGAACTTGGGTCTGGTTTCGGCAGAGATGCAAAATATCTACAATTCAAAGGGTACATGCTGGAATGTAGTGATGCAACGAAAAATTTCATCGCCCTATTGGAAGCGCAAGGTTTCAATACTCGTCAGCTTAATGCGATTAACGATCCTATTGAAGGGGATTACGATGCTATTATCGCGAATGCGGTATTACTCCACTTTACCGACAGTGAGACGCAGACAGTCCTGAAGAAGGTATACGAGGCTCTAAACACCTCTGGTAGGTTTGCTTTCACGGTTATTAAGGGTGAGGGAGAGGAATGGACTGATAGTAAAATGGGTCTGCCTCGGTACTTTAACTATTGGAGCGAGCAAGAGCTGCGCCAGTTACTAGAGTTGACTGGCTATCATAAGGTTCATGTCGACACTGTCGGTAAGCCGGGTGGTAAAGAATGGCTTATGCTCACAGCTTATAAATAAATACCCTTATGGTATACTTAAAGCATAAAAGAGTTAAAACAAACACGAATGAAACAACGATTATCTGTAAGAGCGATTATTAACGAGGACGGCAAGGCGCTGCTTTTACGTCGCAGCAATGGTCGCGATACGATTTTAAATAAATATGAATTGCCTGGTGGAAAGCTTGCTTATGGCGAGCAGCCGGAAGATGCGCTTCGTCGCTACTTACACGATGATGCTGGATTGCACCTCCAATCGGCCCAATTGTTTGATGCTGTAACGTACATTGACCACGACGACCGCGCCATTCAGTATGGTGTGATTGTGTACCTCGTAACGCTGACTGCGCAACGCCACCCAATGCAATTAAGCGGAAATTATAGTAAATATAAGTGGCATTCGATGTCTAGCGTACAACAGTTTGAACTAACTGACTTAACGCAGCTCTTGTTGGGAATTATACAACAAGAACAATTAACAGATAAGACTTTGGCTACTGTTAAGAATAACGATGAGAAAAACACACCATCTGATTCAATCACGATTTTCTCTGACGGAGGATCAAGAGGAAACCCAGGCCCATCAGCAGCTGGCTTTATCATACTCAACAATCGTCAGGAAGTAATTTCTGAGGGTGGTGAGTACCTAGGAATTACCACAAACAACCAGGCCGAATATCAAGGCGTTCGCCTTGGGCTTGAAGAAGCTGAAAAGCTTGGCTTCAAAAAAATCGATTTCAAAGTCGACAGTATGATGGTTGTGAACCAAATGAAAGGCTTCTATAAAATTAAGAATCGTGAGCTTTGGCCAATTCATGAGCGCATTCTTTTGCTGATGGAAAAATTCGACCGTGTCACATTTACCCATGTGCCAAGACAGTTCAACCAATTGGCCGATGGCATGGTAAATAAAACCCTCGACGCGCATAAAAAAGCTCAACTCGACGTTCCGAGCGAAGTGTAGTATGCCCCGGCAACTTGAAATTCTGCCTCAAAGGCTTGCTAAGCGTGCCGGCTTTACGATAGTTGAGCTTTTAATTGTTGTCGTTGTGATAGCAATTCTCGCAACTATTACGATTGTTACCTATAACGGAATTCAAAATAGGGCCTACGCGACGAAAGTTGGCATGGCTGCAAGGCATTATAAACAAGTTCTATTGCTCTACAAAGAGGAATTTGGCCAATATCCATACACCGTTACGCAGGTTATAGACTCTGGAACCAATGTGTATGGCGCCTGCTTGGGAAAGACTGGCACCTATTCGCACATCGAAGGTGGGCGCGCGATGTGTCGCTGGGGTCAAACGAAGTTTTATGTCGATGATGCTTTCAATCTGAAAATGGCTTCGTACAGTAAAACCGACCCCGATATCAGCTCTCCAATTGGTGCTATCGACCTCGGACCGGTTTATCCGGGTGGACCTAACGATTATAGTGAAGGAATGATGTTTATGGTGCACTCGCAGACTACGCTTGATGGGCAGCTTCATCCTTACTGGTTATCATATGTCGTACCTGTTTCACAGGGGTGTATTACTGCAGACGTAGCAGTATATGCCAATGGCGATACCTGGCCGAATTTAACAAGTGCCAAAGGTGCAAAGGAAACAACAACCCACGCCGGCGGTTTGACGACGTGCCTTATACCGCTTCCAAAATAGCTTGATAGGTAGTAGTGCTCGTATCTGGTAAAATAGTGTTAGGTAGTCAGCTAGGCGACCGCTTGCCTTAAAAACAAGAGGAAAGTCCGGGCAGCGCAGGATACGACAGTTGCTAACGGCAACCGGGGGAAACCCTAGGGAAAGTGCCACAGAAACAAAACCGCCTCGTTAACGGTACCGGCCAGGTTTAGCGAAAGCTAGGCTCGACGGATCACCGGGGGTAAGGGTGAAATGAGTGAGGTAAGAGCTCACAGCGTCATATGGTGACATATGAAGGAGGTAAACCCTGTCGGCTGCAAGGAGATCGGTAGTAGAAGAGCGATCCGTTCGCCGGTCGATACCCGCTTGAATGTATCAGCAATGATATGTCTAGATAGATGGTCGTCCACGACAAAACCCGGCTTATCGGCTGGCTATCAAACAAAGAACCCCTCACAAAGAGGGGCTTTTTGTTTGTGGCTAACAAAGAACCCCTCACAAAGAGGGGTTCTGAAGATTGGCGCGTCGCCGTAATATAAAGGAGTATTACTTAGTTGCGTTTACAACAGCGGTGAAGGCTGCTGGTTCGCTGACTGCTAGTTCTGAAAGAATTTTGCGGTCAAGCTCGATGTTGCTTGCCTTTAGGGCGGCAATGAATCGGCCGTAAGTTGTACCTTCGATACGTGCAGCAGCGTTGATACGAGTAATCCATAGGCCACGAAGATCGCGCTTACGGTTACGTCGGTCGCGGTATGCGTATTGAAGTGCGCGTGTTACAGCTTGCTTAGCAAGGCGGTAACTACGAGTACGTGCATGTTGCATACCCTTAGCTTGTTTTAAAATCTTCTTGTGACGGTTTCGAGCCGTGACGCTTCGTTTTACTCGCATATTAGATTCCTAACGCTCGTTTAATGTTTTTAGCTTGTCCACCACTTACAAGTGCTGGGGTGTTGATGTTACGCTTACGGCTTTTGCTTTTCTTAGCAAGAAGGTGAGCGCCAAAAGCACGACGGCGAAGAAGCTTACCAGTGCTGGTAATCTTAATCCGCTTTGCGGTACTCTTGTGTGTCTTCATCTTTGGCATTATTGTTTACTCCTTATTACGACGCTTAAATTGCGCCCCGCCATTGTTGGCGTATGCTCAAATACGGCTGTATCTTCTAGCAACTCGCCAATTCGGGTCATCATTACGTTTCCAAGTTCCTTGTGAGCCATCTCGCGACCACGGTAGAAAATTTGAATACGCACCTTGTGTCCGTCGGCTAGGAACTCGCGTACTTTGCGTAGTTTGATGTCCAGGTCACCCTGTCCAATTTTCAAACCAAAACGCATTTGCTTGAGTTCGCTTGCCTTGTTGCTACGGCGATTCTTTTGGGCTTCTTTCATTTTTTGATACTGAAATTTGCCCCAATCGACGATTTTAGCAACCGGAGGATCGGCATTTGGAGAAATCTCTACTAAGTCTAGTCCGGCTTCTTCTGCGGTCTTCAGTGCGTCTGCACGACTGAGGATGCCTAGTTGTTCACCTGATTCTCCGATAACGCGCAATTCAGAAGCTCTGATTTGCTCGTTGATACGAGTTGACTGGTTAGCGATTGTACTCTCCTTTTATAACCCCATAAGGGTGCCTTTGATGTGAATTGCCTTGTCATTAAATGATGCGGCTATTTTTGAGCAGTTACTCAGGCGCTATTGTAGCAAATTTTAGAAGGGAACGCAAGGGGTTGAACATAGCTAGCTTAGTGCTGAATGCTTCCACGGAATTGCAAAGCTTCAGCGACATGCTTAGGTTGGATTGTTGGGCTGTTTTCTAAATCGGCAATCGTCCGTGCGACCCGCAGTACCTTCAAGCTTCCACGGTTCGTTAAGTTTAGCTGTTTCGAAGCCGTTGTAATTATAGCTTCGGCTTTTGAACTGACCTGAAAGAGCGTTTTGATGGTCGAAAGGGCTGCATAAGAGTTGTATATTGAGCTACGTTTGTACCTTTCTTTTTGAACACATCTAGCATTATTTATCAATTCTAAAACTGTTAGCTGTTGATTTTCTTGCAACGAATTTGGACTAAAAATGTACTCACTCTCTGTCCTAGAAATTGAGACGATTAAATCTATACGGTCGAGTAGTGGGCCTGATATTTTCTTCTGATAATTGGCTATCTGGGAACCTGAACACCGACATGGTACGGCCGAATCGCCTAAATATCCGCAGGGGCAAGGGTTCATTGTAGCAACAAGAATGAAATCAGCTGGGTATGAAATGCGTCCGTAGTGACGTGAAATGGAAATGCAACGATCTTCTAGTGGTTGCCGTAAAGCTTCTAGTGTAGCCCGTGGATATTCGGGCATTTCGTCTAAAAACAATACGCCCTTATGGGCTAAGCTGATTTCGCCTGGTCGCGGTTTTGAACCGCCACCAATAACCGACGTTAACGTAGCGGTATGATGGGGTGTACGAAACGGTGGGGAAGTATGGATGGCGCCATCTATGCCGGTAACCAGGCTATGTAGTTTGGTAACTTCTAAAGTCTCGCTTCCCGATAAGGGTGGCAGCAAAGAGGCGAGCGCTTTGGCGAGCATTGTTTTACCTGCCCCTGGCGGTCCGGTAAAAAGGATATTGTGCCGGCCAGCAACGGCGATAGCTAATGCACGCTTAGCCTGGTCGTGCCCTTTAATGTCGTCGAGCGTTACTAATTCTTGAGGTAACTCCTTGGATAGGCGAGGGTTAACGATAGGCTCAAGCCGCACCTCGCCCTTTAAATGTAAGTACAAACTACGCAAATCAACCACATCGAATACCTCGATGCCCTTAACTAAACTAGCCTGCAGTGCGTTCTGTGGCGGGAGGTATACTTGGCTGGCGCCTGAATGTCTGGCAGCTTCGGCCACTACGATGGCACCTCTAATAGGCCTGAGGCGACCGTCTAGGGCTAATTCGCCAGCAAACACAGCCACATCAACCTCGGACTGTTTTAGTGCCCCAGAGGCGACGAGAATACTAAGCGCAACCGGAACGTCGAATTGAGTACCATCTTTTGGGAGTTCGGCCGGGGCAAGGTTGACCACTAATTTGCGTGCAGGGAAGTCGAGTAATGAATTAGATATGGCACTCCGTACTCGTTCACGGGCTTCATCGATCGCCTTATTGCCCATGCCGACAATTTGCATACCGGGTAGGCCGGCCTTTGAATCGGTTTCAACTTCAATAAGTGAGCCATCAAAACCCGTTAACGCCACCGACTTAACAACTGCTACCATTTTTCTAGTTTACAGAGACAACCAGTAGAAAATCATGAACTTTTATGCTAAAATAACACCATACATGGGGCTGACATAGCTTCGACAGAAGGACTTTAACATATTATTCTGCAAGCTGACTTGCGCCCGTAAGGCGCTTATTGTAATTGCAAACACAACTGCTACAGCAGCCAAAGATGGTTTCGGCCGCTT
>Ga0247817_10001779_pt1 | contig 11168 bp, 11 predicted proteins | sample UWRJL212509R1_FD_178010 | JGI IMG/M metagenome (GOLD analysis project Ga0247817, IMG submission 178010) | Plant litter microbial communities from Arlington Agricultural Research Station in Wisconsin, United States - UWRJ-L212-509R-1 | ecosystem: Environmental > Terrestrial > Plant litter >... | reverse complement strand
ACGTGAAGGCGAAAATATTCATTTTGATTTATACATTAGTTTTCCGGAAGCCGTTTTAGGTGTTTCTAAAGACATCGAAGCAATCAACGGAAAAGTACGTATTAAATTAGAAGAAGGTATTCAATCAGGAAAAATTTTAAGATTAAAAGGAAAAGGTATTCCAAGTATAAATGGTTACGGAAGCGGTGATTTACTGGTTCATGTAAACGTTTGGACACCAAAAACGTTAAACAAAGAGCAAAAACAATTTTTTGAAAATGCTTTAAATGACGAGCACTTTGTACCAAGCCCTGAAAAATCAGAAAAATCATTTTTTGAAAAAGTAAAAGATATGTTTTCATAAGCAATACTTTTTTGAGAATGTAAAAATAAATTCAAAAACCCATCCCGGAGTAAATTTAGGATGGGTTTTTTGCGTATAAGTAACCAGATTCGCCTTGAATTATTTACTTTTACACGATTAAGACAACAAAGTTTAAACTGACATAGAAAATTTTAAAAACGCATGAGCAACTTACTCGAAGTACATAAGGTCGTAAAACGATACGGCGATTATGTAGCGCTTAACGAAGTTTCATTAAATGTGCCAAAAGGTAGTATTTATGGGTTGTTAGGTCCTAACGGAGCTGGAAAAACTTCTCTAATTCGAATTATAAATCAAATAACGTTACCTGATAGTGGTGAAGTATTTTTGGATGGAGAAAAATTGCAGCAAAAACATGTACAGACAATTGGATATCTTCCTGAAGAAAGAGGTTTGTACAGTTCTATGAAAGTGGGGGAGCAATGCTTGTATCTGGCGCAAATGAAAGGTCTTTCTAAAACTGAAGCGAAACAACAATTGGACTACTGGTTTGACCGATTAGGGATTCAGGGGTGGTGGAACAAAAAAATTCAGGAACTTTCTAAAGGAATGGCACAAAAAATTCAATTTGTTGTTTGTGTACTGCATAAGCCTAAATTATTGATTTTCGATGAGCCGTTCTCTGGTTTTGATCCGGTGAATGCCAATGTAATTAAAGATGAAATTTTAGCATTAAAAGAACAAGGTGCTACAATTATCTTCTCAACGCACAGAATGGAAAGTGTCGAAGAACTTTGCGATGATATTGCTTTAATTCATAAATCGAATAAACTGATCGAAGGAAAATTAAGCGATGTAAAACGTCAATTTAAAACCAACAGTTTTGAAGTGGGTATCCTGACCAATAACGTAGAAGGTCTGATGTACGATATAACACAAAAATTTACCGTTTCGCCTGCTAGCTTTAAATCTTTAAATGACGATCTAAAATTAGAAATTCAAATTGGGAATGCTACACCAAATGAGCTGTTGCATATACTTACGCAAAGAGGACAAGTAACACATTTCGTAGAAAAAATTCCAAGTGTAAACGATATTTTTATTCAAACAGTAACTTCTTAGACTTCTTAGATTTTATTTTAAATCATGAACGCTATCCGAGTAATCTAGTAATCCAACAATCTAAAGATCTAATTAATCTAAAAGAAAGAAATGAGCATAATTTCATTAATTATAAAAAGAGAATTCATTGCAAAGGTTCATAATAAATCCTTTGTAGTCATGACTTTTTTAAGTCCGTTATTGTTTGTAGCAATTGCCGGATTTATTGGTTATTTGAGTTCTATGAAAGCAGAAACCAAACGAGTAGCCATTCATGATGAAACAGGTTTGTTTGCAGATGATTTTATAAAGAAAAACAAAAAAGAAGCAGAATTTAAGTATCTGAATCTGTCTGAGATTGATATCAATGCTTTAAAAGACAGTATTACAAATGAAAGTTTTTCGAGCTTGATTATTATTCCAAAAACGAATAATCTTAAAGACTTAGAAACAAAAATTGAACTGATATCGAATAGCAGTCCAAGTATTGCTTTTGTAGAAAAAACACAGGATGTTATAGCAGATAAAATCACTAAAATAAATCTTGAGCAAGCAAAGCTGGATACGTTGGCAATTCAAAAAGCGCAGGCAGCAGTCAATATTCATTTAGTAAAAACTTCCGGAGAAGAAAGTTTAAAAGGATTGAATGAAATAAAGATCGGTATTGGTGGTGCATTTGGATATCTAATTATGATGTTTATTATCATTTATGGTAATATGGTAATGCGAAGTGTTATTGAAGAAAAGACCAATAGAATTATAGAAATTATTATTTCGTCTGTAAAACCATTTCAGTTAATGATTGGTAAAATCGTAGGGACATCGCTTGCGGGATTATTGCAATTTGTAATTTGGGCAGTAATTGGTTTGGGATTAATGTTTGCTGCTTCGGCATTTTTTGGTGTAAATGTTGGGCCAACAGCAAGAATTTCACCGGAATTAATGCAATCAGCACAAGCAGAATTCTCAGGAACAGCTCAAATGTATATTCTCGAATTATGGAATTTACCAATCGCCAGTATTATTATAGGTTTTGTGATTTATTTCATAGGAGGCTACTTTTTATACAGTTCATTTTATGCCGCTATTGGGGCTGCAGTTGATAATCAAACTGATTCTCAGCAATTTCTGTTACCTATTATCATGCCGCTTATTTTGAGTGTTTACATTGGTTTCTTTACTGTTGTCAACGATCCACACGGAACAATTGCAGTCGTTTTTTCAATGATTCCGTTAACTTCACCAATCGTAATGTTAATGCGACTTCCGTTTGGTGTACCCTGGTGGCAAATCGCCATTTCGGTATCATTATTGTTTGCTACCTTTTTTCTGGTTGTCTGGTTTGCTGCAAAAATTTACCGTGTTGGTATTTTAATGTATGGCAAAAAGCCAACCTGGAAAGAATTGTATAAATGGCTTAAATATTAATTTTAAAGTTGCTAAGGTTCTGAGTTTCTAAGTCGCTAAGTTTTTTAGTCTCTTGTAAGAATGCCTCAGTACCTTAGTAACTTAGAACCTCAGTACCTAAAAAAAAAATGAGTAAAATACTAATTATAGAAGACGAAGCGTCGATCAGAAGAGTTTTGGTTAAGATACTATCAGAAGAAAGCGATACGTATCAGGTAGACGAAGCAGAAGACGGTGCGGCAGGTCTGGAAAAAATAAAAAACAACGATTACGATTTGGTTTTGTGTGATATCAAAATGCCAAAACTAGACGGTGTTGAGGTTTTAGAAGAAGTTAAAAAAATCAAACCGGAAATTCCGATGGTCATGATTTCAGGTCATGGTGATATGGAAACCGCTATTCATACGATGCGATTGGGTGCTTTTGATTATATTTCGAAACCACCGGATTTAAACCGTTTACTGAATACTGTTCGTAATGCTTTAGATAAAAAACAACTTGTTGTTGAAAATAAAATTCTAAAGAAAAAAGTTAGCAAAAACTACGAAATGGTAGGAGAGAGCGAAGCGATCAGTCATATTAAAGTTATGATTGATAAAGTTGCGCAAACAGAAGCCAGAGTTTTAATCACAGGTCCAAATGGAACCGGAAAGGAACTTGTTGCGCATCAATTGCATGAAAAAAGCGAGCGTGCTAATTTTCCTTTGATTGAGGTAAATTGTGCTGCAATTCCAAGTGAACTGATCGAAAGTGAATTGTTTGGTCACGTAAAAGGAGCGTTTACATCAGCGGTAAAAGATCGTGCAGGAAAATTTGAAGCAGCTGACAAAGGAACTATTTTTCTGGATGAAATAGGTGATATGAGCTTATCGGCGCAAGCCAAAGTTTTACGTGCCCTGCAAGAAAGTATGATAACGAGAGTTGGAGCAGAAAAAGATATAAAAGTTGATGTTCGTGTTGTGGCTGCAACCAACAAAGATTTAAAAACCGAAATTGCCGAGGGACGTTTCCGTGAAGATTTATACCATCGTCTGGCTGTAATTTTAATTAAAGTACCGCCTTTGAATGAAAGACGTGACGATATCCCGGCTTTGATTACACATTTTACAGAAAAAATTGCTTCGGAGCATGGAAATGCGATTAAAGTATTTTCAGTACAAGCTATAAAATTGCTGCAAGAATACGATTGGACGGGGAATATTCGTGAACTTCGAAATGTAATCGAAAGATTAATCATTTTAGGAGGTAACGAAATATCTGAAAATGATGTAAAAATGTTTGCAAGCAAATAAATTAATTTAAAGATTTAAAAATTTAATGATTGAAAGATTTTATTTCAGGATTTAATTATTCAATTTTTTAATCTTTCAATCTTTTAATACTAATAAATGAAACTAAAAAAAATAAACGAAAAGCTTCAAAACGCTTTAATTGAAAACGGATTAACGGAAGCAAATGAATTACAGCAGGAAACTTTTTCGACGATAAAAAGTGGTGCAGATTGCATTATTTTGTCTCCTGCAGGAAGCGGAAAATCGACTACAATTGTATTAAATGTAATTCAGCAATTGTCTGGTCATACAGAAGAATCACCACGTGCTTTGATTTTTGTTGAAGACAAAGTAAAAGTGCTGGAAATGGTAACGCTTTTTGAAAAGTATGGTAAACATAGTAATCTTGAAGTCTATGGTGTACATGACAAAGGCGATATGGATTATGATAAAAACTATATTTCTACAGGAATCGACGTTTTGATTGGAACTCCAAATAAACTAAGCGATATGTTTACGACTGCAGGGTATAATGTAAACCGTTTGAAAATGTTTGTTATTGACGATGCTGATCCTATTTTGAAGTTACGTCATGAAACAAAAATTATGCGTATTTCGAATAGTATTGCTAAAACGCAACGTATCATTTTTGCAGAAACGCTAACAGAGCGTATTGATATTTTGGCAGAAAAAATGATGCTGGAGCCTTATATATTTGATATGGAAGAACAAGATGAGGAAGAATATGAAGAAGAAGATGGTGAGGACTTTGAAGATGATGAGGAAGGTATTGACGATGAAGAAGAATAAAATTTAAATAATAAAAGAAGTAGGTTATGGGTTTAATGAAGGTGTTTTCGGGAAGTGAAGTATTAGCGATCGCGTTGCAGGAAAGATTGGAAGCAGCAGGTGTAGAGACGTTAAAGAAAGATAATATTCAATCTGCTCGTTTAGGTGGATTTGGAACTACTGGTTTAGCTGTTGAGGTATTTATTCAGGAAACTGATTTTGCTAAAGCAAATCCGGTAATCGAAGAATTTAGAATGAGTATTTAGTAATAACCGGAAACGCAGTAACGACTGTTGTTGAAGGTTTAGATTAAAAAATAAAAGAAATGCAATATAAAATGCTGGTGCTCGACATGGATGACACCTTGTTGACAGACGATCATAAAATTTCGGCTTTAAATAAAAAAGTCCTTCTTGAAGCTCAGGCTAAAGGAGTATACGTAGTTTTAGCTTCAGGAAGACCAACCTCTGCAATGACTGCTTATGCTAAAGAATTAGAATTAGATTTGAATGATTCGTATATTATTTCTTTTAACGGTGCTGTTATTAGTACTGTAAAAGATGATCTTGTGTTATTTGAGCAATCTCTTACGCCAGAACAAATTCATGAGTTATACGATTATAGTGTAAAAAAGAAAACGCATATTATTACCTATCTTAATGGTGAAATCGTAAGCGAAACAGATTCTGAATACATTGACATTGAAAAACATATTACTGGACTGAAGCACAATAAAGTAGTTGATTTTAAAGTAGCTGTTTCTAAGCCCGCAGTAAAATGTATTTTGTTAGAAGATCCCGAGTACTTAAAAGAAGTAGAAAAAGATCTTAAAGCGACAATGCCACATTTAAGTGTTGCGATGTCAAAACCTTTTTTCCTTGAAGTAGCTCAAAACGGAATTGATAAAGCAGCCAGTTTAAAATTATTGGCAGAGAAACTCAATATTCAGCAAAGTGAAATTATAGCTGTTGGAAACGCCGGAAATGATCTTACGATGATTGAATACGCTGGGCTTGGTGTCTGGGTTGATAATGTAACACCTGAACTGCGTGACAAAGCCAATATAATTGTTGCTTCAAATAATAATGATGGAGTTGCTGAAGTTGTACAGCGCTATATTTTGAATTAATTTATTTGTTATGAAAGATCCAATAGAAACAGAACGCCTTATTTTAAGAGAATTGCTCCTTTCAGATCTTGAAGGCATGTTTGAGTTAGAGTCTAATCCAAATGTTCATGTTTTTGTTGGTAAAAAGCCGATAAAAACAGAAGAAGAAACTTTAGAGCGAATAAAAAATGTTCAACAGCAGTATGAGGATTTTGGTACAGGACGTTGGGCTGTTATTTTAAAAGAAAATAATGATTTTTTGGGCTGGTCAGGTATCAAATTCATTACAGATGAAATTAATAATCATAAAGATTTTTATGAAATAGGATATCGTTTTATTGAAAAATATTGGGGTAAAGGATATGCTACCGAAGCTGGAAAAGCTTTTGTAGAGTATGCTTTTAAAGTAATGAAAGTGGATGCTCTTTATGCGTATGCAGACGCTGGAAATGAAAACTCAAGAAGAATTTTAGAAAAAATAGGTTTGAGCTATGTAAATTCTTTTGATTATGAAGATGAATTACAAGTTTGGTATGAACTTAAAAATCCAGACTTATAAAATTTTATTTCAGAGAAATGTATTCCAAATCTTTGTAAACTAAATAGTTTTATATTTTGCAAAGATTTGGAAACAATTCATTATTTATTCTCTGAAACAGGGGGTATTATTTTTTAGCTACAGAAACAAAATATTTGTTTCCATCACCCATTGTAAGTTTTACACGCTCGTCGCAAAGATCGATTGCAAAATTTACACTTTCATAGCAAGTACAGATTGTGTTTTTGTCTTTAGACATTTCTGTTTTACAATTGTTGCTTTTGAAAGTTGTTAATTGTGGAGTATACAAGCTTACTAAATCTGTTGAAGCTGTTACTAACGAAATAATACTTGCAGAATTATTGTTTGCAATTCTGTAAACTATTCTATCAGTATAATTTACATCATTTACTGTAACTTTACGAATATATGTGTATGCTGTAGAGCCTTCTCCTGGTTCTTTTACTTCAAATTTAAAGCCAACAGCACGTACCGCAGTGTCGAATTGAGTTTGTGAATTATAACTTGCCCAAGTTGTTAATGTACTAATTGATGGAAACGGATTAGTAGCTGGTGCATTTTGCGTTTGTGCACTGATAAGGGCAAAGAACATCAAGCAGATTGTGGTTAAAAATGCTTTCATAATAGGTTTGTAATTTAATTGTTGCCTACTCTTTATGGTTTTCGGCTTACCCATTTTATTTATAACAAAAACAAAATAACGATTAAAAAACAAAATTGTTGTTATTGTAATTTAATGTTTAATACATTATTTTTTGTTAATTTTTTGAACTTCTAAAAGAGGTGCAAAAGTAAATAAATTTTGATGGTGTAAAAGTAAGAAAAATTTAATCTAATCTTTAATAAATTGTATTTAATCGGTAATATTAGTCCTTAACTGACATTTTTCACATTTAATTTTTCCAATTAGGCTGTTTTTTTAAAATTTCGGCATTTGAGGCTTTAGATTGATCTATGGTTAAATTTAAGTCAATTGAAAAACGCTCTGCTACAAAATATTGATATATAGTCGATTATTGATTTTATTTTAAAGAATATTGTATGTAAATTTGCAGACTCTTAAAACTAAGATGTAAATATATTATCTTCCTACTTAAAACGTAGTGTATTCCCATGGAAAATAGAAAAAAAGTTGCGTTTTATACGCTTGGATGTAAATTGAATTTCTCAGAAACATCTACGATTGCCCGAAATTTTAATGATGAAGGTTTTGATCGTGTTGATTTTGAAGAGGTGGCTGATATTTATGTAATCAATACTTGTTCGGTTACAGATAATGCTGATAAGCAATTTAAGCAGGTGGTAAAAAAGGCAATGAAACTAAATGATAAGGCATTTGTTGCGGCTGTGGGTTGTTATGCACAATTAAAACCAGAGGAGTTAGCGGCCGTTGATGGAGTTGATTTGGTTTTGGGTGCGACTGAAAAGTTTAAAATTACAGATTATATTCATGACTTAAGTAAAAATGACATGGGTGAAGTACACTCTTGTGAAATTGCTGAAGCCGATTTTTATGTTGGAAGTTATTCCATTGGCGATCGTACCCGAGCATTCTTAAAAGTTCAGGATGGTTGCGACTATAAATGTACCTATTGTACCATTCCGCTTGCGAGAGGAATTTCAAGAAGTGATGCTTTAGAGAACGTATTGCAAAATGCTAAAGAAATATCTGCTCAAAATATTAGAGAAATTGTTTTGACCGGAGTAAATATCGGAGATTATGGAAAAGGTGAATTTGGAAACAAAAAACATGAACATACTTTTCTTGATTTAGTTCAGGCTTTAGATAAAGTAGAAGGAATCGAACGTTTGCGAATTTCATCTATCGAACCTAATTTATTACGTAATGAAACGATAGAGTTTGTTTCTAAAAGCAGAACTTTTGTACCGCATTTTCATATTCCGCTGCAATCAGGAAGCAACGATATTTTAAAATTAATGAAACGTCGCTATTTACGCGAAGTGTATACCGAACGTGTTAACAAAATTCGTGAGGTAATGCCGCATGCTTGTATAGGTGTCGATGTTATTGTTGGTTTTCCTGGTGAAACAGATGAACATTTCTTAGAAACCTACCATTTCCTGAACGAAATGGATATTTCGTATTTACACGTATTTACTTATTCTGAAAGAGACAATACAGAGGCTGCTAATATGTCTGGAGTTGTTCCGGCAAATGTGCGCGCAAAACGCAGTAAAATGCTTCGTGGATTATCTGTTAAGAAACGTCGTGCTTTTTACGAAAGTCAAATTGGAACGAACAGAACAGTTTTATTTGAAGGAGAAAATAAAGAAGGATACATTCACGGATTTACAGAAAACTATGTAAAAGTAAAAACGCCTTGGAATCCTGAATTGGTAAATACGCTGCAGGAAATTAATTTGACAAAAATAGATGAAGACGGAAGTGTGCGTCTGGAGTTTTTAAATAAACTGGCTGAAGCTTAGGTTCTTCAATTTTGACAAGATTGCGTTAACGTTTGTTGTTTTTATGAAACGCGGATGATACGGATTCGCTAGGCGAAAACGCAGTTTTATACGGATTTTATATTTTAATAAAAAAACAGAAACGCCCTTTTTTAAAAAGGGCGTTTCTGTTTTTTGTAATAACTATTTCTGATCCTGTGGAATCACCAGTTTCAAAGAATTGATATAATCCGTATCAAATTCGATTACTCTGATCTTTTCGGGATTAAAACTTAATTCACCGCCAAACTGACCTTTAGTGTCTAGAAAATCAATGGTAAGCTCTTCGTCGTTCAATTCGATTAAACGTCCTAAGTAAGCCGATTTTGCTGATTTTTTAGAAATCTGAAAAATACCGTACTTTTTAGTAATAAAATTTACAATCGAATTTAGATCCCTGATCGGAATAATATCTTCTGCATTTGTTTTTAAACCTTTTAACCGAATCACTTTCTCTGTAAATTCAAGATCATGATCGCGGTGTACAGCTTCGATATTTTTGTTTTTCAAAATCACAAAGCCATCCAGGATGTAATCTACAGGATTATTTCGAAGTAATATCCAGTCATCTGAATAGTCAATTAGAAAACCGGTAAAAATTTCTTTTTTATCCTGAAATTCTATTGCAATTAATTGTCTTAAATATTGTTCCATCGTATTGTTGAAGCGTTTAAATCTTTACAAAGCATAGCACTTTGAGAGACTATGAATAAATTTTTTATGGATTTGTAGACCAAATACTGCTGTTTTTGATAAAAACTCTTCGGTTTAATTTTAGTTGCGCAATGATTAATTCAGCAATATCTTCAGACTGCATTACTTTGTCCGGATTACCATCTGTAAGGTTTAGATCTTTTGCCATATCAGTTGCAACCGTACTTGGTGTTAAAGCCGTAACACGAATGTTGTGCTTTCTCATTTCCTGCATCAAAGAATCGGTTAAACCAAGAACAGCAAATTTTGAAGCGCTGTACGCACTTGTTAACGCATTTCCGTTTAATCCTGCTGTCGATGAAATATTGATAATGTCACCTGTCTGTCTTTCGATCATGTTTGGTATAAGGGCACGAGTTGTATAATACGTTCCCATTACGTTTACCTTAATAATTCTTTCCCAGGCTTCAGGTTCTAATTCAAGAAATTTACCAAACGCAGCAATTCCGGCACTGTTGATTAAGATGTCAATATTTTTAAATTCTGCTAAAGCTTTTTCTGCAGCAGCATTTATCGAATTAATGTCTGAAACATCTGCCGATAATGCTAAAGATTTTACGCCTAATTTAGTGGTTTCTGTAGCTAATTGATCTACATCGGCCTGAGTTCTTGAAACTAAAACTACATTTACACCTTCTTTGGCAAGTGCAATAGCAATTGCTTTTCCGATTCCTTTTCCAGCTCCTGTAATAAAAGCATTTTTATTTTTTAAGTCTGTCATGATTTATTGTTTAGTAATGCAAAAAGCATCATTTTAGTATTGCAAAAGTACTGTTTTTGCTTACTAAAATGATGCCTTACTATGTTTTCTTAATTTAAGTTTAACAGGTTTTTATTCTTTTAAAACCATATCGATACACATTACTGCTGCCAAAATTAATTGTCTAAGCGGACTGTCTGCAGCAACTGTTTCTTCTATTTGAAGGGCATAATTATCAGCACTGGTAAAAAACTCTTTTCCAACTCCCGCCCATTTTTTATTTACCTGAGCCAGTTGTTTGTTTTCGTGTGTGAATTTAAAATCCCAGCCTGTCCATTTTCCCTGAAGAGTAGCTACAGGTTTTTCATTTTTGTCCAGAATTTCGAATTTTCCTCCAATAGAAAATAGTTTTTGTTTGAAGGTTCCAACCAAACGGTCTTTTTCGTCGAAAACTTCAACCGTTGAGCGTAGCCATGCAACACCACGTTTTACTGAAATTAATTTTTCCCCGCCTGGTGTTGAAATTTCGATATTAAAGGGTGTCATTCTTTTATAATCTGTAAAACGAAATACTTTGGTAAAAAAGCCCAGATTGTTTTCGCGACAGTTCATAATAATCTGATTGCTTTCAGGATGGTATATGTCGTAATTGTTAGCAGCCTTAAACATACCAACATGCTCTTTTACAAGAAATAGATTTTGATTTAAAATTGGATTCATTTTATAAATGGGGTTTAATCGTTTGTTGT
>Ga0247817_10001775_pt1 | contig 11178 bp, 12 predicted proteins | sample UWRJL212509R1_FD_178010 | JGI IMG/M metagenome (GOLD analysis project Ga0247817, IMG submission 178010) | Plant litter microbial communities from Arlington Agricultural Research Station in Wisconsin, United States - UWRJ-L212-509R-1 | ecosystem: Environmental > Terrestrial > Plant litter >... | reverse complement strand
TATTACCGGCCTGATTAAAGCGAACGTCCCGGCACGTATTGCCTTTACCGTTGCCTCACAGATCGACTCTCGAACTATTCTTGACCAAGTCGGTGCCGAAAAACTTCTTGGCCAGGGTGACATGCTTCTCTTAACTCCTTCAATGAGCAAGCCGAAGCGTATCCAGGGTGCCTGGGTAACTGACGAAGAAGTCATGAAAATTACCGACCACCTCCGCGAACAATCACCAGCCCAGTACAACGACGAAGTTGTCAGCCAGCCAGTGACCTTGAACGGTAAGGGCGGCGTGGTGATGGACTTTGACGAAAGCAATACTGACGATGCGATGTACCGTGATGCAGTCCGCGTGGTTGTTGAAGGCGGCAAGGCGAGCGCAACACTCTTGCAACGACGCCTCCGCGTTGGCTACGCCCGTGCAGCGCGTCTTATGGAGACAATGGAAGAGCAGGGGATTATCGGGCAAGCCGATGGTTCTCGGCCACGAGACGTCCTTGTGAGCAGCCTCGAAGAAGTCTTTGGCGGTGGCGCTAGCGATGTTGATGAAAGCGAAGAGCTCGGGTAATACCGAGTTCTTTCTTTTTCGTTCTAAAACTTCAGAACTTTCACAGAACCACTCGCTACAATAAGGGGTGGACCACTTGCGATAACAGAGGAAGTGGGGTATAATAATGCGGTATATTAACTCAAGCTTGTCGCATAACGGGCAAGCATCTGCCGCAAGGTAAGATACCAAAAGGAGCAACTGTGAAAGAATACGAACTAACCGTTCTCATTCATCCTGATCTCGAAGCAGATCTAGAAACTCCACTCGGAAAGGTCCGTGATATCATCACTGCCGCCGGTGGTACCATCATCCGAGAGGATAACTGGGGTAAAAAGAAGCTCGCGTACGCAATTCGTCGCGAAGAATTTGGCATCTATGTTTACATGGATGTTGCACTTCCACCAGAAGCGCCACTCAAGATTAGCAACACATTTAACATTACTGATGAAGTACTCCGTTACCTCCTCGTAACTGTTGATGAGAAGGCACGCCAAGCTCTCGCAGAGCAAGCAGAGCGCGCTGAAGCTAAAGAAGATACTAAAGAAGAAGAATAGGGGATATTCATGGCTAAAAGCATCAACCAAGTGATTTTAATGGGACGCCTTACCCGCGACCCAGAACAACGAACCACATCAACCGGTAAAACAATCGCGAGCTTCAGCATCGCCGTTGACCGTGGTGGTCAGGATGATGCAGCTGACTTTTTCGAGGTGACTGCCTGGGAAAAGCTTGGTGAACTAGTCGTGCAATACCTTGCAAAGGGCCGTCGTGTACTCGTACAGGGTCGTTTGCGCCAAGATTCATGGGATGACAAAGAAACAGGCAAGAAGCGCTCTCGCGTTGAAGTGACTGCAACTGACGTTACGTTCCTTGATAGTGCTGGCGCCGACGGTGGCTCATCTTCAAACGGTGCATCTGCACCACGCAGCAACACTGCAAACAAGTCAAACGATGTCGTCATTGAAGACATCGATGACAAACCTATTGATTTAAGTGAAATTCCATTCTAGGAGAATATTATGGCAAAACGACTAAAGCGAGATACTCCTGCCTACTTTGACTACAAAGATGTCAAAGCATTGCAGCGATTCATTAACATGTACGGACAGATCGAACCAATTGGTAAGACTGGTCTCAGCGCGAAACAACAGCGTCAACTCGCTGTTGCAATCAAGCGTGCACGTCACCTTGCATTGTTACCATTCGTCGCACAAGGATAGTCGAGTATGGGTTCATACCAGCCGACTGATCTAAAAAAAGGCGTTGTCGTCCAAATTGACGGCAAGCCTTTTCGTGTCACCGATTACAACCAAAAAGTGATGGGCCGTGGCGGAAGTATTGTAAACCTAAAGCTGAAGAACCTCATTGATGGCAGCGTGATTCCAAAGACCTTCAAAGGTCAGGAGCGCGTTGAGTCAGCTGAGGTTTCAAACCAAGCGGTGCAATATCTTTACAGCGACGCAGACAACTTTTACTTCATGGATCCTGAAACGTTTGAACAGTTTCAGCTTAACCGCGATATTGTTGAAGACAGCGCTGGCTACCTTAAAGAAGGCGACTCATTGAGCCTCCAATTCTTCGAAGGAACAGTGATTAATGTTGACCTTCCAAAGAACGTGTACCTTGAGGTTACGTACTCGGAAGATGTCGTAAAGGGCGATACCACCAGTAGTGTTTTGAAGGATGCGACACTTGAGACCGGTAAGGTTATCAAGGTTCCTGCATTCATCAAGACCGGTGATGTGATTTCTGTTGATACAGAAACCGGTGCATACCGCGAACGAAAGAAAGACTAGTAGGTGAGTGCTTCTGAACGATTCAGAACAGAAGCACTCCACACACTGCCCATTTGGGCAAAGATTTTATGACAAAGCAACGACTTGATTCTGCACTCACCGCAATGGGCCTCGCGCCAACCCGCTCTCAAGCCGAGAGTATTATTAAATTGGGCGAAGTGAAGGTGAATGGGCAAGTTGTCACGAAACCTGGTCACTTTGTACCGATGAATGCAGATATCGCCATGGTTGAGATGCAGCGATACGTCAGTCGCGCTGGCTTGAAGCTCGCCAGCGTTGCTAGCCTCCTTGGCCTTCGCTTCGAAGAGAAGATTGTTCTCGACGTCGGCAGTAGCACTGGTGGATTTACCGACTACGCGCTCCGGCACGGCGCAAAACGCGTCTACGCAGTCGATGTTGGTACTGAGCAACTTCATTACTCACTTCGCAAGAATCGTCGCATTGAATTGCACGAAAAGACGGACATCCGTGATTTTATCCCTAAGAAAACACCTGACATTATCGTGATTGATGTATCATTCATTTCTTTGCGGGACATTTTGCCGCACCTTGCGAAATCTGTCGCTGGGCCAGAAACGCAGATCGTTGCCATGGTGAAACCACAGTTCGAAGCCGGCCGTAACCAAACGAACAAAGGTGTCATTAAAAACGACTCCGTTCGTCGCCAAATCTTAAAAGATTTTGAATTTTGGTCAAAAGAATACTTTAACATTGTCGACAAGCGCGACAGCGACGTTGCGGGCGCGAAGGGGAATCAAGAACGATTCTACCTCCTGAAGCTCAATAAAACGAAGAACTAAACGTTAAATCTAAATTCAACAATGTCACCAGGTCGCATGACGTAATCGCGGCCTTCGGTGCGCATTTTGCCCGCAGCCTTTGCAGCTGATTCGCTTCCGGCAGCAACGAAATCATCGTAATCAACGATTGAGGCAGCAATAAACCCTTTTTCGAAATCAGTGTGAATGACACCAGCTGCTTGTGGAGCGGTTGCACCTTGCAGGATAGTCCAGGCGCGAATCTCTTTTGGTCCAGCGGTTAAATAGCTCTGGAGTCCAAGCGTATGGTAGGCGACGCGTGCCATTTGTGAGAGGCCAGATTCTTCAACGCCATATGAACTCAAAAGTTCTGCGGCATCTTCGCTTTCGAGGCCACGAAGTTCTTCCTCAAGTTTTGCACAAATAAAGACAGATTCGGCAGGGGCGACGAGTGCAGAAAGTTCTGCCTTTCGGGCATCATTTGTGAGCGTTTCTTCATCAACGTTGAATGCATAAATAACCGGTTTGTCGCTAAGGAGCTGTAGCGCCTGAGCAACTTCTTTATCCGCTGTAGAAAGTTCAGAAATAAGGGTGCCTTGCTCAAGAGCAACTTGGATCTTTTTGATACCATCAACTTGAGCTCGCGCAACCGGGCTTGATTTCGCTTCACGCTCAAGTTTTGGAAGCTGCTTTTCGATAGATTGAAGGTCAGCAAGAATTAACTCAGTGTTAATAACTTCAATATCACGCTTCGGGTCAACAGAGTCGGCAACGTGAGTAATATCATCGTTAACAAACGCACGTACCACGTGAACAATCGCATCACACTCCCGAATATTCGCGAGGAACTTATTGCCCAAGCCTTCACCTTTGCTCGCACCCGCAACCAAGCCGGCGATATCAACAAACGTAACCGTCGCAGGAATAACCTTACCTGCTGAATACATATTTTTTAACACCTCAAGACGAGCATCCGGCACGGCAATAATACCCGTGTTCGGCTCAATCGTTGCAAAAGGGTAGTTAGCCGCAAGGATATTATTATCCGTCAGCGCGTTGAACAGTGTTGATTTGCCGACGTTTGGAAGGCCGACGATTCCGATAGATAGACTCATATTGCTTTATTATATCATAACGGGGGTCGATTACTGAGCTTCACCCATTACCCGAACGCCCTTAATCGTGTATAATACTGCGTAAGTATAAGCATCAAGAAAAGGGTATATCATGGCGTCGCTTTCAAAGAAAATCAAGGTAGGGTTACTTATTGCTGTTCCGGTTGTCTTAATCGGTGCGGGTGTGTGGTTTTTTGCGAATGGGTACGTTAAAGTTGGCTCTCCATCTGAAGTGGCAAATCAGTCAGCGGGTAAATGTAGTTCGTTAGTTGAACGGTACAACAGTGCATTTGGTAACGGAAACCGAGATGAGTTTTCGGCTATTTTGACCGAAACATCTGACGCGGTGAAAAAAGTGAACGGTTTTGAAACTGATGCAAACTGCGTGTACATGCAATATTCTCTTGCCATCTTTAATCGTGACGCAGACGAAGCAGTGCGACTTGCTGGTAGTCTAAAGATGTTGAGCGAAAAAGGTCAGTACATTACTGGTCATGTCGCAAATCCACGAGGAATAGATGCGATTACGACTGACGCTGAGTCATTAAAGGCACAACCTACAGAATCGTCCGAACAACAGGGGAATGGCTAGCATTTCTTTATGATCAAAAAAATTATTACACTTGGGTTGCTGATTGTCGCTATAAGTAGTGCTGCAGTATTCTTGCAACCCCAAGATGCCGAGGCATGTCGACCCGGTGCGTGTAATAGCCAAGAGGCTTTTGCGGTTTCTGAGTGTAGTTGGAGTGGTGTGCACGAGGGTGCGATCTGGTTTAGCAATAACGCAGGAAATTATTATGCGATCGGCGTCTCTGTGCCAGCCGATGCGCAGTTTGCAACTGTCTACATTCGTGGATCGGTGTATTCATGTGCGCAAGGGGGTTCTGGAACTATCGTTGCCTCAAATGTGAGAGAGAATCCTGCGAGTCGCCTCGACAGTTTCTCTACAACGGTACTTGATCGAGGATCACTTCCTGGCGGCACGAATCAATGGACGTCCCAGGGAAGCACGATTACCGCTCGCTTAAATGTCTCTGGCCTTGCAACGAATAACGTTGGGCAAAATGGTTCTCAAACGATTAACATTGGATTGTATCGCTGTTACCAATACTCGAGTAGTTGTGCGACTGCGAATATCCCCGTCACTATTACTCGTGAACGACGAATTGATTACCAACTCATGCCAACTGCCAGCGTGAGCCAAGCAACGACAGAGGGGAGTATCAATAATCTGACCGTTCGTGGCGTCGTTAATAACACTGGCTCAACGGCTTCAGAGCCAAATGCTGTGCAGTGGGTGTATACACGTTTTGTAAAAACACCAACAGGTTCACGAAAGACTGGCGTTGAGCAGAATTCAATCGCACCAACGACTCACTTTGCTGGCTCGACACAGCTATGGGCGGGGCGACCCGGTTCGTTCCCTCGGGGTGCGACGCAGGTAGTGAATGCGGGCAATCAGCAAATTGGTACGTTCGACGTCGGTACAGAGATTTGCTACACATTGTCTGTGCAACCATTCCAACATAACAACGGGCAATGGAGACATAGCGCTCCGGCGTGTGTCGTGATCGCAAAAAAGCCAAAGGTGCAAATACTTGGGGCTGACTTGTTTACAGGCCGCGGGGCAGTAGGGCGACCAGCTGCAACATCAAAGGTTGCTACGGCTCAAACTAAAGCGAATGCCCAAGTGCAAACCGTCCCTGCGCCGGCAAATGCATTTCAAGGCCTATGGCGAACAGGAGTGAATGACAGTAACCAGAAGCTTGGTTCAAACGCCTATGATGAACACTGGGTGCTTGATAGAGTAGTACGGCCGCCGGGTCGCGGTGGAGCAACCTGTCAGTGGGCATCAACGGGGCCGACTGGAAGTGGCGCGTTAGTTCAGATTCCAAATACGAGTTCTTCAACAACGATCAAACCTCGTGTGATTGGCGAGTCGCCTGGATGGGTGGGTACGTATATGGCGTCCGATACGGCAATTGTCGGTAACGCAGTAAAGCCAATCGTTCGTGAGCTTGAACGAAATAATGAAAAGGTGTGGCAAATATCAACCGGTAAGGCTGCGTGGATCGGTATTAACAGGTATGGCCAGAACTATTCAGCGAACGGGTGTCTCGACCCGACCTTTGCTGAAAACCCTGATATAAATGACGCAAATATTCTTGTCTACAAATTAAAGAATGGTTTTACAATTGACCCTGCGGCAAATGTCGATCTTGATACCGTACGACTGAAACTTACAGGTGCAGTCGATAACCGCTTTAAGTTTGTCGTAAACGGCACCGAGCTTGGCAACTGGCAGTCAGTTGATTGGCATGTACCTGGCTCAAACGCGACGTCAGAGAGCCGCGCGAATGTATTTAGGAATGGAAGCAACTCAGTTGAAGTGCACGTACAGTCAACGTATACGCACACTGGCTTGCTCATCGAAGATCTTTCGGTTGTTGGGGCAACTGCACGAGTTGAAGAGGGGAAGGTATATGGTTCTTGGGCTGAATATGCGATTGCTCCCTCTGGTCTCGTCAAAGACATGGCATCGGGTTCTGGGTATTCTGGAGGCACAACGGTTGATGCGCTGTGTAGCTTGAGTTACCTCACGTTCTCGAACCGAAGAGGCAATAGCTGTAACGATGCAGCTATTGGTAATTATCGCCATGCTGCGGTGATGCCAGATATCGCGAGCCGTTTCCCGGTAACTACTTCAACGCCGCGCTTTGCAAGCGGCTCAAACCTCAATAATGCATCTGGCTTATATACCGTAGCCACAGATGTGACAATTGCCGGGGGTTCAATTCCAAAGGGTCGTTCGGTTATTATTAACGCACCAAATAACACAGTGACGATTTCGGGCAATATCAATTATACGAATGGCGTATTAAACAGTCTGAATGATATTCCACAGGTGGTGATTATTGCGCGTAATATTGTGATCACTGGTGGGGTAACGAATGTTGATTCTTGGCTGATTGCAACAGGGGTTGGCACAGAAGGACGCATCAGCACTTGTGGCGACGTAAACCAACCTACGCAGCTGAGGAGCGGAAATTGTAGCAATGTACTAACCGTTAATGGTCCAATTTCGGCAAATCATCTCTTGATGTATCGGACAGCCGGAGCGGGTAAAGGCGCTGCCGCTGGCGATCCTGCAGAGGTATTCAACCTTCGACCAGATGCTTACTTATGGGCTGCAAACTATGGTGCGAGTAGCGGAAAGCTTCCGACCATCAACGTCAAAGAACTTCCTCCTCGTTTTTAGTTGAATACACCTTGCTATTACTGCTTATGCTTCTGTATAATAAGGCCTAATATGGCATCATACGGAGTGGGCGACTTTTTTGCGCTAGATATTGGGACAAATGCGGTACGAGTAGTACAGCTTACCTCAACGGGTAATGACTCATGGAGCTTGGCTCATTTTGGGTACGCGCCACTCGATGAAAAAACCAGCCTCTCAGCGTCACCAGAAGCGCAGCGCCGTCTTGGCGAAATTATCATGACCGCAGTAGGGCAGAGCGGCATCAAAACGAAGAACGTCGTCATCGGCCTTCCTTCAAGCAAAACATTCACTACGGTTATTGAAGTTCCGCTCATGCCAGAGAACGAACTTCGAAATACAATTAAATACCAAGTCGATCAGTACATTCCAATGGCAGTAAACGAAGCGAAGGTTGACTGGGCATTGCTTGGTACCTCTCTTCATGACCCAAAGCAGCAAGAAGTTTTGATTGCCAGCACAGCAAATGCCTACGCTGAAGAGCGACTCGAATTCATCGAGAATCTTGGTCTCAATGTTATCGCAGCAGAGCCCGACCCACTCGCTATGATTCGTTCACTGCTTCCTGATGGCCTTAATGATGCCCGTCTCATTATCGATGTGGGCGAGACGTCAACTGACCTTGCCATTACTTTTAACGGCACGCCGCGGCTCGTCCGTACGATCCCAACTGGTGTTCGAACGCTTGTTAAGGCGGCGGTTCAAAACTTGAACGTGCAAGAAGACCAAGCGCGTCAGTTCATCTTGAAGTTTGGTCTTGCGCCAGATCGCCTCGAAGGTCAGGTTTACCGAGCAATCGAATCAACCCTTGAAGGTTTTACCGCCGAACTTATTAAGTCGATTAAATTCTTCCAGACACGCTACCCAAGTACACCGGTTGGCGGCGTCTTACTTTCTGGATACGCATCAATTGTTCCACAATTTGGTGACTACGTTGCCGCTAAGGTCAGTATTCCAGCTAGCATGGCTAACCCGTGGCAGCGTGTAAAAGTTTCACAGGCTGATCAGCAGCAACTGACTCCTGTCGCTGCTGAGTTCGCCTCAGTTATCGGCCTTGCACAGAGGAAGAATAAGCTATGATCGAAATCAACCTTATCCCTGATGTAAAACAAGAATTACTTCGCGCACAACGCCTTCGTTCAATCGTTATTAGTGTCGCTATCTTTACGAGCATCGCAACCGCTGGCCTCGTGGTTGCATTGGTTATTTATACCTTTGGTGTGCAGACCGTTCGCCACACATTCCTTGACCAGGCAATTAAAGACGGCAACACTGAGCTCTCAAAGATCGAAGACCTTTCAAAGACACTCACAATCCAGAATCAACTTGGCGTCATTTCAACACTGAGTGAATCAAAGCGAATTGACTCTCGTTTGTTCGATGTACTGACTGGGGTCATTCCTCCTGCGCCAAACAATGTTCAGGTTTCAAACCTTATTTTGAACTCAGGGGAATCAAGCCTCATGATCGAAGGACAGACGCAAGGCTATGACTCACTTGAAATCTTCAAGAAGACTGTCGACGCCGGTATTATTGTGTATAACCAAGAGGGCGAAGAGCAAAAAATTAAGCTTGCTCAAGATGTAACAACATACGACGTGAGCTACGGTGAAAACTCTGAAGGTCAAAAAGTACTGCGCTTTACTATGAAGTTCACATACCCAGTTGAGCTATTTTCAGCAGCGATTCCTGCAGTCAACATCAAGTTGAGTGTCGAAGGTAACGTCACCGACTCGTACCTCGGTGTACCAAAGAGCATTTTTGCTGAACGAGCAAAGGATCTGGAGGAATAATATGGCGGTTGATACGAAAAACAACAACGTTGCAATCCGCAAGCGGACAATGATTGCTCGAACAAACAAGATGATGTTCTTGTGGATCGCCGCTGCTTCTGTCATTGTTGGTGCCGCACTTGTGGTCGGCTATTTCATGGCTGAACGCACCATCTATCACGAGAAAGTGCTCGCAGAAAAGCAAAAAACAGTCGATATTCTCAAAAAGAACTCAGCAACAATTCCTGAAATCGAAAAACAAGTTCGGGTGCTTGATACAAACACGAATCTTATGTCGGCACGTGCGAACGAAAATGACCAAGCAGTTCGAGTTATTCTTGATGCACTTCCTTCTGACTCAAACACGCTCGCACTCGGTGCATCGCTTCAAAAGAAGCTCATCGAGACAATTCCAGGTCTTTCACTTGATTCAATTCAAATTGATTCAAACGAAACGGGTAACATTGGTGAAGTTATTGAAGTGACACCAGTTGAAGGTGCTCCAGCTGCCGCAGCCAGTGCAATTACGTTTACTGTGAAGGTTTCTGGCACTCAGTCTGAAATTCGACTACTCCTTGAAGCATTTGAGCGATCAATTCGCCAAATCGACATCATCAACCTTCGTATCGAAAGTTCTGAAAGCGGCCAGTCAATGACGATTCAAGCTCAGGCATATTACGAACCTGCTCGCGTCCTTGAGTTACACAATAAAGAGGTACCACGATGAAAAAAACAGACATCGCAATGATCATTTTGATCGCATCGGTCAGTGTGCTCGCTGCATTTTTCTTGACACAAACATTCTTCGGTTCTGCAACTGAAGAAATTATTACCGTACAAACAATCGACGAAGTGAAGTCGGACTTTGTTGAGCCAGGCGCAACTATTTTTAACGAGAACGCCATCAACCCAGCGGTTGAAGTGCAGATTATTCCAGAAGGGCAGTAGGTTGGCGCATGCCACTGTTGACTGATGACATTCAAGATAAGCTGATTACTCTTTTTATTGAAGAGGGACTTGTTGACTCTGGTGTGTTGCAGCAGGCGCGTATTGAATCAGTAAAGGTAAGCAAGCCACTCTTTACACTTCTTACCGAACAGCAGATCATCGATGATGAATTGTTAACTCATGCTATTGCGCAGGTTTCCGGCGTGCCTTACGTGAACCTCTCAAGTACGCTCATTGATCAGAATATTCTTTCACTCCTTCCCGAAGACGTCGCTGAACGCTTCATGGCAGTGCCGCTTGCTGAGGTGCAAAATCGCCTTGCTGTGGCGATGATTGATGCAAATAACGTCCAGGCTGTTGATTACCTTGCGAACCGCATTCAGCGACCCCTCAAGGTCTTTATGGCGTCAGAATCTGGTGTTCGTCACGTCCTCGACCAGTACAAGACCGACCTTTCAAGCGTTAACCAGGCCGCTCAAGCTTCGCAAGAAGAGGCGAAGGTTGATGAAGCAAATGAAGTAAAGACTATCGTTCAAGATTCACCGATTAGCCAGGCGCTTTCGAAGATTCTCGAATATGCCATCAAATCTCGTGCCAGCGATATTCACATTGAACCACTTGAGGGTGCGCTCAAGATTCGTTGTCGTGTCGACGGTGTGCTGCGTGAAGTCATGCAGCTTCCAAAGAGCATTGAGCCTGCCCTTGTGAGTCGTGTCAAAATTCTTGCAAACCTTAAGATCGACGAACACAGAACACCACAAGATGGTCAATTTACCGTGAAGATTGCCAACAAAGAGGTAGACCTTCGTATCGCGATTAGCCCGGTCGTATGGGGGGAGCAGATCGTCATCCGTCTTCTTGATAAATCAGGGAACTCATTCGACATTGAAGAGATGGGCTATGCCGGTCGTTCACTTCGTGTCATTCGCCACGGTATCAAACGACCGAACGGCATGGTGTTGACCTCT
>Ga0247817_10001773_pt1 | contig 11185 bp, 14 predicted proteins | sample UWRJL212509R1_FD_178010 | JGI IMG/M metagenome (GOLD analysis project Ga0247817, IMG submission 178010) | Plant litter microbial communities from Arlington Agricultural Research Station in Wisconsin, United States - UWRJ-L212-509R-1 | ecosystem: Environmental > Terrestrial > Plant litter >... | reverse complement strand
CATTTGTGATGGCAAACATAATTCCTGTAAATATAAATGTTCCTATGTAACCCAATTTATAACTGATTGTGATTACTCCATCCTTCAGGTCCTGTTCGTGCTGATAAATTTGTGTCAATGGATATGCTCCGCCAATCTGAAAAGAGCAAGCCAGCAACAAATAAAAAACTGTATCTGTTAATTTTAATGCCTGATCTGTAATACCCGCAAAACACAAGTAGTATGTAAATGCTCCCTGAAAGAAAACAACCACCAAAAATCCAATGTAGGGGTATTTTTTTAAGCGGATTTCTTTGGAGCTGTATGCTCTTGATGCAGCTATATAAATAAGTATGCAGATTGCGAACAGTGGATTGATAAAAATAAATGCAATTACTACTGCCAAAAAATCCATTATAAGAGTTACATAATATAGTTTTTTTGTCGGCATGGGAGGTTTTTCCAGTCCCCCTACACTTTCTTCATCCTTATCTATATAACTATTGTATCCATTGCTTGATGGATAGACCAATATATGTAAAATCAAAAAAGACAGTGCTACATTGAAACTATAAATTTGTTGGCCGGACTGACTTAATGCCAACAAAAATAACGGCATCAAAAAAAATGAAAAAGGTATTCGCAGAAGTTTGATTGTATCTTTGTCTAATATCTTATTCATGAGCCCATATTCAAAAGACCTTTATCTTTGAATACTGAAGATACATTATTTACGAGTATAGATATTACATTCTTAAAGAGATTTTTTACAAAATTTAGCCGATCAACTTATCCCTGGCCAAAAAATCATGATTCAAGTACTTCGCAAAAATAGCCCCAACGCACTAAGTGTCCCGTAATACTTTCAATGTGAATCTCTTTGGAGCTTTCTATGCGTAAAATATTGTCGCAATCGGTCAGGTCAAAATTTATTTTGGATTCAGGCAAATGAATGCTGAGATCACTAACAATTCTGTTAGCAACCTCAGCATCTGTAACATTTGTTTTGAATACTTCTACGATCATTTTATTATTTTTCAAGAATGCTTTTTAAATTCTGTGCAGTTTTATTCATATCCTTTAGAAGCATTTTTTTCAGCAATGGAATCATCGCACTCATAGGAAATTCTGTACGCGTATTAAAAGTTGTCGTTACTTTTGTTTGACTTGGCGTTATTGAAGAAGCTATAACCCTCGTGTGACTGACTCCTTTAAATGGTTTTTCAAAACGTATTTCTGAACTATAACCTTCTCCGGGTATAATCGATGTAATCTCTTGCTCACCTATGACATCGCGTTTACCGCTTTCCCAGGCAGATATAAAACCAACAGCGGCATCCGTACCTGTATATACAATTTTAACATCAGGATCTTCCACGATCCATTTATTGTATTGTTCTTGATTTTTAAGATGGATGATGTAATTGAAAACTGCATCTTTTTCTTTATCAATAACAACTTCTGAAATAATTGAATATTCTTTTTTAATAAGAAATGCAATCAGCAATAGTAAAACTATGAATGCTCCTACGATGTACAATGCATACAGCATGATATAAATATTTAAAATCTTTACAGTTATTTTTCAAGAATGGCTTTCAGATTTGCCATGTTTTTAGTTTGCGCATCTTCAATAAACATCTTACCAACGAAGCACATTAAGTTGGTCGGATATGGATTGTACCCATAAAACTCACTCGTAACTGTTGATTGATTATCTCCTGCAGCTTTCACAATAGTTGCCGCCTTGTTTTCTCCTTCCATTGGCTCTTTAAATCTCAAGTCGACATCTACGCGTTCTCCATCCAATTTCGTAATCTGCTGTTCTCCTATACCCATATCCTTACTCACCCACGCAGCTATGAATCCAACGGTACCATCGGTTCCCGTGTATGTAAGTACAGTTGTTGTATCCTGCATTACCCAAACACTATAGTTTTCCTGGTTCTTAATCAATTTCACATAGTCATATACTTCTTTCTGTGGTTTATTGATCGTTGTGGATACAGAAACGGTATACTTAGTAGGTATAAATACAGCTATAAGTAATAAGAACGCAATAAATACTGCAAGCCCGATTAGAATTTTCTTTAGAATTTTCATGTTGTAAAAATGTTTAGGTTAGAATTAATTATTTTCTGTATAGGATTTAAAACTATTCAATATTGCCTGCCAGCCACCTTGCTGCAATTCTCTTGGATTTTCACTTTCCGGTTCAAAACTTTCAACAATCATAGTTGTATCTCCTGATTTTGAAAAAACAATTTTTGCTTTTCTTCCGTCACCCATTGTGTATTCGATCAGTTCATTTATTTTAACCTGATCATAAATGCCCCAAAAATCAAAGCTCATACTGCCGTCTTTAGCAGCCATTGTTGTTGTAAATTTACCTCCGGCTTTCAGATCATTCTCTGCAGCCGGTGCATGCCACTCGGGAGAAGCTGCGCACCAGTTTGTTATATGTGCAGGCTCGTTCCAGTATTTCCAAACTTTATCGATCGGAGCCTGGACCAATGCTTCAATTGTAATTTCGTTTTTCATATATGTGTTTTTTATTTTTTAATTTATTAACCGTACCATACACTGTACATCTCTATCATTCAAATACCATTCAACACAAGCTCCTTGCGGATCAATATTTGCATTTGAAAGCAGTGTATTAAATGCTCTTCCAATATCAGCAACATCTTTAAGATAATTCTTGATCACAATGCTGCAATAATTGCCTTGTTTCAATATCAATGTTTCTAAGTTGAGCTTATCTGCTTCTCCTTCTATCAACTCTTCTGCTGCGGCTCTATAACTAATTGTTCCGGTTTTGTCCGGATTCGAAATTCCAAAATACTTGCGTTTATCTGAAAATGGAATTAATGCATGCAATTTCTGATGTGCGGCTAAAATCCCATCCGGAAAAGAATTTGCTTCCACATAAAATACTTTAATATCATTTTCTAAAAAATAATTTTCCATATATATTTTAAAAACTATTCCTAAATACAATAAGAAGTGATGGTTTTGATTTTGTTGTTTTCAAAGCAATAAATATCGCAATAGTTTACGAAAGACTCCTCTCCTTTTGCATTAAAATAACGACATTTCCCTTCAATTACAATTTGATTTCCCGCCTCTAAAATGTTAGCATTTGTTAATACAGAAGACTCCATCTCTACTAACATCTTATTACAGAATTCTATTACAGATTCTTTTCCGATAATAAGCTGATCTCCGATAATATTCCATTCAATTGTGTCTTCAAAAAATGGATAAACATCTTTGAATTTCCCCTGAGAAAACTGTTCGCTTATAAGTCTATTATTGGTATCCATAGGTATTATTTTGTTTGGACAATACAAATGTAAGATCAAAATCCATATAAAGGTCGTGTAAAAACGACAAAGTGACGGGTTGATTACGACAAAACTTTTGCCTTATTTTACTTTATGAAACATGTAACCATTTTAGTACTTGAAAGCTCTGTGCCTGCTGCAATTGTAGATCCAAGGTATATGTTTACTGCAATCAACGATTTTTTAAAGATAGCCGAATTACAACCTGCCTTTTCTGTCAAACTTGTCGGACTTACCCAAGAAGTAACTCTGCAGGACGGACTGATCTCTATTCATACAGACAATCTGTTAAAGGATGTAAAGAAAACCGACCTTATTATTATCCCCGCATTGAGTGGTTCTCTTCAGGAAGCATTAAAGAAAAATGCTGATTATCTTCCGTGGATTGTTGAGCAATACAAACAAGGCGCAGAAGTAGCAAGTCTGTGCATTGGAGCTTTTTTACTTGCGTCAACAGGCTTATTAAAGGGGAAAAGCTGTTCAACACATTGGTTGTTCGCAAATGAATTCAGAACCATGTTTCCTGACATTGTACTTACTGATGATAAAATTATTACCGATCAAAATGGTATCTATTCAAGTGGTGGAGCAACTTCTTACTGGAACTTGCTTTTATATCTGGTAGAAAAATATACGAATAGAGAAATGGCAATCATGGCTTCCAAGTTTTTTTTACTGGAAATGGACCGCAATACGCAATCTCAGTTTGTCATGTTCAAAGGACAAAAAGACCATAATGATCTTCCAATCATAAAGGCCCAGGAATTTATTGAAAAACATTTTTCTGAAAAAATTACTGTTGATGAATTGGCAGACAAATTTGGCATTGGCCGCAGAACGTTTGAACGTCGCTTTAAAAAAGCTACGACCAATACTGTGATCGAGTATATTCAACGTGTCAAAATTGAAGCTGCGAAAAAACAACTGGAGTCGGGCAGAAAGACTGTGAATGAAGTAATGTACGATGTTGGCTATACAGACGTAAAAGCCTTTAGAGATGTATTTAAAAAAATAGCAGGTATGTCTCCGGTAGATTATAGGAACAAATACAACAAATAGTAAATTCCAAAATACAAATAACAAATTCCAAACGGATGAATATGTAGATTCGTTTGAAATTTATTATTTGGGATTTGGTTCGCCGCGGTGAATTGAGTAGGCTTTCTTTTTCACAATCTTCATTTTCTTCTCCGGGTCAACATATTTTGTAAGAGTAACTATAGTCAAAAATAGATCCTCCCAAGAAACAATACAACGCAACCAAGGCATATTTATAGCCATCATAGGGTTCGTACGGCTGATAATGAATGATTGGATCTTTGCAGGTAATAGAATTATTACGCAATTTTTCTTTTACTAAATCTAAATAGGTTTCATTTTCAGTTTCAGTAAAATATACAATATCATTTTGTGCATGGAGTTTTATTAAATTTTCATATGCTGCTTCTTTAACCTGTGGTCCATTAAAATCCTGTCGAGATTGAAAGCGTTTGGAAATAGTAAATCCAATCCATACTTTTTGTTTCGTCAAATCCAGTTCCGTAGAAAAGTTTATTAATACCGGACAAACTGCAAAAGTGTTTACCTGTGTTACATAATAAGGATTTTTCGATGAGCCTATATTAACATCCTCAATATTTTCAGTATAAAAATATTCATCATATAAAATATGATAATATTCAATCACATACACTTCCGTTGAATCATGAATATTTCTTAATTCGCCAATATTAGAAATAGTATAGCTCCTTATTTTTGCATGATCAATATGCATCTTTACACCTGCCATCATCAAACATCCAACAAAAATCGGAAGTATAAATGCTGAAAATCTTTGTCCCCATTTTTTATCAAGATAATTAAATAAAAAAATTCCTGTATAGGCATACGAGAAATAGGCGAGTATGAGGGTTATTAATGTAACTACTGAAACTTGTGGTAAAGAAAAGTGATTGAAAAAATCCCAACCCGTGAATGCATACAGTTTCTTAAACAATGGCTGCATGAAAAATGGATACAGACTCATAAATATTGAAACCAATGCTTGCGGAATCAGATAATATCTAATTTTTAATTTTATATCTTCCTTCTTCCACAATGTTTCCATTCATTCACAATTTAAATTTTAATACAAGCAGCAGATAAATACACGTTGGTATTTAAAAAATTGATGGACGGTTATCATCCAATTCTTAATCCGTTCTCGGCTCCTTTATCAAGAGATAGTAACGTGATCTCTTTGTTGTCTCCAAGAGCACCGAGGATGAGGCATTCGCTTTGAATATTAGCTATTTGTTTGGGAGGGAAATTGACTACTGCCACAACCTGCTTGCCGATCAATTCTTCCGTTGAATATAAAACGGTGATCTGTGCCGAAGTTTTTTTAATTCCCAGCGGACCAAAGTCGATGTGCAATTTATACGCAGGCTTTTTAGCTTCCTGAAATACTTCTGCTTGAATGATCGTACCTACACGAATATCTACTTTTTCAAAATCAGTCCAGGATAAATTATTTTCGAATTCACTCATATTCATTGCTCTTAATTAAAACTCTTCAGGGATTTAAAACACTTGGAGAGTTACGTTACTTTATTTCAAACGATTGTTTCATCCCGCTTGCTGCGTCCGGAGCAACCCAAAGATTAAATGCGCCTGGCTCAATCAAGTATTTACCTTCGTTGTTATAAAAGCCCAATTCCGAAACCGCGACGTTGAACTGAATTTGTTTTGTTTCTCCAGCTTTCAATGCAATCTGAGCAAACGCTTTCAGTTCTCTTATTGGGCGCACAATAGAAGCAGAAACATCCTGCACATATAACTGTATCGTCTCTATTCCATCGCGTTTGCCTGTATTCTGAATCGTTGCCGTTACTTGCACACTATCCGATACGCCAAGGATACTCTTTGCAATCGTAACATTGCTGTATGAAAATGTGGTATAGGATAAGCCATAGCCAAAGGTATACCTTGGCGCATATCCCGCGTCTAAATAATGCGAATTGTTCCCAAGTGAACTTTGCCACGCACCAATAGGTATATCTTTAATGCCTACGAAAGATGCAGAATCTGCAGGCCGACCGGTATTCGTATGATTATAGTAGATGGGAATCTGTCCAACTGCTTTTGGCCAGGTTACTGTAAGTTTACCGGAAAAGTTTTCTTTGCCGCTCAGCACATCCGCCAATGCCGGACCAGCCATTGTACCAGGGTGCCAGGCCATCACCACTGCATCAACGTTTGGAAGAATCTCTTCAATGGTTATCGGACGACCAGCCATAATGATCAACACAATTGGTTTGCCTGTTTTAGCTAATGCTTGAATTAACTTTTCCTGAGCACCAGGTAAACGGATGTCTGCCCGCGAATGTGCCTCACCGGAAAGTATTGCTTCTTCACCTGCAAAGAATAAAATTACATCTGATTTTTTGGCCGCCACCAATGCCTGCTTAAAACCAGTTTCGGTTTCATCTCTACTATGTGTTAAGCCGGCAGCATACGATACATTTGCAGTGCCATACATCTTTTGCAAGGAGATTAACGGTGTTATGGAATTATTTTTATCACCATCAAAGATCCATGTGCCTAACTGTTCTTTAGCAGCATCTGCCAGGGGACCAATGACCGCAATTTTTTTATTGGTTGAAAGAGGAAGAATCTGATTTTCGTTTTTCAGCAAAACGAAGCTTTTGATCGCTGCTTTTTTTGCAAGTGCCAACGAAGTCGAATCAAGTAATTTGAATGACTCTTTTTCTTTAAAATATGGATTCTCAAAAATACCCGCACGAAACTTTATACGAAGAATGTTACGTACAATTTCATTGAGTTGCCCTTCAGTGAGTTTCTTTTCAAGAATAAGTGTTTTCAAATGATGCGCATATGCCTGACTGGTCATTTCCATATCCATACCGGCAGCAGCGGATTTTAGCGCAGCTTCTTTTTCATCTGCGCAGTAGCCGTGAGCAATCATTTCCGTTACCGAATTCCAATCGCTGACAACAAACCCATCAAACTTCCATTCATTGCGTAAAACATCTTTCAATAAAAACGAATTTCCTGAAGACGGAATTCCATTCACATCGTTAAACGAAGTCATAAAAGTTGCGGCGCCTGCATCTACCGAAGCTTTAAACGGCGGCAGATACACATTGCGTAGCAACGATTCAGATAGGTTCACGGTATTGTAATCTCTTCCTCCTTCCGCTGCACCATAGGCTGCAAAATGTTTGGCGCATGCCAGAATATTTCCCGGTGCAGAAAGATTCTTTCCCTGAAAGCCTTGAATATATGCTTTTGCCATAACGCAAGCCAGATAAGGATCTTCGCCCGGCGATTCTGCAATGCGCCCCCAGCGTGCATCCCGGCAGATGTCTACCATGGGAGCGAATGTCCAGTTGATGCATCTTGAATACGATTCGTTTGCTGCAACGTGTGATGTCTGTTCAACCAGGGCTGCATCCCATGTGGAGGACAAGCCCAATGGAATAGGAAAGATTGTTTTATAGCCATGAATCACATCCCGGCCAAATAATAATGGAATATGATTCGGACTTTCTTCCACAGCGATCTTTTGTATTTGCAATACAAGTGCTGTGTCTGTTAAATTTAAGATCGCCCCAACATATCCTTTACGCACGGCATCTTTTAATTCATCTGACAAGCCTTTGCTTCTGCTGGATGTTCCTTTTAAACATGCTTGTCCGATCTTTTCTTCAAGACTCATCTTTGCCAGCAAGTCATTGATCTTATTTTCTATAGGATCTGTCTGACAGAATGCATGATATGTAAACGTCTGAAAGAAAATAAAAAGAAAAGCAATTCCGTTTTTCATTGAAGCAATATGCTTAAAGGTTTATACTTATTCTATGATCAATGTGCCGTTATAACTTTCATAATTCGTACCTGAGATGCGGTAAAAATAAATTCCCTGAATCAGCTCTTCAACAGAAACCGGCTGATTCATGACAATCGCATTTTTGTATACAAGACGTCCTTGCTGATTGAACAATTCCAGCGTTGCAGCATCACTCGTTTTATTTGTAAAGACTACTCTGTCGTTTGCAGGATTTGGATACACGGTTAATGCGTTTGAAGTCCTATTGGCAATTCCAATAGTTGTTACGTTTGTATAGTATACGGTATATTCCTGCGCTAGCTCCCAATCATCATCATTAAAATTATACGAAACAAAGTTTGTTAATTTATGTTTTAACGTTTCATCAAATTGGTCAGGCATAATCAAATCCGTTATTGCATATGTATTATCATAGCTATATACATTTTTATAAGAGTACGTCCACATATTTGTTTGAGTGTCCCAATCAGACTGAATAATTGCGCTTTGATTATTTTGAAGATCAAATTCATATTCCGTTTTATACACCATTTCCCAATCATTAACTCCTTCACTCCATTCCGACTGCAATGAAAGTATTACATTGTTTTGAGAATCGTATGTGTACTCAGATTTATTTCCCAAATATCCCCCACTCGCATTGATTGTAGAAATTAGGTTGTCATTCGTATCGTATATATATGTTTTTTGATTTTGCACAACGTCTGCAAGATTGTATTGAGTCTCCTCTAGCAATAACTTTTTGCTATTATATGTAAATTCTATATAATTATCAGCCATCAAAACAGTTCCTGCCCAATAGTAATTATGTGTAGTGCTTATTTGACCGTTTGATCCAACTATATTCTCAAATTTGTGGGTTGGAAACCAAGTATTATTGCTACTATTCCAGCTGTAGGTAATTTCCGATGTTTGATTTTTATTTACATCATACACACTTTCATATTTATTGTCCGGGAAAAACACATTGGTTGCATCATCCCAAAAATGTTTTATAATTAGAATCGTATTTCCAGCCGCATCATACCCGTATTCGGTCTTGAAAATTGGAATCCAGGGATCTGTAGCAGTGTTCCGCTGGTATAGAGCATCAAAGGTTACATTGCCTGCAGCATCATACATAAATACATATCTTCCAAATGGAGAAACAATGCTATCCATGCGTTGTTTATTGGCAGCAGCAGTCGTCCTTTGGTTACCAGTACTGGTTGATATCCCCTTTTGCTGATTAACATTATTTGAAAAAATAGTATTTGAAATCTGTGCTGTCGATGCAAGTGAAATCAAAAATAGAAATACGAGCGAAGTTGTTTTTATCATAGGAACTTAAATAGTTAAGTATTAAAAAGAATATATAAAATTGAAAATAAATTATTGGATTGGTAAAGATGGAACTGCTTTGATTTATTTCCCCTCTACCAACGCTTTTATCTGTACCAATATGGGATTCCAGCCTTCGCCTTTGTTGTATACATCCTGATAGCGTTTCTCTTCCTCAGCTACGCCTTCAAAACCATTTTGTGTTACTGTGAGGATTGTTTGCGCTCCTTGCTGCTCTAACTTATATGTAACGTTCAAGTGGTTTTGGGGAATGTCGGGGTAAGAGGCGAATGGATCAAACACGGTATATGCAAGACTTTTGCTCGGTTCAATCGCAAGAATTTTTCCTTTTACGAAAACCACTTCCTTTCCTTCGTGCTGTCCGCGCCATAATAATTCGCTGCCTTCTTCCCAATCGGAAATAGCTTCACAGCCGAACATATAGACTTTGGTTTTAGCTGGATTAATAAGGGCATCCCAAACATCTGCAGGTAATGCATGGATGAATATTTCATTGGTGACATTTTTTTGCGGTTGCATGATTTTTATTCCTTTTCTAAAATATATGTTGAAATCAATACAAACTGGCCGGGAGCTATATTTGTACTGCCTTTTGAAACGCTTACTAATTTATAGCCAGCCTTTTTATACTTATCTAACGTATTATTAATCTGGATCTGATTGTATTCTATCTCCTTCGTAGAAACATTTCTCAATTGTACTTCCTGTAGCTTTGCGCCATTTTCAATCACAACAATCTTTGAAAAATCTTGAAGCATTGATTCATAAACGGTGATCATTAAATATCCATTTGTAGTACTTTGAGCTGAAGATTGATTCGGCAAAAAAATAGAAAAGACAAAAAGTGTAATGAGTAGTGCGATTGTTTTCATAGTGAGAAAGTTTATTTATCAGTTCTTTAAAGATAAAATAATTTGAATTAAATGCCTACTCCAACCTTAATGCCAAATTGAAGCGAAGGTGTAACATCACTTCCTGTTTCCTTTAAGTAAGGATAATATTGTTCATTAACCATCCCATCAACTGTTTCATACACATAATCCCGATACCGGATTCCAATACCTCCATAGATATCCAATAGAAATTTGACCTTTGCATTGCTCTTTAATTCAAACGATCGTCCGATCAATGTTTTTAAGCCATATACATTCTGATGTTCTGTACGTATCCCATCAAAATTATACCCTTCAACATTTTCATAGTAGCAATCCTTATTTTCAAACCACCAATATCTGTAAAACACATCTGCTTCAAAAAATAAATTGTACCATTGCGGCATATAATACTTCGTATTTAAACCAACTGTAACGGCATTATTCATTTTGTTTTGGAAATTCTGATATATATAATCGCCTCCAATACCGGATCCACCTCCTTCAATCTCTCCGCTATCCTGTGTGCTTGGCCGATACGACATCAACAAGCCAACAGAATGCCGCTTAAATATTTTCTCAACTACTATAGGAAAATCAAGCACAACAAACTGACTGGGAATAGTCATGATGCGGAATGTTGCCTGCAAGGTTGTGTCCTGCGCATGTGCGAAAAGAATGATGCACATAAATAAGATCGATAAAAATATTTTTTTCATAAATGGATGATTTTTAAACCGTTGAATGTTCATTCAAAAATGGCGAAAAAATATTTAAGTTTTAAATAAAAAGCC
>Ga0247817_10001772_pt1 | contig 11189 bp, 9 predicted proteins | sample UWRJL212509R1_FD_178010 | JGI IMG/M metagenome (GOLD analysis project Ga0247817, IMG submission 178010) | Plant litter microbial communities from Arlington Agricultural Research Station in Wisconsin, United States - UWRJ-L212-509R-1 | ecosystem: Environmental > Terrestrial > Plant litter >... | reverse complement strand
AGTCCGATGACGGTGATGATCGGGATGAGCGCCGGCTTGTACGCGTGCTTGCGCACGAGGCGGAACTCGCTCACTCCACGCGAGCGCGCTGCATCCACGTAGTCCATCGACAGGGTGCCGATGACGTTCGTGCGCACGAGGCGTAGGAAGACGCCCGCGGTGAGGAGTCCGAGCGCGATCGCCGGGAGCACAGCGTGGGCGAGCACGTCGCCGATGACCGAGGAGCGGCCGGTCGCGAACGCGTCGATGAGGTAGATGCCCGTCGGGTTGTCGACGTTCGTGAGCAGCAACTCGGTGCGGGCCGAGGCGCGGCCGGCGACCGGCAGCACGTGCAGCTGCACGGCGAAGATGAGCTTGAGCAGGAGACCGGCGAAGAACACGGGCGTTGCGTAGAACAGGATCGCGAGGATGCGCAGCACCGCGTCGGGCCACTTGTCACGGAAGTACGCGGCGACCATGCCGAGCGGGATGCCCACGATGAAGGCGACGATGAGCGAGTAGAAGGCGAGCTCGAGCGTCGCTCCCCCGTAACGCGACAAGACGTCGACGACGGGCTGGTTGTCGCTCAGGGTCGTGCCGAAGTTACCCGTGAAGATCTGGCCGAGGTACTCGAAGTACTGCACGATGATCGGCCGGTTGTATCCAGCCGCCTCGATGCGTTCGGCGAGCTGCGCGGCGGAGAGCCGGCCACCGAGAGCTGCGGTGATCGGATCGCCGATCGCACGCATGAAGATGAACACCATCGTGACGAGGATGAAGACCGTCGGGATGATGAGGAGAAAACGTACGGCGATGTACTTGCCGAGGGCGCTCGACGGAAGTTTGGGCGCCCGCTTGGGTGGCGCAACCGCTTCGGGCGCCGGTGAAGTCAAAGTCATGTGCAGAAGAGCCTGTTCTGTTCACTCAAAAGAATAGACGAAGGGACGACCCGCCCTCGGGCGGATCGTCCCTCCGTGCTAACTACGGTTCGAGAACCGGATGCTACTTGGTGAGCGGTGCGAAGCGGAACTTGAACGAAGCGTCAAGGATGACGCCCTCGATGTCGGTTCCGGCAACGGCAACCTGGGCACCCTGGAGCAGGGGCAGCGTCGACAGGTCGGCACCCACCTTCGCCTGGATGTCCTCGATGATCGCCTGGCGCTCGGCGGGGTCAACCGTTACGCCCTGCTTGAGGATCAGGTCGTTGACCGTCGGGTTGTCGTAGTGGTTACCCAGGAAGTTCTCCTTGAGGAAGAACGGCGTCAGGTAGTTGTCGGCGTCGGAGTAGTCCGGGAACCAGCCGAGCTGGTAGGCCGGGTACACGTCGGTCGTGCGGTCCTTCGAGTACTGGACCCACTCGGTCGACTGGAGGTCGACCGTGAAGAGTCCGGACTCCTCGAGCTGGCTCTTGACGAGTGCGTACTCGTCGCCCGAGGAGGGACCGTAGTGGTCGTCCGAGTTGTACTGGAGGCTGAGAGCCACGGGAGTCTCGACGCCAGCGGCCTCGAGGATCGCGGCAGCCTTGTCAGCGTCAGGAGCGCCAGCGCCGTCGCCGTAGAGGTCCTTGAGGATCTCGGTGGCGCCGGTGAAGCCGTCCGGAACGAACGAGTACAGCGGGGTGTAGGTGTCCTTGTAGACCTGCTTGGCGATAGCCGCGCGGTCGACGAGCGATGCCGCCGCCTGGCGAACGGCGAGCGACTTGGCTGCGTCGGCCTCAGGGGTCTTCGCACCGAAGGGCTGGGTGTCGAAGTTGAAGACGATGTAGCGGATCTCTCCACCGGGGCCGTCAACGACCTGCACGGAGTCCTTCGTACGAAGGTCGGCGATGTCGGTCGGCGCGAGGCTGCGGTATGCAACGTCGATGGCGCCTTCCTGCACGTCGAGCTTGAGGTTGGACGAGTCAGCGTAGTAGCTGAGGATGACGCCCTCGTTCTCGGCAGCGCCGAGAAGACCCTCGTAGTCGGCGTACGGCAGCAACGAGACAGTCTCGTTGAAGTCGTAGCTGTCGATGTAGTACTGGCCGGCGAACGCGTTGCCCGCGACGATGTCGGCGTCAGGGGTGACAGCGTCAGCCGAGAACACCTCCTCGTCAACGATGGCGCCCGGGAAGCTCGACAGGATCTGCGGGAAGATCTGGTCGTTCTCGGTCTTGAGGTTGAACGCGACAGTCGTGTCGTCGACGACCTCGGTGCTCTCGAGGTTGTAGAGGAGGCTCGACGGGCCGTTGTCGTCTGCGATAGCCAGCTGGCGGTCGAAGGTGAACTTGACGTCCGAAGCGGTGAGGTCGTTTCCGTTAGCCCACTTGAGGCCGTCCTTGAGGACTACCGTGTAGACCTTCGGCTCGGTGAACTCCGCCGACACCGCGATGTCGGGCTGGATGTCGGGGCTGCCGTACTCGGAGTTGACGAGGTACGGGAAGACCTGCGTCTGGAGTGCAAGCGAGCCGTTGTCGTACGAACCGGCGGGGTCAAGGGTGGTTACCTTGTCCGTGGTTCCGACGAGGATGACATTGTCATCGCTGCCCTCTTCGCCGGCCGATGCGCAGCCGGAGAGCACGAGTGCGAACGCTGCGGTACCCGCTGCGATGACAAGCGTGCGCTTGCTAATTGTGGATGCGGACGTCATATCCGTCTACCTCTTCCTGTTGGTTTCGAGGAATGCGGCCGGGCGCGACTGAACGCTCCCGTGCATTGCTGTGAAGATAGGTCTAACACACCCCGAACGGGGGTTCTACTTGACGGGCCTCCGCGTGGACATTCTTTACACGACCGAAACCTGGCACGCGCGAAGTACCGTGCCCGCGCAGGAAAGTGCCGGTCACTGGGCCTAATACGCAAGAATCCGCGGCGTGGGAGCGGTCACGTGGTGCTTTGCGCTGCAGGTTGGCTCTGGCCGATTCGCTGCGCGCTACTTCTCGGTCGGGGCCGGCGTGCTGAGCGCCGCGAACCGCAGGATCTGCGTCGAATCCAGCTCGATGCCGTCGATCGCGCCGTTGGTTGCGACCACCTGGGCAGTCTGAAGGAGGGGCAGCACCGGGAGGTCCGCGGCGAGGGCATCCTGCACCTGCGAGATGAGGCGAAGACGGGCGTCCTCGTCGGGCTCGGCCGCGAGGGAGAGCACCGCGGACTCAACGTCCGCGTTCGCATAGTGGTTGCCGAGCAGCATCGATGAGCCGAAGACCTCGGTCAGATAGAGGTCCGTCGCGGGCACCTCCGGCCTCCAGCGGAACTGGTACGCCGCGTAGGAGTCGTCGAGGCGGCGCCCGGAGAACTCAGTCCACGGCGCGGCGACACTCGTCGCCTCGAACAGCCCGGAGTCCGTGAGTTGGGCCGCCAACGCCGCATAGAGCTCCGGGCTGAGGGCGCCGTACTCGTCAGTCACCGCGTTCAGCTCGATCGGCACGGGGACCTCGACTCCGGCCTCCTCGAGCACGTACGCGGCAGTGTCCGCATCGGGCACGGGCGGGAGGTTGTCAAAGGAACCTTCGAGACCGACGGGCACGAACGACAGGAGCGGGATGGATGTTCCGCCCGAGAGCTGCGCAAGGGCCTCCCGGTCGGCGAGCAGCGAGACTGCCTCGCGCACGGCTTTCGCCTTCGCGAGGTCGGCGTCGGACGTCGCCGTTCCGTACGGCTGGGTGGCGAGGTTGAAGACGAGCGCCTCGGCGTCGCGCCCGAAGCCGGTCACCAGCTGGGCGCTGGTGAACGCCGCCGGGTCGATAGTGCCGAGCGTCAGGTCGATCTCCCCGGCGTCGAGCGCAGTCGCGAGCTCTGCGTCGCTCGCGAACCAGTCGACGGTGATGGTTGACGTCTTCGCGACTCCCCCGAGCCCGGTGTATCCCGGCACCGCGGCGAGCGTCGTCGCGGACTGGTACGCGAACGCTGTCACAGCGTAGGGGCCGCCGAAGGCATTGCCCGCGATGATGTCGGCATCGGGAGTGATCGCGTCGGCCGCGAAGACCTCCTCATCGACGATCGACCCTGCCGCGCTCGCGAGGATCCGCGGAAAGAGCACATCATTGGCCGTCGCGAGCGTGAACGTCACGGTGAGGTCGTCGGCAGCGACATCCACGAGGTTGTACAGGTAGAGCGACGGCCCCTCGGGCTCTGCGATGGCGAGTTGCCTGTCGATGCTGAACTTCACGTCGGAGGCGGTGAGTTCGTGGCCGTTGGCGAAGGCCAGGCCGCTCGGGAGCGTCACGGTGTACTCGGTGGGGCTCGTGAACTCGGCGGACTCCGCGAGGTCGGGAACGATCGTCGTGCCACCGGGGCGCACCCCCACAAGGCGCGGGTGGACCTGACTGAGGATGGCCACCGACGCGTCGTCCGATGTCGCCGCCGGGTCGAGGATGGTGAGCGCGCCCGTCGTACCGATCGTGAGCTCGTCGGCGACCTTCACGACTCGCGGAGTGCAGCCGGCAAGGAGCACGAGCGACAGCGCCGCAGCGAGAACCGCGAGGGGGCGAGCGTGGGGCATGGGTGTCCTGTTCTGGCTGGCGCGATCGTGGGTGCTGCGCTTAGCTTTCGCGCAATGCTCGGCGTTCGTGCTCGAGGGCCACGAGCGCCCGCTGCGCCTCTGCGTACTTCTCCGGCTCAGAAGCTCCGTCGAGGCGCTGCAGGGAGCCCATGAGGTCTTTCTTGCGCCTCAGAACGTCCCGCTCGAGCAAGGATGCCACAACACCCTTGCAGTAACTGCCGAGTAGCTCAGCGCGCTGCGGGATGGGTGCGACACCCAGTTGCTTCACGAGCGTCGAGAACACCGCGGGAACCTCGTCGGAGACGCGCTGCAGCCAGTCCGGTGCATCCACGTGCTCGAGGCTCGTCGCGATCGCGTCGCGCACGACAGCGAGCGTGTTGTCGGCGAAACCCGCGCGCGCCGTGCGGGCGATGTAGTCGGCGCCCACGTCTTTCGGGTGCTGCAAAATGGCCATGAGCGCGTCACGCTCGAGGCGCGTCGCCGGATCGGTCGGAAGCTCGGTCATCGAAGGCGCGCGCTCCTGCACCGGTGCGGATGCGGGTTCGCTCGGCTTGTCAGCCTGCGGCTGGCGCGTGCGGGCGGATGACACGGCTCGCCCCACCTCGTCGACGTCCATACCCAGCCACCCGGCGAGGTTGCGCACGTAGCCGATGCCGAGCGCCTGGTCGCGGATACCCGCGACGACCGGCGCGGCAGCTCGCAGGGCGCTCACGCGGCCCTCGACAGTCTCGAGGTTGTGCTCGGCGAGCTGGCGTCGCACCATGAACTCGAACATCGGCTTGCGGGTCTTCACGAGCCGGCGCACCGCGTCATCACCGCGGTTGAGGCGCAGGTCGCACGGGTCGAGTCCGTCGGGGGCGACGGCGACGAATGTCTGGGCGGCGAAGCGCTGCTCCTCGGCGAAGGCGCGGCTTGCTGCCTTCTGTCCGGCGGCATCAGGGTCGAAGGTGAAGATGACCTCGCCGGTGCCCGTCGTGTCGCGGTTCTCGACGTCGCCCATGACGCGGCGGATCATGCGGATGTGGTCCACACCGAAGCTCGTGCCACACGTCGCCACGGCAGTCGTGACGCCCGCGAGGTGGCAGGCCATGACATCCGTGTAGCCCTCGACGACGACGACCTGTCTGCCCTTCGCGATATCGCGCTTGGCGAGGTCGAGCCCGTAGAGCACCTGGCTCTTGTGATAGACCGGCGTCTCAGGGGTGTTGAGGTACTTGGGACCCTGGTCGTCGTCGAGCAGCTTGCGCGCTCCGAAGCCGAGGGTCTGGCCGGTTGTGTCGCGGATCGGCCAGACGAGCCGCCCGCGGAACCGGTCGTACACGTCGCCGCGTTCGCCGCGACCGAGGAGCCCCGCTTCGACGAGTTCGTCGTCGGTGAATCCCTTGGCCTTGAGCGCCCGACCGAGAGCTCCGCCGCGCGGGGCGAACCCGATGCCGAACCGCTCAGCAGCGCTCTGGTCGAAACCACGCTCGCCAAGGAAGGCGCGCCCGGGCTCGGCCTCGGGCGTTGCGAGCTGGGCGATGTAGAAGTCTTCTGCGCTCTTATTTGCGGCGAGGATGCGTGCGCGGTTGCCATGATCGACGGCCTGGCCGCCGTCTTCGTAGTGCAGTTCGTAGCCGATGCGCGCCGCCATGCGCTCGACGGCCTCCGAGAAGCTGACATGGTCCATCTTCTGCAGGAAGCTGAACACGTCGCCGCCCTCGCCGCACCCGAAGCAATGGTAGAAACCGACCTGCGGACGCACGTGGAAGCTGGGGGATCGCTCCTCGTGGAAGGGACACAGCCCCTTCATCGACCCGACCCCGGCGCTCTTGAGCGTGACGTAGTCGCCCACGATGTCGGCCAGGTTGGTGCGCGACCGGACCTCGTCGATATCGCTTCGTCTGATCAGGCCTGCCACAGTGTTGATTGTACGAGTCGGCGGGGCACGGTGCTGGCCGTTGTGCACCCCGCTGGTCAGGCTGGTGCACTCCCCCGCTGCCGTCCCCTTCGAAAATTCAGGACTTCTGTCGTGCCTGCTGGTGCGACGCCTGAGAACGTGTGGACACGGTCCGGGCCCCGTGACAGTTTTCCTGAATATCCGAAAGGGACGGAACGCGGGCGGGAAGCCGGCGCCGTCGGTCAGGGAGGCCGGCGCCGTCGGTCAGTCGCGAGCTGCACTGCGCAGCCCAAACGGCACCGCTAGCGGCGCACGAGCCTTGAGTGCCAGGCGATCGCAGACTGATCGGTGAGCGACGCGACCTGGTCGACCACGACCCGCTTGTGGGCAGCGTCGGTCTCCGCGTCGTTCCAGTCGGCGGCGAATCCCGCATCGAGGTGCGACGGGTCGGCGAGGAGGGCATCCGCGAGTTCGGTGAGCATCTCGCGCTGTTCGAGGTAGATCGGCTTGCGCGAGTTGGTTTTCATGACGTTGGCGGCGACGATGCCCTTGAGCACGGCGATCTCAGCCTGTGTCTCGCGCGGCACTATCACGTTCGCGTTGAACCGGATCAGGCTCCCGCTCGAGTACGCCGCGCGCGTCGCGTGCACGGCTTCGTGCGCGAACCGGCCGATGAGCTGGCTCGTGAGGTTCTTCAGTCGCGCGAGGTCGATGCGACTGCCATCCCAGGACTCGATCCACGAGTCCAGGTTGTCGAGCCGATCGAACGCCGCGATCAGTTCATCGTGGTCGAGCTCCCCGCCGATCCACTCGAACATCGAGTTGACGAGCTCGTCGTGGTCGACGCGGGCACTCAGCGCGGGAACATTCAGGTACCCGCTCACGATCGCGTCCTCGAAGTCGTGCACCGAGTACGCGATGTCGTCGGAGAGGTCCATGACCTGCGCCTCGACACACTTCTGGCGGTCGGGGGCACCCTCGCGCAGCCAGGCGAACGCGGGAAAGTCGTCGGCATAGAACCCGAACTTGCTCCGCCCACTCGGGTCGGGAATGCCCTGCTGCTCCGGCCACGGATACTTGCAGCTCGCGTCGAGGCTCGCGCGCGTGAGGTTGAGGCCGTAGCTCCTGCCATCCGGCCCGAAGACCTTCGGCTCGATGCGGGTCAGCAGGCGCAGCGTCTGCGCGTTGCCCTCGAACCCGCCGATGTCGAGCGACCACTCGCTCAGCGCCTTCTCGCCGTTGTGCCCGAACGGCGGGTGGCCGAGGTCGTGCGCGAGGCACGCGGTGTCCACCACATCAGGGTCGAGACCGAGGGATGCAGCGAGCTCGCGCCCCACCTGTGCGACCTCGAGCGAGTGCGTGAGTCGGTTGCGGGCGAAGTCGAGTCCCGCCGTCGGGCTGAGCACCTGCGTTTTCGCGGCGAGGCGCCGGAGCGCGCTGGAATGCAACAGCCGCCCGCGATCCCTGGCGAAGTCGCTGCGGCGGGTTGTGTGATTGTGCTCCGGGTACCAGCGCTCGAAGTCGGCAGCGCTGTAATCGTTGGTGTCAGCCACCGCTGTGGTGCTCCTCTGCAGCAGTCAGGTCGGCACGATCGGTCTCGGGGATGTCGCGCGAGTCGAGCCACCCGTAGGGAAGCGTCGGCTTCTTCGGCGCACCGGCACGGCCACGCTGGCCCTCGGCGTCCTTGCCCGGGTACGGCTGGTCGGCGTCGAGGGTGCCGAGCAGGTCGTCGAGCTCCTGCAGGCTCGACGACATCGCGAGCGCGGCCCGGGTCTCCCCGCCGACCGCGTAACCCTTGAAGTACCAGGCGACGTGCTTGCGGATGTCACGGCACGCGCGCTCCTCCTCGTCGAAGAACTCCGTGAGCAACTCGGCGTGACGGCGGAAGGCCTGGGCGACGAAGCCGAGCGTGGGCTCCGACTTGAGCGTCTCACCGCGGAACGCTGCGGCGAGGTCACCGAACAACCACGGGCGGCCGAGGCAGCCGCGACCGACGACGACGCCGTCGCATCCGGTCTCCTGCACCATGCGGAGAGCGTCTTCTGCACTCCAGATGTCGCCGTTTCCGAGCACCGGGACGTCGCTGATCGTCTCCTTGAGCTTTCCGATCGCCGACCAGTCGGCGGTGCCCGAGTAGTACTCGGCCGCCGTGCGCGCGTGGAGGGCGATGCTCGCGACTCCCGCGCCCTGTGCGGCCTTCGCGGCCTCGATGTAGGTGAGGTGGTCGGAGTCGATGCCCTTGCGCATCTTCACGGTCACCGGGATGTCACCCGCGGCGTCGACGGCGTTCTCCACGATCTCGCGGAACAGGTCGAGCTTCCACGGCAGCGCCGCTCCCCCACCGCGCCGCGTGACCTTCGCGACCGGGCAACCGAAGTTGAGGTCGATGTGGTCGGCGCGGTCCTCGGCGACGAGCATTGTGACTGCCTCGCGCACGGTCTTCGGGTCGACCCCGTAGAGCTGGATGCTGCGCGTCGTCTCCGACTCGTGGTGGCGGATCAGCCGCATGCTCTCTGGGGTGCGTTCGACCAGCGCGCGACTCGTGATCATCTCGCTCACGTAGAGTCCGGCGCCGTACTCACGGCACAGTCGCCGGAACGCCGTATTGGTGATCCCCGCCATGGGCGCGAGAACGACGGGAACGTCGAGTTCGAGCGGCCCGATGCGCAGGGCGGGAGCGGTAAGCGTTGACATCACCACAATTGTCCCAGAAACTGTGGCCGCCCACCGGCTACGGGCCGCGAGCGGACAGAATGGACCTGTGAGCTCCGACCATGGAATCCCCGATCTCTACGTTCGCACCCGGTTCGGCGAGTCGGGCGACTTCATCATTGAAGGTCAGCACTTCGGAGCCGGCGCCATCGCCGGACGCGACGACTACGAGTACTTCATCAGTATCAAGCCGGGCGACTTTGCAGTGTTGGCGACAGCGCTCAACTGTGGAGTCGAGGCGATCCAGACATCGTGGGAGGAACAGAGCGGCGTGATCGTGCGCCACGGCGAGCGAAAGTGGCTTGCCGAGCACGACGTGCCGAACTCACTGTGGATTCCGTAGGGAAGCATTCGCGTCGAGAAACCGTTGAGACTGCCAGGCAAACGAAAGGCGCACCATGAGCGAGACACCGACCGGACGCAGCAGGGTCGAGGCGGATGCAGCCGCACGCGGCCTCGACATCGACATCGTCGAGCGATTCGCTGCCACGTCTCTCGAGGAGGCAGCGTCGATCCTCGGAATCTCCCCCGGCGACATCGTCAAGGCGCTCGTCGTCAAGCGCAGCGACGACACTTTTCTCTTCGCGCTCGTGCCGGGTGACCGGCAGATCGCGTGGGCGAAGCTGCGCGCGATCGTCGGTGTCAACAAGCTGCAGCTGCCGTCTGCCGACGTTGCCCTCGAGAACACGGGCTACGAGCGCGGAACGATCACGCCGCTCGGCTCAACGACGGCATGGCCGATCTTCGCCGACGAACGTATCGTCGGCAAGCGCATCTCCCTCGGCGCGGGCGAGCACGGCCTCAGCCTCTTTATCGAGGCAGACGACCTCATCGCTGCCTACGGAGCTACCGTCGCCGACATCACCGACGAGCTGCAGCCCCGCGACTGAGACCGTCGCCCAAGAAGCTCAGGCCCAGTACCTCTAGACCAGGTCGGCGTCGAGCTGCCGGTTGACCTGCGCCTGGGTGTGGTGGTCGGGGATCTCGCAGAAATCGCCTTCACACACGGCGGCGTCCTGCGACCCGATGATCAGGAGTGGCTTCGTTGCTGCATCCATTAGCTGGCGTCTCTTTCGCTGGCGACCTGTGCGAGTACGTTAGCGAACGCGGCGGCCTCTTGCGCGCCAGACACCCCGTACTTGCCGTCGATGACGAAGAACGGAACGCCCTGAATGCCGTACTCCTGTGCGAGTGCGACGTCGGCCTTGACGTCTGCGAGGAACCGGTGGCTCTCGAGCGCCTCGGTGACCTCGGCCTCGTCGTAGCCGAGCTCGACAGCGATCGCGACCAGGTCGGGGATGCGACCGACGTGCTCGCCGTTGATGAAGTAGGCCTTGAGCAGGCGCTCCTTCATTTCGAGCTGGCGACCCTTGCTCTTGGCGAAATGGATGAGCTCGTGGCTGATGACCGTGTTGGTCTGGTGCACGTGGTCGTAGTCGTAGTCGAGGCCGACATCCTTCGCGATGCCGGTGACGCGCTCGAGCATCATCTCGACCTGGTCGACGGGCATGCCCTTGCGCTCGCTCAGGTACTGCACGGGAGTGCCCTCGTACTCGACGGGGGTATCAGGCGAGAGCTCGAAGGAGTGGTACTCGACCTCGACCTCACCGCCACCCTGCTCGGCGAACTCGGCCGCTCCGGCCTCGAACTTGCGCTTGCCGATGTAGCACCAGGGGCACTGCACGTCTGACCAGATGTCTACTTTGATGGGAGTACTCACCCCTAAGGCAACGCCTGACGTGCGCTCCTATTCCCGGCCGTTTCGAAAATTCAGGAGTTCTGCCGAACGGGCATCGTGGTGGGCCCGTAGTTGCGGGATACGCCGCCGCCGGCCGGAGCCGATCTCCTGAATTTTCGAAGGTGGCGGGACTCCGCGCATCCGCAGCGCAACGTTCACCGCCACCTGCACACGAGCCCAATCCGAGAACACGGCGTGAGCGGTGGGGCGAAGGCAGTGGTACTCCGCGAGAGTGATTGTGAGGTCCTTCGCGCGATCGCGATAGAAGGAGTTCGCGTGGTGCTTTCTGCTATCAACCTCGATACCCGCCTCACCGTCGACGACCAGGTCGATGCGTTCGTCCGTCTCAAGGGGAACCTGGGATGCCACGTGATGCCCCGCAAGACGGAACCGGGTGCGCGAGAC
>Ga0247817_10001771_pt1 | contig 11190 bp, 5 predicted proteins | sample UWRJL212509R1_FD_178010 | JGI IMG/M metagenome (GOLD analysis project Ga0247817, IMG submission 178010) | Plant litter microbial communities from Arlington Agricultural Research Station in Wisconsin, United States - UWRJ-L212-509R-1 | ecosystem: Environmental > Terrestrial > Plant litter >... | reverse complement strand
CGGAGCAGGAAAATCTGTTGCTGCAACCATTCAGGAAAATGTAGACATTCAGGCGTTCACGCTTTACAATATGGGTTTTAAAGCTTTGCCTAAAAAGTAAAGCTCCAAACTTTTAAATTTTTTAGCCACAAATTCACGAATTATCTTTTGTGAATTTGTGGCTTTATTTTTGGCATTTTACTAACTGTAAAACTGTCACGAATTCACGAATCTTACTTTTTAATATTCTTTATAATTCTCTTTAAAATTAATTCGTGAATTCGTGGCGATCAATCCAACCTTAAAATAAAGCAGTGAAAATTAGAAAATTCGTGACTGACTTTTTCAAACAATGCTTAAATTTGAAATAACTAAAAAACCAAAAGAATGAAAATTGTAAAATGGGGAATTATAGGTTGTGGTAACGTAACCGAAGTTAAAAGTGGACCTGCATTTCAAAAGACACCAAACTCAGCTTTAGTTGCCGTAATGCGAAGAGATGCTGCACTTGCTGAAGATTACGCCAAACGCCATAATGTTCCTAAATGGTATTCGAATGCACAAGATTTAATCGATGATCCTGAAGTCGATGCCGTTTATATCGCTACTCCGCCATCATCCCATAAAGAATACACGATTTTATGCGCCAAGGCCGGAAAACCGGTTTATGTAGAAAAACCAATGGCACTAAATTTTGAAGAATGCAACGAAATGATCAATGCCTGCAAAGAACACAATGTCCCTTTGTTTGTGGCTTATTACAGAAGAAGTTTGCCTAGATTCTTAAAGATAAAAGAACTTATTGATCAAAATAAAATAGGAACCATCAGACATGTAAACTGCGTTTTATATCATCCTTTTGAAGCGCGTTACGACGATGAAATCAATTTACCCTGGACGGTTTTGCCACACATTTCCGGCGGTGGAATTTTTGTTGATCTGGCGTGTCACACTCTTGATTTTCTGGATTTCGCATTAGGACCAATTAAATCCGTTCGCGGTCATGCTAGTTCTCAGCTACAAGCGTATCCGGCAGAAGACAGTGTTTCGATGTCGTTTTTATTCGAAAACGGAATTCATGGAACAGGATTGTGGAATTTTACCAGCTTTGAGCGTTACGACAATACAGAAATTGTGGGTGACAAAGGAAAAATATCTTTCTCTACTTTTGGTAATGATCCCATTCATATTCAATATGCGAATGGCGAAAAAGAAAGTATTACAATCGAAAATCCGTTACACATTCAACAGCCTTTTATAGAAACCGTTGTTGCCGAACTTTTGGGCAATAGAGGTTTTGCTCCTTCCAAGGGAATTTCGGGCGCAAGAACAACCTGGGTAATCGATGAAGTATTAAAGGAGTTTAGAAATAAATAATTGCTTTTTTTAGGAGCTTATTCCTGCTGTCCTTCCAAATCTTTTATGCCGAACCCCGGCACAAAAGGATTTTCCCTCCCATCAGGGCTAGGATGATATTCGTTTTTACAATAACAAAAAAGAGGATAATCAAATGACTATCCTCTTTTTTGTTATTGTATAATTTTAAAAATTACAAGCTGTATTTAAGACCTAAAGTTAATCCTAAACCTGAAATTCCAACATAAGAACTCAATTCATCTAATGGTTTTGATGAATCAACTCCATTAGGATTAGTAAGACCATTATTAGAATTTACATCGATACGATCTTGGTAGTTTGTATGAATCTGAGCTGTAGTTCTAGTTGCTAAAGCATCTTGTCCATTAACTGTGAAATCTGTAGTTTCTTTAGTTTTACCATGAACTGTAAAGTTACGGTATTCTAATTCTGCAAAAGCAGAGATATGTTTTCCTAATTTATAAGAAGTACCTAATGCTGCTGTAAAACCTAATGTTGGATTTGGTTTTACTTTATCAACACTACGAACTTCTCCAAAAACAGGTGCTCCCGTACCTGGATTAACTCCAACTGGTGCCGTTGCATTTGTAGTAATTTCTAAATCTCCATGAACTGGTACTAAAACCCCAACTTTTGTATAAGGTTCAAAACCATGAGATTCTCCTAAAAACATTACGATTGCAGGAGCCACATCAAAAGCAGTTATTTGTCCTTCAGATTTAAAATTATAGATTCCAGTTGTTGGTGAAGTTGGGATATATGGTCTGTCAGATTGTGTTTGAGCCATTGTTTTAGTGTTACTTGTATAGTAATTAACTCCTAATTCAACCCCTAAACGAACAGAAAAACGGTAACCCGCTGTGATACCTGTTCTGAAACCTTGTCCAAATGAACCTGTAACACTTTTTTCAGAAACCAAAGCTCCTCCTACATACGTTTTATCTAATGCTGCATTTCCTCCTACTGTTGGAAATTCTGTTGAGGCAGTTTGATTAAAATACGAACCACCCAATTTAAAATACCATGATTCTGGTTTATCTGCACTTTCTGTTTGCGCCATCGTTACCATCGAGCAAACTAACATTCCTAATAAAAATAGGTTCTTTTTCATAATAGTCATTTAATTAATTAGTACAAACTTAAAATATTTTAACATAATCTTACAGCTTACAACATTACGAAATGCACGAAAACGTTGTAATTTTAGACATAATTACTAAAAATTTAGTATGCATGCATAATTTTAACACAATAAAAATATATTCCATTAAATTTTAACTGTTAAATTTTAATTCAGCTTGAAATTTATCTGCATTTTCTCCAGTTCCTGCAATAATTCTGTCGAAATCTTTATCTTTAATCGGCGACTTGGCATCGAGAGTTTAGTTACTACCTTAATCTCTTCAACCTCCGTTACTTCTTGTATTTTAGTTTCTGCTAATGCAGCATCTTCATTTTCTGTTTCATCCTCAAAAACAGCATCTTCTGTCTCAGAAAAATCATTTCGGGTTTCGACCTCAACCAATTTCTTTATTTTCTCTAATTCCATGATTTCAAAAGTCACAGAATTGTCTCCTTTATTTTCATTAAATAAGGTACTCAGTCTATGAATAAAATCTGTTTGAAGATCCTTAATATTTAATAATAAAATCAATTTTTTAGCAAAAGCTTCTAAAATATCCTGCAATTGTCTCACCTCCACAAACTGCATTCGTGGATCAGACTTCTTGCCTGTATCATGATTTACCCAGCCATCTTTGATTAAAATCTTCAAAAAGGCAAAATTATTCTGAATCAGGAAATGGCGGAATTTTAAATATTCTTCACCAAAAATCTTAAACTCAAAACTTTCATCATACCCTTCTAAATTAAATGCTGCCCAGCCTTTTCCATTTTTAGCTACACGATGCTGTACATTATTAATAATTCCGGCAAAAGTTAGATTCTTACCTACGTACAAATCCATACTTTTTAAAGCCTCTAATCGGGCGTTGCAGAAGTATTTCATTTCAAATCTAAAATCATCGAGAGGATGTCCTGAAATATAAATTCCAACTACCTCTTTTTCCTTCGCCAGCTTTTCCATCGTACTCCAGTCCTCGCAAGGCGGTACAACAGGCTCCGCAATTTGTACTTCGCTGGTTTCACCAAATAAACTTACCTGCGATGAGTTTTCGTTTTCCTGAAACTTAGAACCGTAACGTATTGCTTTTTCATAAAACGTAATACCGTCACCATCATCATGAAAATATTGTGCTCGTGTTGTTCCTTCAAAAGAATCAAAACCACCGGCAAGCACTAAATTTTCTATTGCTTTTTTATTGGCAGCACGCAGATCAATTCGCTTTGCCAAATCAAAAATCGATTTATATCTTCCGTCTTTTCTGTTCTCTACAATGGTTTCTACAGCGCCGGAACCCACACCTTTGATTGCTCCCATTCCAAAACGAACAGCATAATCATCGTTTACCGTAAATTTATAGTACGATTCATTTACATCCGGTCCAAGAACCTGTAACCCCATACGCTTGCATTCTTCCATAAAAAAAGAAACCTGCTTAATATCATTCATGTTATTAGAAAGAACCGCTGCCATATATTCTGCAGGATAATGCGCCTTTAAATAAGCGGTTTGATAAGCGATCCAGGCATAACAAGTCGAGTGCGATTTGTTGAAGGCATAACTTGCAAAGGCTTCCCAGTCTTTCCAGATTTTTTCCAGAATTTTTGCATCATGCCCTTTTTGTGAGGCTTGTTCAACAAACTTTGGTTTCATCTTATCCAAAACGTCTTTTTGTTTCTTACCCATCGCTTTACGCAATACGTCGGCTTCACCTTTTGTAAAACCGGCCAAAGACTGAGACAAAAGCATTACCTGCTCCTGATACACCGTAATTCCGTAGGTTTCTGACAAATATTCTGCACAGGCATCTAAATCGTATTTGATTTCCTCGTCACCATTTTTTCTTCGGACAAAAGACGGAATATACTCCAAAGGTCCCGGACGATATAAGGCATTCATTGCAATTAAATCTCCAAAAACAGTTGGCTTCAGGTCTTTCATGTATTTCTGCATTCCAGGCGACTCATATTGGAAGATTCCAACTGTCTCACCTCTTTGGAAGAGCGCATACGTTTCTTCATCATCAATAGGAAAAACATCGGGATTCAGATCAATTCCTGTTCTGTATTTTACCAGTTTAACGGTATCTTTTATTAGGGTAAGGGTCTTAAGCCCCAAGAAGTCCATTTTCAGCAATCCGGCACTTTCTGCAACCGAGTTATCAAACTGCGTTACATACAAATCAGAATCTTTTGCTGTTGTAACGGGAACGAAATTCGTAATATCCGATGGCGTAATGATTACACCACAGGCGTGAATTCCGGTATTACGCATGGATCCTTCCAGAATTTTTGCCTGCTGAATGGTTTCTCCTGCCAAATCACCTTCATTTGCAATGGCGATCAGCTCTTTTACATTGTCAAATTCGTCAGATCGAAGTGCTTTTTTAACATCTTCCTCGCTTTCAGAAATAAAACGCGCCAGATTCCATTTAGACGGCATCATTCCCGGAATTAGTTTCGCAATTCTATCTGCTTCAAAAAGAGGCAAATCCAATACACGAGCCGTATCACGAATAGCCGATTTGGTTGCCATTTTACCATAGGTAATAATTTGCGCAACCTGATTTTTTCCGTATTTGTTAATTACATATTCCATTACACGGCCACGACCCTCGTCATCAAAGTCGATATCAATATCGGGCATGGATACACGGTCAGGATTTAAGAAACGCTCAAAAAGTAAGTCGTATTTAATAGGGTCAATGTTCGTAATTCCTAAACAGTACGCTACCGCTGATCCGGCAGCAGAACCACGCCCGGGTCCTACCGAAACGTCCATATTTCTGGCCTCGGCGATGAAATCCTGAACGATTAGGAAATAACCCGGATATCCGGAATTCGAAATCGTAAGCAACTCAAAATCCAAACGTTCCTGAATAGAGTCTGTAATTTCCTCGTACCTTTTTTTAGCACCTACCATAGTAAGATGTCTCAAATAGGCATTTTCACCACGAACACCTCCATCTGCTTCATCCTCTGCAACCACAAATTCCTGCGGAATATCAAACTTAGGAAGTAATACATCGCGATAAAGCGAGTATCCTTCGACCTTATCAACGATTTCCTGAATATTAATAATCGCTTCCGGCAAATCAGCAAAGAGTTTTTTCATCTCTTCTTCTGACTTGAAATAATATTCCTGATTAGGCAATCCGTAACGATAACCACGACCACGACCAATTGGTGTTGCCTGTTTTTCACCGTCTTTTACACAAAGTAAAATGTCGTGCGCATTGGCATCTTCTTTATTTAAATAATAAGTGTTATTGGTAGCAATAAGTTTTACGTTATGCTTTTGTGCAAATTCAATCAGGGTTTTATTAACACGGTTTTCATCTTCCTGATTATGACGCATCAATTCCAGATAAAAATCATCTCCAAATTGTTCTTTCCACCAAATCAAAGCTTCTTCGGCCTGATTTTCACCAATGTTCAGAATTTTACTCGGAATCTCTCCGTATAAATTCCCTGACAAAACCATAATATCTTCCTTGTATTTTTCAACAATAGCTCTGTCAATTCTCGGAACATAATAAAATCCTTCTGTAAAAGCAATAGAAGACATTTTAGCCAAATTGTGATAGCCTTTTTTGTTTTTGGCTAATAATACAACCTGATTTCCATTGTCCTTTTTACTTTTATCCAGATGGTTTTCACAAACATTGAATTCGCAACCAACGATTGGTTTTACTTCTGTCTCAGTTGGTTCTTCTCCAGCTTCAACCAATGCTTTATTTTTTGCAGATGCCGCTTTATTATGATTCATAACAGCGCTCACAAAATGAAAAGCCCCCATCATGTTTCCGGTATCGGTCATGGCGACTGCCGGCATTTTATTTTTGGCTGCAGCAGCAACAATATTTCCAATTCCAATAGTAGACTGAAGAACGGAAAATTGTGTATGATTGTGTAAGTGCGAATATTTTGCCGCTTTAAAATCAGCCTTAGCAGATTCTGAAACTACATTCTGCCTGTCATCAGATTGTAAAGCTTTCAGTTGTTCTCTGATCTTATCAGAAGCCGCTTTTAAATTGATGTGTTTTAAACCAATTAAAGGAAATTCCTGTGGATTTTTTGCTTGAAATTCTTTAAAATAATCTTTAGGAACATCTAACTCTTCCTTGGTAAAAACCTCTCTTCTGATTAACTCTAAGAAACAACGCGTTGTTGCCTCAACGTCGGCAGTTGCATTGTGCGCTTCTGCAAAAGGCTTATTAAAAAGGTAACTGTGTAATTCTGTTAATGTAGGCAGTTTGAATTTTCCTCCTCGACCTCCCGGTAATTGCAATAACGAAGCCGTAACCTCTGTACAAGTATCTAAAACCGGCATAGTACTCATAGGAGAATCTACACCCATTCTGTGAAATTCAGCCCCCATAATATTAACGTCAAAACCCAAATTCTGACCTACAATAAATTTGGTTTTGCTCAACGCAATGTTGAATTTCTCTAAAACTTCGGCAAGCGAAATTCCATCGGCTTCAGCCAATTCTGTCGAAATTCCGTGAATACGCTCTGCATCATACGGAATATTAAAACCTTCGGGCTTAACCAAATAATCCTGATGTTCTATCAACTGTCCCATTTCGTCATGAAGCTGCCATGCGATCTGTATACAGCGAGGCCAGTTATCAGAATCGGTTATGGGCGCATCCCAGCGTTTTGGTAATCCGGTGGTTTCGGTATCGAATATTAAATACATACGTTTTAAAAGACTAATTATTATTCCAAATCACATCTATTACAACACATAAATACTTGATTTATTGCGTCATACAATATTGTAAACTATAAAATAGAGGAAGTTCAAATTTACGCTTTTTTTCGGCTTGAAAAAATAAAGAATTATTAATATTCCAGTTCGAAAAAATGTTTTCTTTTCTTATAAATAAAGATACCTTTACCCCGTTAAATCAAAACCAGAAACAAATTAATTTTATGAAAAAAATTTACTTTTTTACATTTATTTTATTAAATCTTTTAAGCTCTTGTAGTAGTGATTCTTCTGAAGAAGAAAACAAGTTAGTTGCAACATTTACTTTATCTGCAACCACCGTTAACGTAGGTGATGATATTAAAGTAACAAATACATCTACGCCAGGAAATGAAATTATTTCTTACTCTTTTAATTTTGGCAATGAAACAGTCTCTACTGAAAAAGAACCTACTTTTTATTATTCCCGTCCTGGTGATTATAATGTTAAATTAGTTATTAAAAATGCAAATGGAACTGTAGCAACCAGCACTATTAAGGTAACTGTTACCGAAGAAAACCCTTTCTTAGTTAAAAATGAAGTTGTTGGAGGTTCCGATGTTTACCCTATAGAAATTGGTATTCATGATAATAAAATATTTTACACAGAAGCTTACAGGTCAGTAATAGCATCATCTACCCGCTACTACAGACATGTAGAATATGATGAAGCGACTAAAACTTTCGATACTAAAATTATTACTGAAAAATATGGTAACTCCGGTCATGCAGAAACTATTTATTTAGACAATGGACACAAAATTGTGAATGTGATTCAATCTAACTCTTCTTATATTGGATCAATAGAATCTGAATTTACCGCAGATTGGAATATTACTCAATCTAATTCTACGAGCGGAACTATTTATGGTTCAGTTAAAAACCATGATCAATATTATTTTTATGGATCTTATGATAAAAGTCCTGCAATTGAAATAAGAAATAACGAGGGTAAATTTGTAAGTAGAAAAACATATGAAAATACTATCCAAAATGGATTTATTGGAAATATTATTAAAACAGGAAATACATACGTTGCATTTGGAGGTAAATACGAAACATCGTCAACAAGCGCATTTACGAATTATAAAGCATTTTTGTTATTTCTTAATGAAAATCTTGAAATAACTAGTCAAAAAACATTTGATACAAGCACATTAAAAGATCCTACTCTGAATTGGAATGCTTTAAACAGTTCCTTAAAAGTGATAAAATTGACCAATGGAAACTTAGCTTTATACAGCCATAGCGAATTAAGACTTACAACAGCAGGAGGAGACGAATTAATTAAATTACCAAATAGCGCAAACGTAGAAAGAATAATAGAAATTGAAAATGGTTTTATTGCAGCTAGATTCCAAAAATTAGAGAAATATGATAATAATGGTAATATTTTGAAATCCATTTCATATCCTGGTTTCATAAATTCAGGCTTTGTAAAAAAAGGTGATCTGTATTATTTTGCGGCGGCATGTTCAACAAGTTATCAAGGTTATTCAGTTTATGAAATCAAACTTGGAGCAGTAGATGCTAATCTAACTTTCAAAAAAATATAACTTAATTTTTAAAATCTAAAAAAGGATAAATAATTACTGTCGTGATTATTTATCCTTTTTTTATGCTGTTTTTTATTCCCTGCCTTTTACGAAAACCATTAGCGAAATCGCCAAATACGGAATGTCTTTTAAAATAAAAAAATCTGTTACAGGAAATCCTTCTACACTTTTGAAAACTCCTGGCGTCGTAAATAAAAAACTCAATGTTGTAGCAAAAATAACAGCAGACCCTAAACCTGCATATAAACCAATCTTATTATAGAATAGAGAAGCAAACAATCCTATTCCTATAATAATCTCAGAAAACCCAATAACATTGGACACCATTTGCAGCGACATTACTTTATACATCCAGCTCATCGCAAAATGATTTTCGACTAAATCTTTTATTGCTCCGGCTTCAGTTGCCGTGAACTTAAAAAGACCTACCCAGATTAAAATAATTACCGTTCCTAAAACTCCTAGCTTGTAAGCGATTTGATTTAAATTCATGATCTGTGTTTTTTAAAATTAGTATTATTCAATATTACCAATCATACACTAAAACAATTGTCGGCTAGTTGTCATTATGAATCAATTTACATCTAAAATCATCTCCTAAAACAAAAAAATACATTTCTTGGATGTCGTATTATTTTTTTGAACACAAGACACAAATAAATAATTCAGAATTTACTTTTCTACTCCTTTAAAATACCTTCAGCTGCTTCTTTTAAAAAAAATAGCAAACTAAAAAAAACAATAATTATCACTATAAAAACCTATTTTGTTGCATAATTTAAAACAAAACCGTTTATTTAATATTGAATTTTTAATAAATTTGCCAACTATCAAAAATTAAAGCAATTGAATCAAGATTAACTTCAAAAGAAACGTAAAATCAATTTATATTCATTCTACAAACAATTCTGACACCAGAAAACCCAATCACAATTTGTAAATAAGTTTGGGTATCGTATATAATGAAATATTGAAATTGACGAATTTGCCGCTTTTTTTAATTTTGTTACCCTATCATCAGGAGATTGCTGTGGTTATAGAAATTACAATTAAAAAAAATAAAAAATGAGTAAGACATTATTTGACAAAGTATGGGATTCACATGTAGTGCGTAAAATTGAAGATGGACCAGATGTGTTTTTTATTGACCGTCATTTCATTCACGAAGTTACGAGTCCTGTTGCTTTTTTAGGATTAAAAGAAAGAGGCGTAAAGGTTTTATATCCGGAGCGTACTTTTGCAACTGCAGATCACAATACACCAACCATAAACCAACATTTACCAGTTCAGGATGCTTTATCAGCCAACCAGCTTAAAGCGCTTGAAGATAATGCTACTGAATATGGCATTTCGCACTGGGGATTAGGTCATCAGAAAAATGGAATTGTACACGTTGTTGGTCCTGAAAACGGAATTACTTTGCCAGGTGCTACTATTGTGTGTGGAGATTCACATACGTCTACTCACGGTGCTTTTGGAGCAATTGCTTTTGGTATTGGAACATCTGAGGTTGAAATGGTACTTTCTACACAATGTATCATGCAGCCTAAGCCAAAGAAAATGCGTATTAACGTTAACGGCCAATTAAGTAAAGGTGTTGGTCCTAAAGACGTTGCTCTTTATATTATCGCTCAATTAACAACTTCTGGAGGAACAGGCTATTTTGTTGAATATGCCGGCGATGTTTTCGAAAACATGACTATGGAGGGTCGTATGACGGTTTGTAATTTAAGTATCGAAATGGGTGCCCGTGGAGGAATGATTGCTCCTGACCAGACTACTTTTGATTTCCTTGAAGGACGATTATACGCTCCTAAAGGTGAAGCCTGGACAAAAGCCGTTGAATACTGGAAAACACTTAAAACTGATGCTGATGCTGTTTTTGATGCGGAACTAAACATCAACGCTTCAGACATCGAACCAATGATTACGTATGGTACTAACCCGGGAATGGGAATTGGTATCTCTAAACATATTCCGACTGCCAATCAGGTTGAAGGCGGAGAAGAAACTTATAAAAAATCTTTAGCATACATGGGCTTCGAAGAAGACGATGTAATGATTGGAAAACAAATCGATTACGTTTTCTTAGGAAGCTGTACAAACGGCCGTATCGAAGATTTTAGAGCGTTTACCGAAATTGTTAAAGGAAGAAAAAAAGCAGACAATGTTACCGCTTGGTTAGTTCCGGGTTCTCATGTTGTGGAAGCTCAAATTAAAGAAGAAGGTTTATTAGATATCCTGACAGAAGCTGGTTTTGTATTACGTCAACCGGGATGTTCTGCGTGTTTAGCAATGAATGATGATAAAGTTCCTGCCGGAAAATATGCAGTAAGTACTTCAAACAGAAACTTTGAAGGCCGTCAAGGTCCTGGTTCAAGAACGCTTTTAGCAAGTCCT
>Ga0247817_10001769_pt1 | contig 11192 bp, 9 predicted proteins | sample UWRJL212509R1_FD_178010 | JGI IMG/M metagenome (GOLD analysis project Ga0247817, IMG submission 178010) | Plant litter microbial communities from Arlington Agricultural Research Station in Wisconsin, United States - UWRJ-L212-509R-1 | ecosystem: Environmental > Terrestrial > Plant litter >... | reverse complement strand
ACCGCGTCGACCACGGTTTTGATCGCTTGCCGCTCGGCGCGACGACGCTGCAGGGCGGCGAGGGCGAAGACGAGAGCGCCCGCCCAGATGAACACAAAGGAGACGATGCGCAGCGGGGTCAGGGCCTCGCCGGTGGCCACGCCGATGGCGAACTGCAGCGTCGGGGCGAGGAACTGCAGGAAGCCGATCGTCGCCAGCGGCAACCTCCGGGCCGACCAGGCGAACAGGGCCAGCGGCAGCACGGTGGCCAGACCGCTGGAGATCGACCAGCCCCAGTGAGACGCCCCCGTGAAGCCGACGACCTGACCGGCCTGGCCCAGCCAGATCAGGATGGCTGCGCCCACCGGAACCATCATCAGGCATTCGACGAACAGACCCGTCTGGGCGTCTGCGGCGACCCGTTTGCGGATCACCCCATAGGCCGCGAAGCTCAGGGCGATCAGGATCGACAGCCACGGAGCCCGCCCCAGCGCCAGGGTCTGCAGAACCACGCCGATAGCGGCCGATCCGATGGCGACCCAGCCCCAGCGGTCGATCCGCTCGCGGAACAGGACCATGCCCGCCACCATGTTGAGCAGCGGGTTGATGTAGTAGCCGAGGCTGGCCTCCATCGTGTGATGATGGGTGGTCGCCCAGACATAGGCGGCCCAGTTGATCAGGATCATCGTCGTGGACAGGGCCAGCCAGCCCATGGTCGCCGGCGTGGTCAGGACGCGCCGGACCTGGGCGGCCTGACCCGACAGGACGACCAGCGCGGCGGCGAACACGACCGCCCACAGACCACGCTGGGCGAGGATCTCGCCAGCCGTGAAGCCGGTTCTGGCCATGGCCATGAACAGAAGCGGAAAGACGCCCCAGGCGGTGTAGCAGACCAGGCCCGCGATCAGGGCGTTGCGGGTTTCGGAGGCAGGGGAGGCAGGGATAGACATGATGAAGTTTCCTCCCGCCGCTCACCCCGGCGAACGCCGGGGTCCAGATCCAGTCGCCGTGTTTGCGGTGAGGTCCGGGTCTGTAATCTGGATCCCGGCCTTCGCCGGAATGAGCGGTGAGGTTGGGATCAGACCGTGATCGAGCGATACCCGCTGGAGGGTTTGATCGTGCCCGTCTCGTCCAGCAGCTGGGCGATCTGGACAGCGTTCAGGGCGGCGCCCTTGCGCAGGTTGTCGGAGACGACCCAGAAGACCAGACCGTTCTCGACCGTGTGATCCTTGCGGATGCGCGAGACATAGACGGCGTGTTCGCCGGCCGCGTCGACCGGAGTGATGTAGCCGTCGTGCTCGTGCTTATCGACCACCAGGACGCCCGGGGCCTCGCGCAGGATGGCGCGGGCTTCCTCGACCGAGATCGGGCGATCGAACTCGACCGTTACGGCTTCGGAGTGGCCGACGAAGACCGGCACGCGGACGCAGGTCACGGTCAGCTTGATCGCCGGGTCCAGCATCTTGTGGGTCTCGTCCCACATCTTGGTCTCTTCGTCGGTGTAGCCGTCCTCGTTGAAGGCGCCGATGAAGGGGATGACGTTGAAGGCGATCTGCTTGGGGAATTTCTTCGGCCTGGCGTCGCCCAGACCATAGATGGCCTTGGTCTGGTTCCACAGCTCGTCCATCCCCTCTTTCCCGGCGCCCGAGACCGACTGATAGGTCGAGACCACGCAGCGCGTGATCTTGGCCGCATCGTGCAGGGGCTTCAGGGCCACGACCAGCTGGGCGGTCGAGCAGTTGGGGTTGGCGATGATGTTCTTCTTGTGGGTGTCCTTGACCGCGTCGGGGTTTACCTCTGGCACGATCAGCGGCACGTCCGGGTCCTTGCGGAAGGCCGACGAGTTGTCGATCACGACCGGACCCAGCTTGCCGATCTTCTCGGACCAGGCGCGCGAGACGTCGCCGCCCGCCGACATCAGGACGATGTCCACGGTCGTCCAGTCGAAGGCCTCGATGTCTTCGCACTTGATGGTCTTGTCGCCCCAGGCGACGTCCATGCCCTTGGATTTTCGCGAGGCGATCGCATGCATTTTATCGACGGGGAAGTTCAGTTCCTCGAGGATGGTCAGCATTTCCCGGCCGACGTTGCCGGTGGCGCCTACGATGGCGACGCGATAGCCCATGAGAGTCTTCCTTTGTGCGCTAACGCGCCGCTCGCGGAGCGGCGCTGCTTGAGCGCGGTTGGTGCTTGGTCTTCCGCCGCACGATATTTCTTGCGGCAGGGCGACGCATGTAAGCCTTCGCACGCGCGAAGCAATCGCTTTTCAGCAACGCCGCGCAAGGTTATGCCCCAGTTCGATGACCTCCCGCATACGTTCCGCTTATGACATCCGCGTCGACGAGGGCGTGATCGTCGCCGATCCGGCCCAACGGCCGCTGCTGGAGGCGATGGAGCGGCTGGAGCTCGACCTGACGAAGAAGGGGCTGTTCGGCGCCCAACCTGAGGTCCGCGGTCTCTATATCTGGGGTCCGCCCGGACGGGGCAAGTCGATGCTGATGGACCTGTTCGTCTCGGCCTCGCCCGAGCCGCGCAAGACCCGCGCCCACTTCCACGCCTTCATGGCCCGGGTCCACCACCTGATCGGCCAGTGGCGCGACGGTGACCGCAAGACCCGCAAGTCGGTGTTCGGATCGCACAAGGGCGACGATCCGATCGAGCCCGTCGCCGCCCTGATCGCCTCGGAGGCGCGGCTGCTGTGCTTCGACGAGCTTCAGGTCACCGACATTGCCGACGCCATGATCCTGGGCCGGCTGTTCGACGCCCTGTTCGCGCGCAAGGTCGTGCTGGCCGTGACGTCGAACCGGGCGCCGGACCAGCTGTACAAGGACGGCATCAACCGCCAGCTGTTCATTCCCTTCATCGACGAGATCAAGGCGCGCTGCGAGGTGATCGAGATCGACGGCGCGCGCGACTGGCGGCTGGACCGCCTAATGGGCTCGCCCGTCTGGTTCGCCGACGATGAAGCGGGCCGGCAGGGGTTCGAGACCCTGTGGTTCGACCTGCGCGGCGGAGAGCCGGAGGAGCCGGCGCATCTGAAGGTGTTGGGCCGCGATAACGTCGTCCAGCGCACGGCGGGAAGCCTGGCCCGGGCGACGTTCGAGGAATTATGCGCCCGGCCTCTCGGGCCGCAGGACTATCTGGCCGTGGCCGCCCGTTTCCACACCCTGTTCCTCGAGGCCGTTCCGACCCTGGGGCCCGAGCGACGACAGGAGGCGAAGCGGTTCGTCACCCTGATCGACGCCCTCTACGAGGCCGGGACCCGACTGGTGGTCACCGCCGCGGCCGAGCCCGAGATCCTGTATCCCACGGGCGACGGCGCCTTCGAGTTCGAGCGGACGGTGTCGCGCCTGCGCGAGATGTCCAGCGCCTCGTGGCTGGAGAAGCCCGGGCGCTGAAGCGTAAAACGGCGGCCAAGCTAAAGCCGCAAAGGGGCGTAGGTTGTCGGACGAACCCGGAGACCGCCGAATGAAGCCTTTCGTCCTGACCGCCGCCGCGCTTGCCCTGCTGGCCGCCCCGGTCGTCGCCTCCGCCCAGGACGTGGTCGCCACCGCCCCGATCGAGGCGCCCGCGACCGCCACGCCCACGAACGCCGCCGGCTTGAGCCCCGCCGCCGTCGTCCAGTGGCTGGCGACCCAGCCGGGCCTGACGCCCGCCGCAGTCGAACAGGACGGCGACAACAGCTACGTTCGGGTCGGCGACGGCCCGCTGACGTGGATCCTGTTCTTCCAGTCCTGCGGCAACGGCGTTTGCGCCGACCTGCAGTTCTCGGTCGGGTTCGCGACCAGGGCGGTGACGCCAGAGGTGGTTAACGGCTGGAACCGCGACCGACGCTTCCTGAAAGCCTTCTACGAAGCGCCCGCCACAGCCGGCGAAGCGGCTTCGGCGGTAGTCCAGTATGACCTGTTCCTGCGCCCCGGCGAGGGTCCGGAGCAACTGGCCGATCACCTCGCCGTCTGGCGCGGTCTGGCGCCGGAGTTCGCCCGGCTGGTGACGCGGCCGGCGGCGGCGACGCCGCCCGCCTGAGTCAGGCTCAGAGGGCGCAGGCGAGGGCCGGGGCCTGCATCGGCACATGGTTGCGGCCCACCACGGCGAAGACCTTTTCGCCGGACAGGGCGGCGCGGGCCAGCACACGGTACATGTGCAGGTTCCGCACCTCGCTGGAGGCGGCGTTGATACGGCCCATGAAGATCCCGCCGGTGGCCGCGTCGTCGGCCGAAGGGCTGAACCAGTTCGACGGAGCCGCCCGCCAGTCCGGGCCCGCGGGCCAGTATTTCGCATAGGCCGCCTGCAGCCCCGCCAGATCGCTGAACGGCGGAGTGAAACCGCCGGCGACCGCCATGGCTCCGGCGCGGCTCAACAAGGTGGTCATCGCCTGGTGCAGAGCTTCGCCGGTCAGGCTCTCGCGGTCCCGAAGACGGGCGGCCTCGCGCAGGGTGAAGAACAGATAGACCTGATCGGCAGGAAACCGCTCGGCCAGCCCCTTGAGCTGATTAATGGGTGACGGCTCCAGCGGCGCGATCCGAATTCCCGACTGGCTAGCCAGAAAGCGGACATAACCGGACTCTCCCCGGCTTGCGATTGTGGCGGCGCCGTCGTCGGCCACGCCCCGGTCAGGGCCTTTAGAAGACGACGGTGGGGGCGACAGCCTTGAAAGCCGCGTCGATCGCCGCGAATTGGGCGTGGGCAGGGTCTCGCGAATGTTCGGCGCCGAAGTAGGTCAGACCGCCGCCGCCGGGAATCGAGGCCTCAAAATTCCAGCGCGTGTCGGCCGTCTCCGTCCAGTCCGCATAGGATAGCAGACGCGCTTCGCAGGCGGGGATCGGATCGACCGGGGCAAGGACGAGGGCGGCCATGAGGACGAAGAGGGACATGGCCGCGATCCAGTAAACAGCAAGCGCGCGATCCTGCCGACATGTTTCGATCCTGTCAGCCTGGGTGTGCGCCATCCGTCGCAAAACGGGCGCGCCGACGGATCAAAAGAAAGCCGCGCACTGATCGCAGTGCGCGGCTTCTCCATATCGGCAGCGGCAAATCCGTCTCTCGGGTCAAGCCCCGAGGGTGACGGAAGGCGGTCAGGCCAGCGAGGGCTCGATGTCCTTACAGGCCTGCAGCAGGCCCTGGACCGAGGCGACCGACTTGTCGAACATCGCCTTCTCTTCGTCGTTGGTCGTAAACTCGACGATCTTCTCCACGCCGCCGGCGCCGATCAGGGCGGGCACGCCGACATAGAGGTCCGACAAGCCGTATTCGCCCGACAGCCACACGGCGCAGGGCAGGACGCGCTTCTGGTCCAGCAGATAAGATTTGGCCATAGCGATGGCCGATTCCGCCGGGGCGTAGAAGGCCGAACCGGTCTTCAGCAGGGCGACGATCTCGCCGCCGCCCTTGCGGGTGCGGGTGACGATGGCGTCCAGATCGGCTTGCGACAGGAAGCCGGCGGCGACCGCGTCAGGCAGGGGCAGGCCGCCGATGGTCGAGTGACGGACCATCGGGACCATGTCGTCGCCGTGGCCGCCCAAAGTCCAGGCGTGAATGTCCTGCACCGAGACGCCGGTCTTTTCCGACAGGAAGTAGGCGAAGCGGGCCGAGTCGAGCACGCCGGCCATGCCGACGACTTTCTCCTTGGGGAGCCCTGAGAATTTCTGCAGCGCCCAGACCATGGCGTCGAGCGGGTTGGTGATGCAGATGACGAAAGCGTTCGGGGCGTGGGCCTTGATGCCTTCACCGACGGCCTTCATGACCTTCAGGTTGATGGAGACCAGATCGTCGCGGCTCATGCCGTCCTTGCGTGGCACGCCGGCGGTGACGATGCAGACGTCGGCGCCCGCGATGTCGGCGTAGTCATTGGCGCCCTTGAGCGAGACCGACGAGCCGAACACGGCGGTGGCCTCGGCGATGTCGAGCGCCTTGCCCTGGGGCGTGCCCTGGGCGATGTCGAACAGGATCACGTCGCCCAGCGCTTCGCGCGCGGCCACATGGGCCAGGGTTCCGCCGATCATGCCGGCGCCGATGAGGGCGATCTTTGCGCGAGCCATGGAAGTCTCCGAGTTCGTGTTTGCAGTTGCGAGAGGAAATCGTCGGGCGGCGGTCTAGACCCGCGCGCCGGGTGGGGCAAGCGCTCCGGCCTTGGCGGGGCTTTACGCCTTTGGTCCAGCCTGCGACCCTCACGGCAAAAGGGAGACCCGAGACAATGCGCATCCTCGCCGCCGGCTTGCTGATCGCCGCCCCCATGACCGCCATGTCGGCGCCCGCGATGGCCCAGACCCCGCCCGCCACGATCGGCCAGCAATACGTCCCTGCCCCGTGGTGGATGCGCGATCCCGTGATCGCCTCGATCGGTCAGGTGAAGGTCGAAATCCAGGCCAACCGCGCCGGCTTCTCCGCCAGTTTCCAGTCCGTCGACCGCAGCGTGGCCGAGGCCTCGCGCAAGGCCGCCGACCAGGTCCGCGCCCTCAGCCAGACCCTCGCCGCCTATGGGATGGACAAGGTGCGGGTCGAAACCACCCTGTCGACCCGGCCCCTGTACGACCAGTACCGCGACGAGAACGGCAACCTCCGTGACAACGCCCGGGCCGACAAGATCGAACGCTATCAGGCTGACGCATCGGTCAGCATCACCATCCGCGACGTGGCCGTGCTGGAACGGGTCTATGCGACGGTCGTCGCATCTCAACCGTCCTCGATCGGACAGGTCTATTTCAGCCTCGATCCCGAAAACGCCTGGAAGAGCAATCTGGCCGCCGAGGCGATGAAGGACGCGCGGCGCCGCGCCGTCATGGCGGCGGAGAACGCGGGCGCCACACTCGGATCCGTGCGGGTCATCGATCCAACCGGCCGTGCCTGCCAGACCGACGTGCTGGCCGGCTGGCCGTCCTATCAGTCCAATGACGATCAGCAGACCTCGGTCGACCAGATCGTGGTCACCGCAGAGAGGATGGGCGGTCCGCCGCCGCCTGCGCCGCCGCCTCCGCCCGTCGGCGACGCGGCGCCCAGCGAGGCGCAGATCGAAGCTGCGCGTCTGGCGCTTCAGCCTCCTCTTCAGACGCTCACCGACAGCGCCTGTGTCGTCTATGGCCTAAACTGAGCATGGCCGGCTGGTCCGTCGCCCCGGCCTTTGAGGCCGGATCTGTCGTCGTCGGCGACTGGCCGCTGTGTCATGTCCGGTTGCAGGACGACGCCCGCTTTCCCTGGCTGATCCTGATCCCGCGCGTGGCCGGAGCGGTCGAACTGGAAGATTTGCCGGAAGCGGATCGCGCCATCCTGATGGAGGAGACCGTCCGGGCGGGACACGCCGTTCGAGCTCTGGGCGCGGCGGTCGGGCGGCCGGTTGAGAAGCTCAACGTCGCCGCCATCGGCAACGTCACCGCCCAGCTGCATATCCACGTGGTCGGCCGCCGCAAGGACGACGGCCTGTGGCCTGAGCCTGTGTGGGGACGGGGAGCGGCGGAACGGTACGAGGCCGGGTTGGAGCCGATGCTGTCGGTGGTTCGCGCCTGAAAATCCTCCCCCCTCGGGGGAGGAACAGGCTAGCATCTCTCATGACCAGCCCCGCCCTGTCCCGCACCCACAAGCGCTGGATCCTCGCGGCGACCGTTCTCGGGTCGGCGCTGACCTTCATCGACGGTTCGGCCCTGGGCGTCGCCCTGCCGGCGATCCAGAGCGATCTCGGCGCCGGCCCCGCCGCCGCCCAGTGGGTGTCCAACGCCTATCTGCTGACGCTGGGGGCGCTGGTCCTGATCGGCGGCGCGGCGGGGGACCGGTTCGGGCGGCGCAGGGTCTTCCTGGTCGGGGTGCTCATCTTCACCGCGGCTTCGATCGCCTGCGGCCTGTCGCCGACGGTCCAGAGTCTGATCGCCGCCCGGGCGGTTCAGGGGATCGGCGCCGCCCTGCTGACCCCCGGGGCCCTGGCCTTGATCGGGGCGAGCTTTCCGCCCGAGGAGCGGGGCAAGGCCTTCGGAACCTGGGCCGGCGCCGGAGCCATCTTCGGCATGGTCGGGCCGCTGGTCGGGGGCTGGCTGGCCGATCACGCCGACTGGCGCGCCATCTTCTGGGTCAATGTCCCCCTGGCCGCCGTGGCCGTGGTCATCAGCCTGAAATACACGCCGGAAAGTCGCGACACGTCCGCTGAGGGCCTCGACTGGAAAGGCGCCCTTCTGGCCGTCGCCGGGCTTGGCGCCGTGACCTGGAGCCTGACCGCCGCGCCTGACCTCGGCATGGCTGACCCCGTGATCCTCGCCGCCCTGATCCTTGGCGTGATCCTGCTGGCCACCTTTCTGTGGGCCGAGGCGAAACAGGCCCATCCGATGATGCCGCCCGCCCTGTTCCGCTCCCCCGTCTTCTCCGGAATCAACCTGTTGACGCTGCTGCTCTATTTCGCGCTGGGCGGCGCCATGTTCTTCCTGCCGTTCGAGCTGATCCGCGTTCACGGCTGGACCGCCACCGCCGCGGGTTCGGCCATGCTGCCCTTCGCCGCCATCATGGGCCTGTTCTCCAGCCTCGCCGGCAGGATCGCTGATCGCTACGGACCGAAAGTGTCATTGAGCGTCGGACCGATCCTCGCGGGGGTCGGCCTCGGCCTTCTCGCCATGATGCCGCCCGACGCCGGCTATGTCGCCGGACCGCTGGCCGGGATGACGGTCACCGCCATAGGCATGACCCTGGCGGTCGGTCCCCTGACGGCGACGGTGATGGGGGCGGTCGAGCCGGGCCACACCGGCGTGGCCTCGGGCGTCAACAACGCCGTGGCCCGGATCGCCGGGCTTCTGGCCATCGCCCTGCTTGGCATGGCCCTGTCCGCCGTCTTCACGGGCGCGCTGGACGCGCCCGAAGCCCGGACCCGGCTGGGAGATTTCATGGCCGGCGGCGCGACGGACGCGGCCGCCCGCGCCGCCTTCCACACGGCCTTCGACCTCGTCATGGCGATCTGCGCGGCGTCCGCGATCCTCGCCGGCCTGATCGGCGGCCTGACGGCGCCCGGCCACCCCTCAGGTCTAAGCCCCCGTCGTCAGAGCGCCGCGTAAAAGGCGTCGATCAACCGTTGCGCCCGGGGATCGCCCAGCAGGTGGGAAGACTGGCGCGTCATCACATAGGCCGCCGACACCTTCGCCACCGGATCGGCGAAGGCGCAGGACCCGCCCCAGCCGCAGTGGCCGACCGCGGCCGGGTTCGGGCCGAAGATGTTCAGCCCTGCATTGCGCGTGAAGCCCGCCGCCCAGCTCATATCGAACGGCAGGACCTTGTCCGGTCCATGGATCCGTTCCTTCGTCGCCGCGGCCAGCACTTCGGGAGACAGGATCGCCTTGCCCTCCAGCAACCCGTCATTGGCCAGCACCGACAGGATGCGCGCCAGATCCTTCGCCGTACCGTGCAGGTTCGCCGAGGGGATCTCCATCTCGCGCCACCGCGTCGAGCCTCGCGCGGGCGCCGAGCCCCGGCTGATGAAGGCGGCCGTCTTGATCGGGTCGATGGTCCCCAGACCGGGCGGCGACGAGGGCTTCCTCAAGGTCGCGACCCGGTCGTGCTCCGCTTCCGGCAGGCCGACCCACAGGTCCAGGCCGAACGGCCCGGCGAAATCCTGGCGCAGGGCCGTGCCCAGACTGCGTCCGTCGGCCAGCCGGAACAGCTCGCCCGCCAGATAGCCGATGGTGATGGGGTGATAGCCCGAGGCCGTTCCGGGCGGCCACATCGGCGTCTGGGCCGCCAGCCGCGCCAGCACCGCCGGCGGATCGAACCAGATCTCGGGGTCCTCGGGGGTGTCGAAACCCGGCAGGCCGTCCTGATGCGACATCATCTGGGCCACGGTGATCGCGTCCTTGCCCGCCGCCCCATAGGCCGGCCACAGGCTGGCGACCGTCTGGTCATAGGTCAGGTCGCCGCGCTCGACCGCCGTGGCGATCAGCAGGGCCATCACCGCCTTGCCGGTCGAGAACACGGGCGTCAGCGTTGTCTCTGTGAACGGCGTCCCATCCCGCGGATCGGCCTGGCCCGCCCACAGATCGATGACGACCTCGCCCTCGATACAGACCGAAAATCGGGCCGCCTGCTCGTTCAGCCCCTCGGGCGCATCGGTGAAGTTGGCGGCGAAGGCGTCCTTTACGCCTGCGAAATGCGGGGGGCAGGCGCCGGAGATTTCGGGAAGGGTGTCGGTCATGCGGTCGTCGTATCCGAGGTTTCGCCGGCCAGCCAGCTCAGCACCCCCTGCGCCGCCGCCGCGCCCGACGCCATGCTGGCCTGCAGCAGATAGCCCCCCGTCGGCGCCTCCCAGTCCAGAATCTCGCCGGCCACGAAGACCCCCGGCCGCGCCGTCAGCATCAGCCCGCGGTCCACGGCGTCCAGCCGCACGCCTCCGGCCGAGGAGATCGCCCGGTCCAGCCCCTGCATCCCGGTCAGCTTCAGCCGCACCGCCTTGATCCGTTTCGCCAGTTTCTCCGACCCCGTCGGCAGGTCGCCGGGGATCTCGCGCAGCACGGCGATGGCGGCGGGCGACAGCCCCCCGGCCTTCCTCAGATGGTTGGTCATGCTGTCCTTGCCGCGCGGCCGGTCCAGCCTCGCCGCCAGCGCCTCGACCGTCAGGTCCGGCCGCAGATCCATGGTCAGCATCGCCTCGCCGGACGCCTCGATCGCCTCCCTCAGCGCCGCCGACAGCGCATAGATCGCTCCGCCCTCGACGCCGTACCGGGTCAGCATCACCTCGCCCTTGAGGGTCTGGTCCCCGAAGGTCAGCGCTACCGGCTTCAGCGCCTGTCCCGCCGCCCGTTCCACCAGAATGTCCGACCACGCCACGTCGAACCCGGCGTTGGCGGCCCGCAACGGCGCCACCTCGACGCCCTCGCCCTCCAACACCGGAACCCAGGCCCCGTCCGATCCCAGCCGCGGCCAACTGGCCCCGCCCAGCGCCAGCACCACTGCATCCGGCCGCTCCACGACCTCGCCCTCCGGCCCCTCGAACCTCAGGGCCCCGTCCTTCCAGCCGGTCCAGCGCGACCGCGTCTTCAGCACCACTCCCAGCCCGTCAAGCCGCGCCAGCCAGGCCCGCACCAGGGGCGAGGCCTTCATCGCCCGGGGGAACACCCGCCCGCTGGAGCCGACGAAGGTCGCCTGCCCCAGCCCGTCGGCCCAGGCGATCAGGTCATCGGGCGAGAACCCGTCCAGCCACGACGCTGCCGCCGCCTCGGCCGCGCCATACCGGCCCAGAAAGGCTGCCTGGTCCT
>Ga0247817_10001768_pt1 | contig 11198 bp, 7 predicted proteins | sample UWRJL212509R1_FD_178010 | JGI IMG/M metagenome (GOLD analysis project Ga0247817, IMG submission 178010) | Plant litter microbial communities from Arlington Agricultural Research Station in Wisconsin, United States - UWRJ-L212-509R-1 | ecosystem: Environmental > Terrestrial > Plant litter >... | reverse complement strand
GCAGCCGAGGTTACGGCTGCCGCTTACGAAGCCGGCGTTCTCTACGGTGCGGTTGATGCCGACACCGTGAGGCTCAGCTTCGACGAAGTCAGCGCCTCCGATGCAGAGCTTGTCGACACGATTCTCGCCCCGCTCGGGGCAGAGCCGCTCGCCGGCCGCGAGGTCGGAAGCTGGCGTCCGGCATCTCCGATCAGCGCAGACCTGGTTCGCGAGAGCACCTTCCTCACCCACCCGGTCTTCAACACGCACCGCTCGGAGACGAGCATGATGCGCTACTTGAAGTACCTCGCCGACAAGGACTACGCGCTCGACCGCGGCATGATCCCGCTCGGCTCGTGCACCATGAAGCTCAATGCCGCGAGCGAGATGGAAGCCGTCACCTGGCCGGAGTTCGGCGGGATCCACCCGTTCGCCCCGGAAGCCGATGTCGAGGGTTACCTCACGCTCATCGAGCAGTTGCAGTCGTGGCTTGCCGAGGTCACCGGGTACGACTCGGTCTCGCTTCAGCCGAACGCCGGAAGCCAGGGCGAACTCGCTGGCCTGCTCGCGATTCGCGGCTACCACCGTGCGAACGGTGACACCGCGCGCACGATCTGCCTCATTCCGCAGAGCGCGCACGGCACCAACGCCGCAAGCGCAGTTCTCGCCGGTATGAAGGTCGTTGTCGTCGCGTGTGACGAGCTCGGAAACGTCGACCTCGACGACCTTCGCGCGAAGGTCGCGGAGCACTCAGCCGATCTCGCGGCGCTCATGATCACCTACCCGTCGACGCACGGCGTCTACGAGCACGAGGTCAAGGCCATCACGGATGCCGTGCACGAGGCCGGCGGCCAGGTCTACGTCGATGGCGCGAACCTCAACGCGCTTCTCGGTTATGCCCGGTTCGGTGACTTCGGCGGAGACGTCAGCCACCTCAACCTGCACAAAACCTTCTGCATCCCGCACGGTGGCGGCGGACCGGGCGTCGGCCCGGTCGCGGCCAAGGCCCACCTCGCGCCATTCCTGCCCGGTCACCCGATGCAGCAGCGCGACACCATCGCGCACCGCGAAGGCCCTTCGGCAGGCTCAGTGACCGGCATCGACCACTTCAACATCGTCAGCGCCGCTCCGTACGGCAGCCCGAGCATCCTGCCGATCTCGTGGGCCTACGTGCGCATGATGGGCGCAGAAGGGCTCAAGCAGGCGACCGGTGCGGCCGTACTCGCGGCCAACTACGTTGCCGTGCGCCTGCGCGACCACTACCCGGTGCTCTACGCGGGTGACAACGGCCTTGTGGCGCACGAGTGCATTCTCGACCTTCGTCCGCTCAAGGAAGCGACCGGCATCGACAACAACGACGTAGCCAAGCGCCTTGTCGACTACGGCTTCCACGCCCCGACAATGTCGTTCCCGGTTCCCGGCACCCTCATGGTCGAACCGACCGAGAGTGAAGACCTCGCTGAGATCGATCGTTTCATCGACGCGATGATCGCGATCAAGCTCGAAGCGGATGCCGTGGCTAACGGCGAGTGGCCAGCCGACGACAATCCGCTGCACAACGCTCCGCACACCGCGGAGTCGGTCATCGTCGGCGAGTGGGAGCACCCCTACAGCCGCCAGAAGGCCGTCTACCCGGTGAGTGCGCAGGTTCGGAACAAGTACTGGCCGAGCGTTCGTCGCATTGACCAGGCCTGGGGCGATCGCAACCTGTTCTGCGCCTGCCCGCCGCCGGAGGCGTTCGCGGACTAGTTGATTGGTCCCGAGCCAGCGTTCGCTCGGTGGCTCGGGACCGCAACCTTCTTCGCAGGCTCAGTCGGCGCTGGGGTCGCGCAATCGCTGGCGCGATTGCCTATCGCTCCACCGCGTTTGTCGCCCCCTCCGCCCCGTACCCGGTGAGCGACCGTACGTCCATTTCGGCAGCGACCGTCGGGTCTTCGCGGCGACTGCTCGTCACCGTGCCGAGCCAGCCGAGAAGGAAGCCGAGCGGAATCGACACGAGCCCCGGGTTGGTGAGCGGGAACCAGTGGAAGTCGACACCTTGGATCATCGACGTCTCACTTCCCGAGACCACCGGCGAGAACGCGATCAGAATGATCGCTGAACCGAGCCCGCCGTACATGCTCCAGAGCGCACCACGGGTCGAGAACCGGCGCCAGAACAGTGAGTACAGGATCGTCGGCAGGTTGGCGGATGCCGCGACCGCAAACGCGAGCGCGACCAGGAACGCGACGTTCTGCCCCTGCACACCGATGCCGCCGAGGATCGCGAAGATACCGATGATCACCACGGTGATTCGTGCGACCCGCACCTCGGCGCCCGGCTTCGTCTCGCCGCGTTTGATGACGCTCGCGTAGACATCGTGGGCGAACGAGGTGGCAGCTGTGATCGTCAGCCCGGCAACCACCGCGAGGATCGTCGCGAACGCGATCGCCGAGATGATGCCGAGCAGCACCGGCCCGCCGAGCTCAAACGCGAGCAGCGGGGCCGCTGAGTTGACGCCACCGGGAGCGGCCGTGATGGTGTCAGCCCCGATGAGTGCACCGGCACCGTACCCGAGCACGAGAGTGAACAGGTAGAAGATACCGATGAGCCAGATCGCCCAGACCACCGATCGACGCGCTTCCTTCGCCGTCGGCACCGTGTAGAACCGCATCAGCACGTGGGGGAGTCCGGCGGTACCGAGCACGAGCGCGAGAGCGAGCGAGATGAAGTCGAGGCGCGTGATCTCCGAAAGACCGTACTGGAGGCCGGGGGAGAGCACCGCTTCGCCACCGTTGGCCGCTGCGGCGTCGAGCAACGTCGACAGGTTGAAGCCGTTGATGGCGAGAACCCAGATCGTCATCACGAACGCACCGGCGATGAGCAGCGTGGCCTTGATGATCTGCACCCAGGTCGTACCCTTCATGCCTCCGACGAGAACGTAGATGATCATGAGCGCGCCGACGACCGCGATGACGAGCGATTGTCCGAGCCGATCGTTCACCCCGAGCAGAAGCGAGACCAGCCCGCCGGCGCCAGCCATCTGCGCGAGCAGGTAGAAGAAGCACACGGCGAGCGTCGTCGTGGCAGCCGCGACCCGCACCGGCCGCTGCGCCAGCCGGAACGACAGCACGTCGGCCATCGTGAACTTTCCGGTGTTGCGCATCAGTTCGGCGACGAGAAGCAGCGCGACGAGCCAGGCGACGAGGAACCCGATCGAATAGAGGAATCCGTCATATCCATTGATCGCGATGGCACCGCAAATGCCGAGGAAGGATGCCGCCGACAGGTAGTCGCCGGCGATGGCCGTTCCATTCTGCGGTCCGGTGAATGAGCGACCGGCCGCGTAGTAGTCGGCGGCGGTCTTGTTGTTCCGGCTCGCCCGAAGCACGACGATCAGCGTGATCGCGACGAACGCGCCGAAGATGGCGATGTTGAGAAGAGGTTCGCCGACGGTGGTGACTTCCGTTGCGGTCTTTACCGCGGCATCCGAAACCCTGGCATTCAGAGCGGTGATCGTGCTCACTTGCCCACCTCCTTGGCCGAGAGCTCCGCGCGGATCTCATCTGCGATCGGGTCGAGCTGGCGGTTCGCGAACGAGACGTACCAGGTGGTGATGGCGAAGGTCGTCACGAACTGGCCGAGCCCGAGCAGCAACCCGACGTTGATGCGCCCCCAGACCGGGGTCGACATCAGGTCGTGTGCGTAATCGGCGAGCAGAACGTAGGCGAAATACCAGAGCAAAAATGCGACGGCGAGAGGAAAGACGAAGCTTCGATGCCGTCGTTTAAGCAGGCGAAAGCGCTCAGATCGCTCGACTCGCTCGTACTCGTTGGGTGAAAGTCCGGTCGTGGATGGTCGAGCATCATCGCTCATTGCCTTGCCCCTCGTGTCGGCCTGCCCTGCGGGCGTCACACATCGATGTGCGACGCCCCACATAAACATGGCCCCTTAAAGGGTGTCAAGGGGGCGTTTCCGGCCTAGCCAAACAGTGCGGGAAGTGTTTCTGCGGCCCACGGATAGCCGATGAAGATCACCGCATCGAGCAGGAAGTGCGCGACCACGAGTGGCACCAGGCGGCCGTAGCGGGTGTAGAGCCACCCGAAAAAGATTCCCATCGCGACATTGCCGATGAACCCGCCGAAGCCCTGGTAGAGGTGGTACGTGCCGCGAACGAGCGCGCTCGTGATGATGATCTGCCAACGCCCCCACCCGAGGTCGGAGAGCCGGGCGAAGAGGTAGCCGACGACGATGAATTCCTCGGTGACTCCGGCACGCAGTGCCGAGAGCAGCAGCACCGGGATGGTCCACCACCAGGTGTCGAGGGCGGTGGGCACGACGTTCACGCTGATGCCGAGTGCACGACCGCCGAGGTAGACGCCGAGACCGGGCAGCCCGATGATGAGCAGGATCGCCACTCCGCCGAGCGCATCGAAGCGAGGGCGCGTGCTGTCGATGCCGAAGCGTTGCAGGTGCGGCCGGTTTGTGCTCCAGAGCAGAAACAGCACGAGGGCCACCGGTATGAGGTCGAAGAAGATGGCGAGCAGCTGGTAGATCAGGTCGAAGGTCGGCCGGTCACTGAGCGAGTTGTTGAGTGTCGCAGTCTGTTGCGAGAGCGCCGTCGTCTGGGTAAGCCGGTTGACGATGGCAACAACGGAATAGATAGCGGATGCGCCGAGAGACAGACCGAGCACAATCGCGATCTCCGCGCGGATCCGACCACGACTGGGAAACACTCCACGGTTGTCGGAAAGAGCGCCCGTGCTTTTGGTGGTTTCTGACAAATCTCCCGTGGTCACTCCTCGATAGTACGCGCGGTGTGTTGCACTCGTTGGGCCGTCTGTGGGGACAAATACGCAAGAGAATTGCGCGACCGATCGTTCTTGCGCAGGTAAAACGTGCTCAGCGCACAATTCGATTGAATTCGTTACCAGTGTGTAACGTTTATCCCTACAGTTTGGTCAGGACACTGGCCCCTATCTAGGGTTCATGTATCGAGCTCTGCGGTTCGGTACGCACGCCGTGCCGTAAAGCCATCCAGGCACATAGGAGGAAATTTTGAGAATGTCCAAAATCGGTGCAGCTGCGGGAGCGATGGCTATTGCCACTGCACTCGTGCTGACCGGCTGCTCCACTGGCGGGGAAACCCCCGAAGCGGACGGCGACGCCACAGCAATCATTTCGGTCAACGGTTCAGAGCCCCAGAACCCGCTCGTACCGGCCAACACCAACGAAACCGGTGGCGGCAAGATCATCGACAACCTGTTCGCAGGACTCGTCTACTACGACGCCGAAGGCGCCCCGGTTAACGACCTCGCAGAGTCGATCGAGACGACCGACTCCCAGAACTACACGATCAAGATCAAGTCGGGCGAGACCTTCACCAACGGTGAAGAGATCACGGCGAAGTCGTTCGTTGACGCGTGGCAGTGGGCTGCTCTTCTCAGCAACGCAGCGCTGAACAGCTACTTCTTCGAAGACATCCAGGGCTTCAGCTACGAAGAGGACTCGGTACTCACCGGCCTCGAGGTCGTTGACGACACGACCTTCACGGTCGCCCTCAACGACAAGCGCTCGGACTTCCCGCTGCGCCTCGGCTACTCGGCCTTCTACCCGCTGCCCTCTGTCGCCTATGACGACATCGAGGCATTCGGTGAGAACCCGATCGGCAACGGCCCCTACAAGCTCGCCAGCGAAGGCGCGTGGGAGCACAACGTCAAGATCGAGCTCGTAACCAACGAGGACTACAACGGCGGTCGCAAGCCCGTCAACGGTGGCCTGAGCATCGTCTTCTACGCCTCGCAGGATGCCGCTTACGCAGCTCTGCAGGACAACGACCTCGACATCCTCGACACCATCCCGGAGTCGGCGCTCGCGTCGTTCCAGGATGACCTCGGAGACCGTGCGATCAACGTGCCGTCGGCGATCTTCCAGTCGATCACGATTCCGTCGAACCTCGACAACTTCACTGACAAGACTCCTTACGAGCACTTCCAGGGTGAAGAGGGCGTTCTGCGTCGTCAGGCCATCTCGCACGCTATCGACCGCGACACGATCACCGACGTGATCTTCAACGGCACGCGTACGCCGGCGCACGACTTCACGTCGCCCGTCATCGACGGCTACTCCGAGTCGGTTCCCGGCTCTGACGTGCTCGAGTACGACGAAGCCCTTGCTCAGGACCTCTGGGCACAGGCCGACGCGATCTCGCCGTGGGAAGGTACCTTCACGATCTCGTACAACTCCGACGGTGGACACGCTGCCTGGGTTGACGCGGTTGCGAACAGCATCAAGAACGTTCTGTCGATCGACGCCGAGGGTACCGCGTACCCGACGTTCGCCGAGGTTCGTACGCTGATCTCGAAGAACGCCGAAGGCAAGCGCGACATCGCGACCACCGCACTGCGCACCGGATGGCAGGCCGACTACCCCGGTCTGTTCAACTTCCTCGGCCCGATCTACGCAACCAACGCCGGATCGAACGACGGAGACTACTCCAACCCGGAGTTCGACGCGCTGCTCGACCAGGGCTCGGCTGCCGAGACCATCGAAGAAGCCAACGGGTTCTACCAGGACGCTCAGGCGATCCTGTTCCAGGACCTCCCGGCCATCCCGCTGTGGTACTCGACCGTTCAGGCCGGCTACAGCGAGAACGTCGAGAACGTTGCAATCGACTGGCACTCCGTGCCGCTGTACTACCAGGTAACGAAGGCCGCTGAGTAGTCTCTACCCAGCAGCAATCCAGCAGTAGGACCAACTGTGGGGCGGCGAACCATCGTCGCCCCACAGCCCTGTTCCGGGCCGCTCCCGTAAGATCTATGGGACGGCGCGACGGGGCTCCGAAGACAGGTAAAAGTTTTTACAATGCGCACTCTTGAATTCAGGCGGGATCTCTCGTGACCGGCTATATCTTCCGGCGGCTGTTGCAAGCAATCCCGGTGTTTCTCGGAACTACGTTCCTCATTTACTTCATGGTCTTCGCGATGCCAGGTGACCCGATCCTGGCCTTGTTCGGCGACAAGACCCCGAACCCCGCTCTTCTCGAGCAGTTGCGCGACCAGTACCACCTGAACGATCCGTTCATCGTGCAGTACGGCTACTACATCGCCGGAATCTTCCAGGGCGACCTCGGAACATCCTTCTCCGGCCAGCCCGTCGCCGACATCCTCATCAAGACCTTCCCGGTCACGCTTCGCCTCGCCATTCTCGCCGTTCTCATCGAGCTCATCTTCGGCATCGCCGTCGGTCTCGTCAGCGGTCTGCGCAAGGGCGGCATCTTCGACGCGACGTTCCTCATCATCAGCCTCGTGCTGATCTCGCTGCCGATCTTCGTCATCGCCTTCGTCGCGCAGTACTTCCTCGGCATTCAGCTCGACCTTTTCCGGTCGACAGTGAGTTCCGGCGCTCCCATTCAGGAGCTGATACTCCCGGCGATAGTGCTCGCGAGTATCAACTTCGCGATTATCGTGCGCCTCACCCGTTCGTCCGTCATCGAGACCTCGAGCCTCGACTTCGTGCGCACCGCCTACGGCAAGGGCCTCACGCGCAACCGCGTGGTTCCCGTACACATCCTGCGCAACTCGCTCATCCCGGTCACCACCTCGCTCGGTGCCGACTTCGGTGTTCTCATCGTCGGCGCAACCGTCACCGAGGGAATCTTCAACGTCCCGGGAGTGGGAAACACCCTTTACCAGGCGATCATTCGACAACAGGGTCCGACCGTCGTGTCATTCGTCACCGTGATGGTCATTCTCTATCTCATCGTCAACCTGCTTGTCGACCTGCTCTACGGCGTGCTCGACCCGAGGATCCGCTATGTCAAATAACACTTCGGGCTCACGCCCATCCATGCCGCACTACGTTGCGCCCCTCGAAGAAGCCCCGCTCGGTGCCATCGACTCGGTTAAGGTCGCTGAGAAGCGCAGCAACCTGTGGATCGACGCCTGGCGCGATCTCCGTGTCCGCCCGATGTTCTACATCTCGGCGATCCTCATCCTGCTGATCATCGTCGTCGCGCTCTTCCCGAGCCTGTTCACGGCGATCGACCCGCGCGAGTGCATTCTGAAGCTCAGCAACACCGGTCCGGCATCCGGACACCCGCTCGGGTTCACCAAGCAGGGTTGCGACGTCTTCTCCCGCATCGTCTACGGAACCTCGACGTCGCTTTCCGTCGGACTGATCGTCACGTTGCTCGTTGCGGTCCTCGGAATCGTGTTCGGTGCCTTCGCCGGTTTCTACGGTGGCTGGGTCGACTCGGTGCTCTCCCGCGTCGGCGACATCTTCTTCTCGATTCCCTACATCCTCGCCGCTGTCGTCATCATGTCGGTGCTCTCGCAGTACCGGAACGTGTTCGTCATCTCGCTCGCCATCGGTCTGTTCGCCTGGCCGTCCACGGCGCGCATCCTGAGGTCGGAAGTGCTGCGGGTAAAGCAGTCCGACTTCGTCATGGCCGCAACAGCACTCGGACTCTCGCGCTTCCGCATCCTGCTCAAGCACGTGCTGCCGAACTCGATTGCGCCGGTCATCGTCGTCACGACCATCTCGCTCGCGGGAGCTATCACCGCGGAGGCGACCCTGTCGTTCCTCGGTGTCGGTCTTCCGTCGTCGTTCATGTCGTGGGGCAACGAGATCAGCACCGCGCAATCCGACCTGCGTAACGCGCCCCAGACTCTCATCTACCCGTCGCTCGCCCTGTCGATCACCGTCCTGAGCTTCATCATGCTCGGCGAGGTCGTTCGCGATGCACTCGACCCGAAAGCGAGGGCGCTGCGATGAGCACCACAAACTCCATACAGCCACTGCTCGAAATCAAGAACCTCCAGGTTGGATTCAAGAACCGCGACGGCATCACGCCCGCGGTTCGCGGAGTCAACATCACCGTCATGCCTGGCGAGACGCTCGCGATCGTCGGCGAGTCCGGCTCAGGCAAGTCGACGACCGCGCACGCGATCATCAACCTGCTCCCCGGAGCCGGCCAGATCACCGGCGGCGAGGTGCTCTTCGAAGGCCGTGACCTGACCAAGCTCTCTCGCAAGGAGATGGAAGTCGTTCGCGGAAAGTCCATCGGTCTGGTTCCACAGGACCCGATGTCGAACCTCAACCCGGTGTGGAGCGTCGGTTTCCAGGTCGAAGAGACCATCCGCGCCAACGGACTCGCGACGAAGAAGGCCGACGTGCGCAAGCGCGCGATCGAGGTTCTTCGCGAGGCCGGCCTCGCCGACGCCGACAAGCGCCTCAAGCAGTTCCCCCACCAGTTCTCGGGGGGAATGCGCCAGCGCGTGCTCATCGGTATCGGCCTCTCCGCCGACCCGAAGCTGCTGATCGCCGACGAGCCGACCTCGGCTCTCGACGTGACCGTGCAGCGTCGCATCCTCGATCACCTCGAGAAGCTCACCGCCCAGCGCAACACGGCGATGATCTTCATCACGCACGACCTCGGTCTCGCGGCCGAGCGCGCGAAGAACATCGTGGTGATGTACCGCGGCGTGATCGTCGAGTCCGGCCCAGCTCTCGAGATCCTGCAGAACCCGCAGCACCCGTACACCCAGCGCCTCGTCGCCGCGGCTCCGAGCCTCGCCTCGCGTCGCATCGAGGCCGAGGTCAAGGCGCCGGGTGGAGAAATCCACAGCGACGCGAGCGCGGAGGTGGCTTCGGTCGACCTCGTCGCCGCAGCCGAGACCCGCGCCCGCGCGGCAGAGTCGCTCGCAGACATGCCGCCGGTCATCAAGTTCGAGTCGGTCTCGAAGGTCTACAAGATCCGCGGGAGTGGCAAGGGTGGTTTCGGCTCGACCGACTTCACCGCCGTGAACAAGGCGTCGTTCGAGGTCAAGAAGGGCACGACGATGGCTCTCGTCGGCGAGTCCGGTTCGGGCAAGTCCACGATCGCCAAGCTGTTGCTCCGCCTCGAGCAGCAGACCAGCGGCGAGATCTCGATCAACGGCATCGACACGGCGAAGCTCAGCGCACCGGAGCTCTTCAAGATGCGCCGGGCGATGCAGCCGGTGTTCCAGGATCCCTTCGGTTCCCTCGACCCGCTCATCAGCATTGGCAACACGATCGCTGAGCCGCTCTCCGTTCACCGGATCGGCGACCGCGCGAGCCGCAAGGCGCGCGTTCTCGAGATCCTCGACCAGGTAGCGCTTCCGAAGTCGCTCGTGAGCCGTTTCCCGAACGAGCTCTCGGGCGGACAGCGCCAGCGCGTTGCCATCGCCCGTGCGCTCGCCCTCAAGCCGGAGATAGTGGTGCTCGACGAGGCCGTTTCGGCTCTCGACGTGCTCGTGCAGGCGCAGGTGCTCAACCTGCTCGCCGAACTGCAGGCCGAGCTCGGACTCACCTACCTGTTCATCACGCACGACCTCGCCGTTGTTCGCGTGATCGCCGACGAGGTGTGTGTCATGCGCCAGGGCGAGATCGTGGAGTCCGCGACGACCGACGAGGTCTTCGAGAACCCGAAGACCGAGTACACCAAGGAGCTGCTCGCAGCCATTCCGGGTGCGAACATCGAACTGGGTATCTAACCCGACCGATAACGGACGATAGTTATCCACCGCTTCATCTCGAGAACCGCGGCGATCGCCAGTCTGGCGATTGCCGCGGTTCTCGTGCTTTCTGCCTGCACCGCCGATGGCGTGCGCGTGGTCGACGGCAGCGAGGTCGTCGTTGCGACGAGCGAATCGTTCTCGTCCTACAACGACAAAACGGCCTTCGGCAACAGCGCGGCAAACAACCAGATCGTCTATGCCACCAACTCGTCGTTCAGTTACTTCACGAGCGACCGGGAGCTCGTGCGCGACGAGTCGTTCGGCGAATACGAGATCGTGAGCGACGATCCGTTCAGCGTTCGCTACACCCTTGCGTCCGGAATCACCTGGTCGGATGGCACGCCGATCGACGCTGCCGACCTCCTCCTCGCGTGGGCCGCGAATTCCGGCGCATTCACCACGGCGGAATTCGACCCCTCCGCCTACATCGACCAGGCCACGGGCGAGTTCAGCGCCGAGTTTCCCGACGACGTCGTGTACTTCGACGGTGCAACCCGATCCGGCTTGCAGCGGGTAACGACTCTGCCGGTCGTGAGCAGCGACCGCCGGTCGATCACTCTGAACTACGGGAAGTACTTTGCCGACTGGGAGATCGCGTTCCAGCTCGGCGTTCCGGCGCACGTGGTCGGGGAGCGCGCGCTCGATCTGCCGGCGAGTGACGACAACGCGCAGCGGGCGAAGGATGCCGTGGTCGCCGCC
>Ga0247817_10001767_pt1 | contig 11203 bp, 10 predicted proteins | sample UWRJL212509R1_FD_178010 | JGI IMG/M metagenome (GOLD analysis project Ga0247817, IMG submission 178010) | Plant litter microbial communities from Arlington Agricultural Research Station in Wisconsin, United States - UWRJ-L212-509R-1 | ecosystem: Environmental > Terrestrial > Plant litter >... | reverse complement strand
TTTTGAAGTGTGGTAACCTTAAGATAAGCAAAAACCCCGAATTATACCAGATAATGGCATATTCGGGGTTTGGTATTTTTACAATACTCTGTTTATCAGTATAATACAAGCTTAAAGGGCGGCCTAAGCATTTCCAAAAGTCATGTTCAATTATCTTCCCAAAGTTTGATTTCCTTGTTGGTAAACCATATTAAAGGATTTCCTGGCTTTGAAATCAAAAAATAACAAATTTCTTCCATGCAGGGAATTAAGAATAGGCTCAAAATTTTATTTATATCATCGGTGAGGGTGTTATATGTTAAATGAAATTCAGTTGTTTTATTATGCACTATTGAATTTCTTATGTAGTAAATTAACTTTGATAGGAAATTAGGCATAGAGTTCAAATCAATTGCTTGGTAAAGTAGATCGATTCCGAACAGTTTTAATACTACGGTAATTCTCGTATTATCATTATTATAGTGTGCACTAATCGCATCTAAAGCTGCCTTAAACTTAGCTTTAAAAGTTAAATCTTGTGCAGATTCTAACATCAAAAAGTCTTTTATAAAACGTGATAGTACATCTATTTCCCTTGACTGAATCTCTTCATTTAGTCTTTTGAAATCACGTAGTGAAAAAACTACTCCATTTCGTTCTGCTTCAAGACGAACGAGCGAATATTTATACATAAAATCTTCAATGATTTGATAGATTTTTAAATATTTACTTATAATATCGTGGGTCTCGTTGTATTCACTCAGGATGTATATGCTATCTGAGAATTGCTGATATCTGTTATTAATATCAATTTGGTCACGCCAATGATTAATTGGCGAGTTTGAGTATGCGACGGATTGGTGAAATGAATTGCCGTCAGATACGTAGTGTAAAAGAACTGTTGATATTATCCGATTCTTGTGAGCTGAATGGCCTGATTTTATAAGGACATATTTACTATCAGATAAAGCAGCTTCAAAAGTTAGTTTAGATTGTAGTAGAAAAAGTAAAACAATGTCAATTGAGTTGTTACTGCTGAGATAATTTTTTAAATCACTTAGATTTGCTGGATTAATCAAAAATAATGAGTTTTGAATAGTCGTGGCAGAATAGTGGTAAAAGTTGATATCATATTGATCTAATCCATTTACTTTTACAAGTTCGAAAGACTCTGAGTCTATTTGAATGGTATTATTCAAATCCGTAATTTGATTACTTATGGATTTCGATAAATACACGTTTAAAAGAATCTCCTTATATTTTTTGATTTCGTACTCCTCAAAGTCTTGTCTGAATTTTTCTAGCAGTAACTCGATTTCATCATAATTACCATACAAGGATTTAAGATCTCTGGCGGATCGTAAATCAGTAATGATGGTTTCTATACGCCCTAACAAATCACCATACTCTTGGGCGGCTAACTGATCAGGAATAGACTCTCCAAAATTATTCGATTCATCGCCTTCGGTTATATCTTCTAAACAGTCAATAAGACCATTATACATTATTTCAAATTGTTGCATATCGCTAAAAAAGGGCTTTCCAATTAATTACAAAAGGATGGCTGTCATTTATGAGCTGTAAAGTGGCATTGTAAATAGCTGTCTTGTTGACATTGCCTATGTTCACTTTACTCAGTTCCATATTATTTCTTTGCTTTTCGAAATTTTTAAGATCTAGAAATCTTATGTTTTTACAAAAGACAATCACGTTATCTGAAAAGATATCCAGGAAATATTTATTCTTTTCCTGAAGTATTTTTTGCCCAAAAGCCGCGTAAATGCCAGTAAGTGCGACTTCTCGGCCTATCCACCTTATTCCATAATCTGGGAATTCGCTAACGATGCACTTCTCAATAGTTATTAAAGAGGAGATGTACTTTGTTAAAAATTCATAGCTAAAAAATTTGCTATCCTCCTCAGAGTTGAAATCTTCATTCTGCATTTTTTGTATTAGTGCGGAATTTGTTGTTACGGGTTGTGCCTCCTTCAATGAAATCAATGCGGATATCAGATGAGAAAAATGGAATTCGCCAATTTGTCTGTTTTTGCTAAATTGAGTAGAAGGATTTTCCTTTTCTCTTATGATTTTAAAATTTGATGTTGTATGATCTTGCATGAGCGGCAAGATATTTCGAAATATTATCTCCAGTTGATGTTTAATTTTAACTGGTTTGTGCCCAGCGTTAAGTATCAACATTTTCTCAACTTCCTCTTTTGGAGTTAAATTTGTCCAAATTTCAAACCACTGAAAATTAACTTTAAATGCTTCCGTTAAGGCTTTAATAGCCAGATCTCCTTGTTCCTGGGAGTTGTGAAATTTTATCAATCTTGATAGAATGCTAGTGTTCGAGTCTAGGTTGATTAATTTTTTGGAGTATTTTCGAGAGAGACCAAACCCACTTTCTGATAAAATCGAATCACCTGACGTTAATTCTTCTAATAGAAATTCGATTGTTTTCCAGATTACGCTCAATCGATAGGTTCTTTGAAGTCCATCCAATATTTTAAAATCTTCAATTACCAACGACTTATCTTTGATTTGAAAGTTATTTGCAATAAGCACAATTGGGGGTATGTGTTTCCTACTTAATATCGTATCCACTAAGTTGTCTAAATAGATATTAGATACAATTTCTCGTTGAACGTCATAGTTTTGATAGTCCAAAGGCAAATTAGTAACGTATTCCATCAACGAAATTTTGGCTAGGTAACATGTTGCCATTTCGTCGTTGCGGATATCTAAAATACTTGCAATCATTTCATATTATTTGTTAATGATTTCATTATACCTCCAGAATTCAAAAACTCAATATTTGCATTCACGGTTCCTAATTCAATCTCGTTAGATTCAAAATGCCCTCTTTTCTCATATTCACAGACTAATCACTGGATTAGGTCATTTACACGGTAGTTTAAGATTAATTTTTGTGAACTACAAGTACTATCTTATAATCGGGTTGGTTTAAGTCCGTTTTTTACGAGCTAAACTCAATCTTCTTCCTGTTCCGGCCGAAATTTTTTTGAAAGCTGAAGTGATCTTGGTACCCAAACTTCATCCCCGGGGCGTAGCGGTATCGATGTGCTGAGCGTTAGTTTCGATTCGGGTACCGACAGCCAGCCTGCGACTGTCTGCGGGAGGTCTTTGAACTGGATTTGTATTTTTGTAATGCTGCGCTCAACAAGCAGCTCGTTGTCCTGGAATTTCAGCGAGGAGAGTTGATAGGCAATCGTTCCCGACGAATCCTCATCAAATTCATCGCGGGTCGTCCTTTTCTGCAAAGTTGCTTCAACAGCAACCGGCATGGCATTACTTCCCGGTATGTAAAAAAGCGTATCGTCATGCCCTCGCAGGTTTGCCCAAATAAGGTCAAAGGAGCCCCGGAACTGGCTGTAGTTTTCAAGTTTAAGGAGTTCCGGCAACCATTCCGATTTTAACCTTTCTTCTCGGAAAGTGCCCGTTTTGTCAAAATAGACCTCGAAAAGCATACCGTTAAATACATGTACTCCCTTCCCGGGTGCAAATATAGAGAGGCTATCCGGCAGTCTCCTGATAAAGTCCTCTGCATTAAAGCAGCTTCCTTCCGATGCTTGGAGGATATTTCGCCCCAGAAGGAACGATGCGTCTTCATCCAGGTCACGAACGCTTGACCTTGTAATCGCAGCCATTGCCAGCTTTTGTGTCTCCCAGATGTGGGATCGCAGGCCGGATATAATCTTGCCAAATGCTGAGTCGTCGGCAATGTATTTTCCGTCGGCAACCGAATCGGGCTTATACGGCAATTGCACGGATACGACCCGCTGGCCAGAGTTGAAAAAGTAATCGCCGATCAGGGAGGTGTGCTCCCAGCTGGTTTGCCCGCCCCGGGTCAGGGAATAAACTGAGGTGCGCACGCGCTTAAAGACTTCTTCGATGGGCACGTTCGGATCGTCGATATGTCGCAGCAGAGAACCGGTATAGATACTGTTATTGCCCATACCGTAATCCTGAGCAGATTCGCCGGGTGAGGTGGAAAAAGCAATAATGGTTCCCTTTGGCGCATAAATCGGCGCAAGTCCGGTGGATTGCTTACCCCGGTACTTGTTTTCGAGCGGATTGTCGCGGCAGGCATCGAGTATTAAGATCTTTATGTCGGCCTCTGTACGTTGCATGTAAGTGATCACCCGGTCGAGGCGGTAGGATGTATCAGGAACGGCAGTATCGTCAAAAAAATTTGTGCTTGCGTAGGTAAGGTAATTAATGCCTTTGATCTGGAGGCCGTGACCGGAGAAATAGAACAGGCCTACGTCATAGTCAGCCAGCCTGCTGCCAAAGTCCGCAACTACCTGCTCAAACGCGCTGCCATCACAGTCGTTTTGCTGCATGACGTCAAAACCGAGCGTGCGCAACTTTTCTGCGAGGGCATCGGCATCGTTGATAGCGTTGACGAGGTTGCGTTTCTTATCCTTGTAGTCAGCATTTCCTATTATGAGTGCCAGCGATTTTTTCATTGTTTGAAGAAGGTTTTAATGAGGTATCAAAATTAAGAATAAATTGAAGAGCAGACGGTTGATTACTAAAAAGACATAATTTTGGAAGCGTTATCCGATCAGTTTCATGCCAGTTATCTGACCCATTCACCGTTTTAAGAAGGCTGTTTTTGCCAAGCAGCAGCAACTTGATCCTATGCTTCGAGGCAACTTGGCCATGGTATGTTATAAAACGGATGAACAGTGTTTCCAATCTGAGCCCGAAGGAAAGTACGCAAGCTCACACTTTCGAAAGGAATATGACCAGACGCTGTTCGGGCGTACCAGAGACGGACGTCTCCCGGCTGTGGCGTCCATCCGAAACATACCTTACATTGGTGATCGCAAGTCATCGGAAATGCATGCAATCTACTTGGACCGTGCGTGTCTTGCAGAAATGAAGGACGGTAAGGTTCTGTATTTGTTCTTGCCGAAGAAGGGAGATAACGTACCGTTGGAAGATGCTGGTGCTTTCACAGATATGGTGGAAAATTCGGTGTCACAGATCTTATGTCGTCAGATTGACAAACGGGCTATATTTTGAGATCTTTCAAGTAATTTGCTAATGAAATGAGGGATAGGATCGTTAAGCAGAGCTTAAATAATATGGTCAGCTTAAAAGGATTTACATGGCTAATTTCTTCATAATTTTCACTCAGCAGTACAACAATTTTCCGCCAAGCTTAAAAAATATTGAAAGGTTGAAACTGATTGATGAAAAGATGGAGGGGGTAATCGTGCAATTTGATTAAAGCAGTCTACACCGACGCTTTAATGGTACATTATTTGCTCAATATCAAATGCACCAATTCCGGATCATTCAACAACCTTTCCATCTCCGACTGGACTATATCCTGCACATCCTGGATGATCTGGTGATAATTCCGTTGAACAATTCCTTGGTCAAGTTTACGAATTACCGGAATATCCTCAAAACCATCCTCTTCCTTTTTTAAAGCATCATGATCGTTCAGTATTTCACATTGAAATGCTTTCAACTCAATCTTTTGGTCTGGATTATCAGCGACCATTCCGACAAACTCGCCGGAACTAAGCGATGAAATCTTAGATGGCGGAATAGCAGAATCCAGTTGTTTTGAGCGGCTGATGGACGTATCCGTCCTGTTGATGGAAAAACTTGTCCGGTCTTGCATGATTTTTCCGAATCGCTCGGAAAGCTGTTTGGCGGTGTCGCCGGAGACCTGACCACTGATAATATTACCAGTGATATTCATGATTACATCGGCCTGTTCTTTACCGTAATCTTTACGCAATTGACTAAAATCCTGAATTCCAAGGGTAGTGGATACCTTGTTACTACGGGCGGTGGCGATAAGACTATCCATGTGATTCAGATAAATGGTCGGGAATTCATCAAAGATCAGACTACTTTTTAACTTTCCTTTTTTGTTGACCAGCTTAATGAGCCTTGTAATGTAAAGGGAAAGCACTGCGCCGTAAGTCAATAGCTTCTGCGGATTATTACCCATGCAAACAATTTTGGGCTCATCCGGATTATTGATATCCAATGTGAAATCGTTACCGGAAAGAACATAATATAACGAGTGCGATGCAAGTCTTGCCATGGAGATCTGTGCGGAGGCGATCTGACCCTCAAGCTGCTGTGTGGCATCGTTTACGAAGGCAGATACAAACGGACTGATCATGGCCTGGATTTCTGGTTCGGTGCGAAGGACTGTGAAAAGTTTATCCTGCTCAATCTGCATGAGTTCTACTACATGCGGAAGCGTACAGAATGCTCCATCCTGGTATTTTCTTAGAAACCAGATGATTGCTGTCAGAAAATTGATGGGCGATTCCACAAAGAAGTCACCCTGCCTTTTAATCCATTCCCGGTTTAGTCCCATCAGGATCGTGCGGGCTGCTTCGGCGGCATCGGTGATGTCTATAAGTCCTGCCGGATCCAGCGGATTGCAACGGTGGGTGCGGGAGAGATCGTCAAAATTGATCACGTAAAACTGTGGTGGAACTTTGTATTTATCCTTGTTTTTAAGCCAGGTATTGTATGTGATTTTGGAAAGGTCGTCGTACTTGAAATCGTAGATAAACATGGAAAAACCTTTGCGGATATGCTGGGTGATCACGTGCCGGATGACAAAGTAGCTTTTACCTGAACCCGGTGAGCCGAGTACCAGAAGGCCGCGGAACGGGTTGATGAAATTGATCCAGCTTTTACGAATTTTTCCTTTCAGATTGTATCTCGCCGGAAGGTTAATAGAATATTCGTTATCGATCAGCTGCTCATGCTGCGGGAAGGTTTCGTTTTCTTTATTGAATATATCCTGACCGTTTATTTTTAAACGAATTACTCTGGAAAGCATCGTTCCGCCTGACAAAATGAGCATGAAACCAATGGCACTTACAGCAATATACATGGTCGAAACAAAGACGGGTTGCGCTGGCAGCGAGAGGATCCAACGGTTAATAAAGTAGAGAGTTACACCAATTAGGATGTAGATCAATGCTGTCTTGGTACTAAGCTTCTCTTCCTTTTTTCCCTTCGCACCGAGCAGTGAAATTGCGAGAAAAGCGAGCGCTATCAGTTTCGTTCTGTTAAACGTCGCGAAAAGACCTGTCTTGAAAATATTTTCAAGAATACGGTCACTGAATGTGGAAACGAGCTTCCACTGCTCAAAGGCGGTGTAGCAAAAAAAATAGAAGTGCAGACCTAAAAGGGCAAGGCTAATCAGTCTTGTCATGTCCAGGATCCGGCGTAAAGCCTGATCATTTTCTCCTGTATTCGAAGCCATGATAATATTGTTTTAAAGTGAATGGGATTGTTTTTGCTGTTTTCTTCTGCGGCTTTTTCGTAGTTGCCAGGGTGTTGAATCGGGGGAGAAGGTTGGCTGAAAAAGTATGTCGAGTGATTCATCAGAGCCTAAATTCTTGTCAGACGAATCCATGAATATCCTTGTTAATTGGCCGTTTTTTTGCGTTTTATTTCCGGAATTGTTTGTGCTGGGAGATGGCGTCTGGCGCTGAGTATTTTCGTGTTTCTCAGATTGCTGCTGCTGGTAACTGCAGCGTTCCGAGATAGCTTTGGCGCTGTACTGTTTACCCAGATCACTGCCGTTGAATACACATTTGGTGCGGAAATCCACATAGGTAATTCCGTAGATCTGGCCTTTATCATTCTGGCGAAGCACCGTTTTGATTCCGTCTTTTTCCAGCGCCTGAATCAGTTTTTCAAGATCAACATCCGAACGTTTTAAAAGCGAGAAATCAATGGCATTTTTTACGCGCGCTTTATGTGGCTCTTTGGCTGTTTCGTTAAGTTCAAATTGCTTCTGCAGATACGGCAAGATAGGTTTATTATAAAAATCGCTGGCTTTGATTGGTACGCCGACTTTGTTTCCACGCTCGTCCAGAATGCGGTAAGTCAGACCATTCCTTTTGTAAGTACGGGAGTCTTCGCTGCCTCGATCTGCTGCTACATTGTACTGTCTGAGCACTGCATTCAGCTCTGGTATGGAAGCATATTTATAAGTGGGAAGCACCGTTTCAAGCACAGTAGAAATGGCCCGCTTGGTCTGAGTTTTACCATACTGGGCCTTATGTATATTGACCGGTTTGAGCTCATAAATTTTGCTTTGTATGCTGTCTTCAGCACGAACTAGTCCATGCGCGAGTTCAATTTCCTTACGTGCTTTTTCGGAAAGATTCCTGCCAATATTTTGCGTTTCGATTCGGGTTCCATCAGGCCGTATTTTTACGGATACGATATGAATGTGTGGGTGCGCGGCATCCTGGTGCTGATAGACCAGGTAGGGCTGCTGACCAAAGCCAATTTTGTCCATATAAGTCTGCGCGATATCAGTGAGCTGGGTTTTTGAAAGATGCTCTGACGGATCAAAATTTAGTGAAATATGCACACTGTTTCGTGTCACATTTTCATTCAGATTAGCAAGTTTCAATAGCATGTTCAGCCGCTGATTTTCGCTCAGTGATTCGGCATCAGCAGGGTAGTTACCCGCGGAAATACACTCTGCAACTCCTTCTGCGATCTTGTTTTCGTTGTAATAAAAACTCCTTCTCAAAGAGTTTCCTGTCTTTATGATAGCAACCATTTTTTCGATGTTTCACTGATATGGTTTTTAATCTCTTCAATCTGTTCAAGTAGCTTTCTTTTATCGTATTCGTATTCCATAATCCAATCACGGAACTGTGAAATCTGGCTTAAAGAATTGAGTTTCTTGACAGCCTGATTGAAGTTATTTCCGGCAGCGGTTAGCTCATTTCTAAGCCTGATTAGCTCAGTCATTAGCTCGTCGAGCGATTGATTTCGATGGTTAACAGTCACTGGTTTGGACAGTAAAACCTTTCGGGCATACTCGCTAAGTTTACGGGCAGTAGTTCTTTTAAACTGGCGATGAACCTTCGCGTATTCGTCCGGGCTAAGTCGGAGGTGGAGCCATTTGGTGCGGTTGTTGTTTTCTTCATTCATGAGTGGATCTTTTAATTTTTAATGGTCTCATGTAATTCGCAAAGCTCATTTCATCACAAAATCATTTTCACGGTTTCAACAGTTTTCCATTTTAAGGACTCACCTGCCCACGACTCCGGAGTGACAGGCAGTCGGCAGCCCCGCCGGCGGCGCCAGATAGGTTGTGATACAACCTGACATCTGGCCGGAGTCTGCAAGGCTGGACTCCTCCAGACTTTTGAAAAGCCTTAAAGACTATCGTTATGGTTCAGGCCTCTTTTGAGATTCAGGTATTTTCGGTGCACAGATTCAGATGAAACCAGCCGGTCATTTAAATCTTTATGATGTTGATAAAGACTGCTTTTATCCTGGTATCTTTCGCTGATTGATAAGGCGTACCGGGTTTGGTCCATCCCTGCCTTATCCCGGTCCAGATAGAGGTTGATTTTCTCGTGGGTTTCAAGAACAGAGCGGGCCTTTTCGAAGAAGGAAAGAGAATTTAAAATTAGAATACTTTGCTGTTGCTTCCTTGGGTTGTTGTAAAGAGCCAGGTAAGAAAGCATGTCAAAGAAACCTTCAAAAACCAGGATGGCTTTCGAGCCTTTATCGATCAGGGTAATGTCCTTGGGTGAGCTGGATAATTTTACAAAAGCATTACGCAGTTCGTAACCACCGGAGTTGTTTTTAAAACCAATGGCATAATACTGTTTTCCACCCAATTCATAAACTATCTCTTTGCAATGTGCGCTTGCAATTTCTGAAGGGATTTTTCTCTGCGACAGATATTGAAATAAAGGAGTTGAAAACAGCGGTTTGACATCCAGGATCTGGATCTTGTTTTCCTGCTCCGTGTGTGGTTGGACAGGATAGTGGTGAACCGGCTGATGAAGAGCAAGATCAGTAGCCGATTTTTGAAGTAATTCACCGACTGAGCAGTTGTAATACAGAATGCCAAAATCAACCAGGTTTCCACCTTTTCCAAGACCGTGATCGAACCATTTGTTTAGTCTGCGATTTACTTTGAAGGAAGCAGTCCGCTCATTTCGCAGTGGCGAGCTATACCAATAATCGTGGCCCCTGATTCTTGACGGCTGAAAACCCAGCTCATACAGGAAGCTGACCATGTCCGTTTCCTTAAAATTTTCCAACGGACTTTTTTCGTTTCTGAAATTCATACCTCGCACATTTTCCTTTTCCACAATTCAGATATCAAGGTCAAGTTAACCAAGTCGAACCGCCCAAACCTATCCTGAAAGTATTTTCGGCAGGATGGAAGGCAACTGTAATGGTATTTGGCGCTGAGCATTTTCAGTAAATCCAGACTGGATTTTCGTTAGGATAAAGTGATACGGATAAAATAATTTTGTCTCAGTTCTATGATGTTAAAAATCTAAACTTTGAAAAATGGAAACGACGATTGAGATGAGCAGAATGTATGAAACACTTCTGGCTGCTCCGGGGATGAACCAAAGTGTAAAGATTTCGCTGACAATATCCAGAAAGACAGCGCTGTTGTTAAACCAGTTGATTGAAAACGGCATCGTGCAAAAAGACAAGCCTGGCCAACCCGGAATTATTGCCGCGCTTCCGAAAGAATGTTTTCAGGAAATAGAGGTACTGAGCATGGAACTGCTAAGAAAAGCAGATATGACTGAGCTTAATGAAAAACTTAAAATGATCGCACAGAGCTAGCTATGGAAAATAATGTGATGTCATGGCTACAAGGTCTCAGAGCAGGTTACAATCCCTCCGAGTATCCTTTTATTGCTACCCTGGTTCCAATAGGTAAATTTGAAGCGAAGCTTGATTTTAAGATTTGGGCCAAAAAAACAATGGGCATTTGTTGTTTTTTTACTCAGCAGAGTTCCGGGAGAAAGTTTCAACTGACTGTATACCGAAGAAAGAAGGATGAAAGGTACATGCTTGATGGTTGTGAAATAGACTTTACAACCTGCGAAACGGAGACCTCTTATATGGTTTGGGTTGAAATCAACGGTAAGGGTAATATAGCATTCCGCAATGCCTGGTCTGTATGACTGGAAATTTAACTTTGTAGTATTTAAGCTCTATTTTTTAATAGGCTGACTTGTTGTCCAGTCAAATCGGTAGGTGCGTACCCAAAATGTTTTTTGAAAGCATAAGAAAAGTGTGATAAGTTTTCAAAGCCAACCTCGTAGCAAACGTCAATTGGTCTCTTTTTCTTTTCGACAAATTGATAGTGTGCCAGTTCCAACCGCTTTTGTGTAAGCCAACGTTGCGGTGTTGTGTTGAA
>Ga0247817_10001766_pt1 | contig 11204 bp, 6 predicted proteins | sample UWRJL212509R1_FD_178010 | JGI IMG/M metagenome (GOLD analysis project Ga0247817, IMG submission 178010) | Plant litter microbial communities from Arlington Agricultural Research Station in Wisconsin, United States - UWRJ-L212-509R-1 | ecosystem: Environmental > Terrestrial > Plant litter >... | reverse complement strand
GTGAAGTTAATCCGCCAACAGTTCCCAAAGCCAACGGAATTTCCATCCAGAAACGGAAAATTCCATTTTCAATCGTAGCGTGCGAAAGGCTGGAATATTGTCCGCTTCTCGAAGCATACGCATGTATTCCGGCTTCAACAGCGCGAAAATCATTTCCGGTTGCCAAAACCACAGCGTCAACACCGTTCATAATTCCTTTGTTATGAGTTACCGCGCGAAACGGCTCCACTTCTGCAATACGTACGGCCTGAACAAACCGTTCTGCAAATTGTTGCGGATTTTCTATATGTTTTTCTGCCAATGCTTCAACTTCACAGGATACTTCCGCTCTTACGATGCAATCGGGAACATAATTTGACAAAATGCTCATTACGACGGCGATATTTTTTTCTGTTTCAGAAAAGCCGGAATAAACAGCCGCTTCGGTTTTTAATGTTTTGGCAAATTGCTCCAGGCACGAATTGATAAAATTGGCACCCATAGAATCAGCAGTCTGAAAAGTGGCATGCAGCTGAAAATAATTGTCCATCAGATGGGTTTTATTCCTCAACTCGATTCCACTGATTCCGCCACCGCGTTGTTGCATATTTTTAGTAATGCTGTCTGTTTCGGAGAAGAATTTATTTCTTATTTCGGTAAAGAATTTCTCTAATTTAGAAGCATCGCCTTTGTATATAAAATGCACCTGCCCAATTTTTTCGGTATTAATCACATTCGCTTTGAATCCGCCGCGCGAAGCCCAAAATTTAGCTGATTTGGCGGCAGCAGCGACAACAGAACTTTCTTCAATCGCCATCGGAACAGTATAATGTTTTCCGTTAATTAGGAAATTGGGTGCTATGCCAAGTGGCAAATAAAAATTAGTAATCGTGTTTTCAATGAATTCATCGTGAAGTTTCTGGAGATTTTCATCGGTGTTCCAATAACTTTTAATAAGCGAAACAGCTTCAGAAGGATTTGAAAAATAAGTAGTGGCGATCCAGTTGATTTTTTCTTCTTTGGATAATTTTGAAAATCCCGAAATGGCTTCATTCATTGTAAAATCGTTTTTTGCAAAGATAACTTTTCAGTAAATATAAGGGTTGGTTTGATGGAGCTAAATTTTATCAACAGCCTTCAATTTTTAACACGGACAATTTTATTTTATTACGCTTAACCTGTAACTTTCAAAATAAAGTCATGAGTCAGGAAGGTCAATATATAAAGGGAAGAGGCGCGCAAATGAATGTGCACAATCGTTTTTTTGCCGAATCTCAGGAGATCATTGACGATTTTCTGAATTATTGTGCTGTTGAAGGCGATTTGGCTGAAAGCAATAAAACCAGTTTTCTGGAAGTGTTTCCCAAAACGATTGTCAACAAAGTGGAGAGTCCGGACGTAGGAATGGGCTATTCCATGAACGTATACCAAGGCTGCGAACACGGCTGCATTTATTGCTTTGCGAGGAATTCTCATGAGTATTGGGGATACAGTGCCGGATTGGATTTTGAGCGTAAAATAATGGTCAAAAAGAATGCGCCGGAATTGTTGGAAGAAAAGTTACAGAGTAAAAACTGGAAAGCGCATACCATCGTTATGTCGGGCAATACTGATTGTTACCAACCTGCAGAGCGTAAATTCCAGATTACGCGAAAATGCCTCGAATTATTTCACAAATACCGGCATCCTGTTGCCATCATTACCAAAAATTCCCTGATCACTCGCGATCTTGACATTCTCTCTGAATTGGCAAAAGACAATCTAATCGCAGTCAATGTTTCAATTACATCGCTTTCCGAAAAAACGCGTTTATTATTGGAACCACGAACAGCAACCATACAAAAACGATTGGAAACAGTAAGATTGCTTTCTGAAAAAGGTATTCCGGTCAATGTGATGCTGGCACCGATTATTCCGGGAATTAACAGCCATGAGATTTTACCATTGGCCAAAGCAGCTGCGGATTATGGTGCGTTGTCTATTGCGTATACGGTTGTTCGGCTTAATGGCGCGATTGGAGAAATTTTCACCGATTGGATACGAAAAGCGATGCCCGACAGAGCGGATAAAGTACTGCATCAGATTGCAGAATGCCATGGCGGAACACTCAATGACAGCCGTTGGGGAAACCGAATGAAGGGTGAAGGAGAATTGGCTCAGATTATCAGATCACAGGTTTTGCTGGCCAGGCGAAAATTTTTCTCGGGAAAAGAATTTCCACCTTTGAATACCACACTTTACGACCAATACAAGGGCGGGCAATTGCAATTGTTTGCCTGATAATTTGTTTTATGGTAACAAATCTCAAAAACGACGTCAAAGGATTGGGATCGAAATTGCATTTAACACACAAAAATGCCATTATATCCAAAATTTTCACTAAAATTGACAGTTTTTATATTATGAAACAAATTATGAGTTTAAACAAACTTGCCGCATTGCTTTTATTGGTCTGCTTTTCGGCATTGGCACAACAAAAAATTACTGTAGAAGAGATTTATTCTGGCGCTTTTCGTGCCAAAGGAATGAACGAGCTGCAGTCTATGAAAAATACGAATCAGTATACTGTACTCAATTTCGACAGGGCTTCAAGGACCATGCAAATCGATCTTTATGATTTTGCAACATTAAAAAAAACAGCGACGCTTATCGACTCCAAAAATGTTTCAGAACTGGCTGATGGAATTGACAGTTATGCGTTTAGTTCGGATGAAAAATTACTGTTAATCGCAAATAATACAAAGCCTATTTTCAGGCATTCCTTTACAGCCGATTACTTTTTGTATAACATAACTACAAAAAAAATCACCAAATTATTGGATCAGGTTCAGGAACCAACATTTTCTCCTGACGGGAAAAAAATAGCTTTTGCCAGAGAAAATAATCTGTATGTTTATGATGTTGCTGCTCAAAAGGAAGTTCAGATTACCAGTGATGGAAAGAAAAATGCTGTCATCAATGGTATTACCGATTGGGTTTATGAAGAAGAATTTGCTTTCGTAAGGGCTTTCGACTGGAGTGCCGACAGCAAAAAAATAGCCTACATCCGTTTTGATGAAACGAATGTTCCTGAATTTTCGATGTCAGTTTTTCAGAAAGACCTTTATCCAAAGACAGAAACCTTCAAATATCCAAAAGCCGGAGAAAAAAATTCATTGGTTTCGCTACATGTTTATGATGTGAATGCCGCAGCTTCCAAAAAAGTAAATCTGGACAATTATAATGATTTCTATATTGCGAGATTGAAATGGACAAATGATGCGAATGTATTGTCAGCGCAGGTTTTAAACCGTCATCAGGACAATCTGGATCTGCTTTTTATCGATGGAAATTCTGCTACGGCAAAAGTGGTTTTGAATGAGAAAGACAAGGCTTATGTTGATGTTACAGATAACCTCACCTTCCTGAAGGACAACAGTTTCATCTGGACGAGTGAAAAAGATGGCTTCAACCACATTTATGTTTATGACAAAAATGGGAAATTGAAAAACCAGGTTACCAAAGGAAATTGGCAGGTAACTGCCTATTATGGTTTTGATGAAAAGACCAATGCTGTTTTTTACCAATCCGTTGAAAATGGTTCAATTAACAGAGATATTTACAGAATAGGCCTTGATGGAAAAAACAAAATCCGGCTTTCTTCTCAAACCGGAACGAGTGAAGCAACGCTGAGTCCGAATTTTCAATACTACATCCATACTTTTTCAAGCGCGACACAGGCGAAAACTTATACTTTAAACGAAGCGAAGTCGGGGAAACAAATTCAGGTCATCGAAAACAACCAGGATCTGACCAATAAATTAAAAAACTACAATTTACCTTCAAAAGAATTTTTTGTGCTCAAAACGGCTAAAGGCAATGAACTCAATGCCTGGATTCTTAAGCCAAAAGATTTCGATCCTTCAAAAAAATACCCGGTTTTCATGTACCAATATTCCGGTCCGGGTTCGCAACAAGTCAATAACGATTGGAACAATTCTGATGATTATTGGTTCCAAATGCTTGCGCAACAAGGTTATATTGTGGCTTGCGTTGATGGAAGAGGTACTGGTTTTAAAGGTGCTGCGTTTAAAAAAGTGACACAGAAAGAATTGGGGAAATATGAAGTGGAAGACCAGATAGACGCGGCAAAAATAATTGGTGGTTATCCTTATGTTGACAAGACAAGAATCGGAATATTTGGATGGTCGTATGGCGGATTCATGGCTTCCAACTGTTTATTGAAAGGAAACGATATTTTCAAAATGGCCATTGCGGTTGCGCCTGTAACCAATTGGCGATTTTATGACAGCATTTATACCGAAAGGTACATGCAGACACCTCAGGAAAATCCAACAGGCTATGATGAAAATTCCCCTATTAATCATGTTGACAAGCTCAAAGGGAAATTTTTACTGATCCACGGATCGGCAGATGATAATGTACATGTACAGAATTCCATGCAAATGATGGAAGCCTTAATCCAGGCAAATAAACAATTCGATTCCCAGATTTATCCGGATAAAAACCATGGTATTTTTGGAGGGAAGACAAGAATTCAATTGTACAATAAAATGACAAATTTTATCAAAGATAATTTATAACCAACAAACTAAAACCAATACTAAAATGACAGAAGCTCAGGTAAAAACAGGACATCCAAAAGGACTTTATTTCTTATTCTTTACAGAAATGTGGGAACGTTTTAGTTATTATGGAATGAGGGCGATCTTCATTTTATTTATGACTAAAGTACTTTTAATGAAGGATGCGGATGCATCAGAAATTTACGGAAGCTACACAGGATTGGTTTATCTGACACCTTTGTTAGGCGGTTATTTGTGTGATAAGTTTTTGGGAAACCGAAGAAGTATTATCATTGGCGGTTTGTTGATGGCTATCGGACAATTTTGCATGTTTTTAAGTGCCAGCGTTGGAGCAAATGGCGGAATTACAATAATGTGGGCCGGATTGACAGCGATCATTATAGGAAACGGATTTTTTAAACCGAATATTTCTACCATGGTTGGGCAATTGTATCCTGCGAATGACAGGCGAATCGACAGTGCTTTCACCATTTTTTACATGGGAATCAACCTTGGTGCTTTTTTCTCACCACTGGTATGTGGTTCAATGGATTTCAAATGGGGATTTTTAGCAGCAGGTATTGGAATGTTAATTGGTTTGGTTGCTTTTATAGCATTCCAAAAGAAATATTTGATTTCTGAAGAAGGGAAAGAAATTGGTTTGGCAGTAAAGAAACTGGATCTGAAAAGTATATTGCTGATTATCGGTTCAATTGCCATTATCTTTTTCATGCTGAATTTCAAGCAGATGTTTAAAAGTGATGTGGATATCATCAGTTATTTCATTTATGGTGCGATGGTCGTGATGCCGATACTTATTCTGACAGATAAAAGCTTATCGAAAATTGAAATGCAACGAATAGTAGTAATTTTCATTTTGGCTTTCTTTGTTATTTTCTTCTGGGGTGCATTTGAACAGGCTGGCGCATCATTGACTTTATTTGCTGACAGACAAACTGAAAGAACGCTTTTTGGATGGGAAATGCCAGCTTCGTATTTTCAATCTGTAAATCCATTGGCAGTTATCACATTAGCTCCAATTTTTACGATCATCTGGGGATTTTTATACATCAGAAAATTAGAACCTTCTTCTCCTAAAAAAATGGCTATCGGATTGGCATTAGTCGCTTTAGGATATGTTGTCATTGCAATTGCCGTTAAAGGATTAGGCGTTGAAGATAAAGTTTCAATGTGGTGGCTGATAGGTTTGTATATTATCCATACCATGGGCGAATTGTGTTTGTCACCAATTGGCCTGTCAATGGTTTCCAAACTGGCGCCATTGCGTTTGTCTTCATTAATGATGGGAACATGGTTTCTGGCCAATGCGGCAGCAAATAAATTTGCCGGAACGTTAAGCGCTTTAATTCCTCCGACTGCAGGAGCAGAAGCAACGGCTGAACCTTTGGTTTATCCAACTTTTCTCGGATTTCAGATTACTAATTTGTATGAGTTTTTCATGTTATTTATCGTAATGACTGGTGTTGCGGCAGCAATCTTGTTTGTATTGAGCTCATGGCTTCAAAAGATGATGCACAATGATCATGTAGAAGGCGTTGATTTGTCTGTTGAAAACCGATAACCTTACTACATAAAGATGTGGAATAAACACCCAAAAGCCTTACCGTATTTATTTTTATCCGAAATGTGGGAACGTTTCGGATATTATTTAATGATTGGCATTTTTACGTTGTATCTCAAAGATGTAAAAGCCGGTTTTGCAATGACAGAAAAGGAAGCATCCGATCTATACGGCACTTTCATAGCGCTGGTTTTCCTCACGCCATTCATCGGCGGACTGATTGCGGATCGTTACCTCGGCTATCGAAAATCAATCATTATCGGCGGATTGTTGATGGGTGTAGGTTACTTTTTAATGGGTTTCCATTCCATACAAATGCTTTATGTTGCCATGACTTTGGTCATAGTCGGTAACGGATTCTTTAAACCCAATATTTCTACACTATTAGGAAATTTTTATTCCAAAGAAGAGTATAAAGACAAAAAAGATGAAGGTTACAATATTTTCTATATGGGAATTAATGTTGGTGCTTTCATCTGTAATTTCTTTGGTGCTGCCCTGCAAATCATGTTGGGTTGGCATTATGCGTTTATGGCTGCCGGTGTCGGAATGTTTATAGGAGTGATTGTTTTTATTCTCGGAACCAAGCATTACGCGGGTTATGACCAGAAAAAAGGTGTTCAGGATGGCGATATGCCGTTTTACAAAATCGTCTTGTTTATCCTTTTGCCTTCGGTGGTTTTCGGAGTTATTGGTTGGTTGCTTAAAGGAGTTACTTCAGATGTCAATCCCGATAGTTATATTTTCGGATCAGACAGTACCGATGCTTTTATTTTTGCTTGCATTCCCGTGATTTTCTTCTACGGGAGTTTGTATTACAAAGCAAAGATTGAAGACAAAAGGCCGATAGGTGCGTTGCTCGCTATTTTTGGCGTTGTGATTTTATTCTGGGCAGTTTTCAAATTAAACGGCTCGGCATTAACAACTTGGGCTGATCGTTATACCAATCGTGAAATCACGGGAACGACTCAAAAAGTTTTTTCCGGATTGAAATTGTCTAAAGAAGTAGCTTATCAAAAGGATTCGGTTGAGTTGTATGATGCCAGTTTCCGTCTTCAGAAAGAAAATGGGATTGTAAAAAAAGAAGTCAATTATCCGCTTTATTTCAGGAATGTTGCCGAAGCAAAAAAACCTGCCGAAGGTTCCAAAGTTTCATTGTGGGCCACAAACCTAAGCCAGTCGATTAATCCCGGCTGGGTAATTATACTGACGCCTTTGGTGGTCGCCTTTTTTACTTTTTTACAAAGCAGAAAGAAAGAACCCTCAACGCCGACTAAGATCGCCTTTGGATTATTGATCTCCGCGTTATCAGTACTTGTGATGGTCGCCGCGGTTAAAATGGGAGGAAACGGAGCTGAGAAAGTGAGTGTTTGGTGGCTGGTTGCCAATTACGGAATTATAACTATTGGAGAATTATTCCTGAGTCCGATGGGATTATCAATTGTTTCAAAGTTAAGTCCGACAAATATTACGTCACTCATGATGGGCGGCTGGTTTTTATCAACATCAATCGGAAATAAATTAAGCGGTGTCCTCGCAAGTATGTGGGATACTTATGAAGATAAAAGCCATTTTTTCTGGGTCAATTTCGGACTACTGATGTTTGCCACATTATTGATGTTTGTCTTACTCAAACAACTCAATAAAGTCATGACGGAGAAAGGAATTAATTAAATACAACCAATGGAAAAAAATATAACTATAGAGGAAATTCAGAATTTTGAAGGAAAATATCCAAAGCAACTGTGGTATTTATTTATTGTGGAAATGTGGGAACGTTTTTGTTTTTACGGGATGCGTGGCGTACTTACTATTTTTATGGTCGATGTCCTATTCCTGAAAGACGATGCAGCAAATTTGCAATATGGTGCCATTCAGGCATTCGTTTACGCTTTTACTTTTATTGGAGGAATATTCGCAGATAAAATCCTGGGATTTAAAAAGTCACTCTTTTTTGGCGGAATCGTTATGATTTTAGGAAACCTGCTGATTGCATTTTCCCCACAGGATATGTTTTATTACGGAATTGCATTTTCAATTATAGGAACTGGATTCTTTAAGCCAAATATCTCTTCAATGGTAGGCGAACTGTACCACGAGAACGACAATAGGAGAGATGCGGGATACGGAATGTTTTATGCAGGGATTAATGTCGGAGGTCTTTTAGGTGGCGCATTATGCGTTTATCTTGGCAAATATTATTCCTGGAGCTGGTGTTTTCTAGCTGCCGCGATTGTAATGGCTTTAGGGCTGCTGACATTTCTATTCACAAAAAAACATCTCGGACCAATAGGCAATTCACCATTATTGAATCTTACGGCTTCTAAAAGGAAAATACGTGAGATTGCCGTTTATACCGGATCAATATTGAGTATTCCATTTATTTTTATAATGGTAAAAAACACTGCTTATACCGATTATTTCATGTATACGATTGGTATCATAGCATTGTTGTATTTCATTTTCGAAGTTGTAAAAATCGGCCAGATCAATTTGCAGAAAAAATTAATTGCCGCATTTTTATTTATCTTCTTCTATTTTTTATTCAATGCGATATATGAGCAAAGCGGCGGCTCGTTATCGTTATTTGCGAAAGACAACCTCAATCATAACCTTCTTGGTTTTACAATTGATCCCAATATCGTTAACAACAGTTCAAATACGCTTTTTGTGATCATTTTGAGCCCTGTTATTGGGCTTTTGTGGTTGTGGCTCGCTAAAAAGAAACTGGAACCTAATACATTGATAAAATTCGGAATAGGATTTTTATTTCTTTCCGCTTCGTTCTATCTTTTTTATTATACCCGCTTTTTCGCAAATGCTGAAGGTATAACATCGTTAAATGTTTTTACTTTTGCTTATTTTGTGACAACAATTGGCGAACTTTGCCTCGGTCCGATCGGGATGTCGATTATTACAAAGTTATCCCCGAAACGGTTGTTCGGAATGATGATGGGTCTGTGGTTTTTAGCGAGTGCTTTTGGCCAGTTGGCAGCAGGTAAATTAGGAGCCGAAATCTCACAATCGAATGAAGGTTCAACATTGGTGACAAAATTACAATCCTATACAGAAGGATATTATCAATTGGCCGTCTATTCATTGATTGCGGGATTGATTTTAATAATTTCAACACCATTGATTAAAAAATTAATGCAGGATGTAAAATAATTAGCTATTTTTCGGCACTATTTTTGAAAAAAAGCGACAATCAAAATTTTAAGACATGAAAAAGATATTTATTACATTATTATTTATTGCCGGTTCAATTGCGGTTCAGGCTCAGGAATTGACATGGGAAACCAATCTTCAAAAAGCAACTGAAGTTTCTATAAAAACAAAAAAGCCATTATTGCTGTTTTTTACCGGAAGTGACTGGTGCGGATGGTGTATCCGTCTTCAAAAAGAAGTTTTAAAAACGCCTGAATTCAACGCGTGGGCTAAAGATAATGTGGTATTGGTTGAACTTGATTTCCCGCGGCGATCTCCACAGATCCCTGAAATCCAAAAGCAGAATATGGAATTACAGCAAATTTTTCAGGTTCAGGGCTACCCGACAGTCTGGTTTGCTAATCCATCAATGAAAGAAGGTAAAATTAACCTTGATAAATTAGGAAGCACTGGGTATGTCGCAGGCGGTCCGTCAAAATGGCTCGAAGGCGCAAAGCAGATCGTAGCACTTAAAAAATAAATCTTATTGCAATCTATAGAATCCCTTTTCGGCAGTAGCGTGAAAAGGGATTTTTTTATTTAAACAGGTGTTTTTCCAACGTGCTACATAAGATTTATAATTCGAAGCATCGGCAACAATCATCTTTGGGTTGTAGTTTAAAAGCACACGGTCTAAATTCAATTGAGGCGATTGCCGCAATACCAGAATATCGGGATTGGCGTTTTTGGGATATACACCAGTGCTGTCAAGAATAATTATTTTTTTAGAATCAAAAAATGCAATATTCTGCAATGGTTTTAACGATTGCAACCGACAAAAATTAGCAACAAGGTAGGACTGGACGGGGTTATTTTTTTCTATTTTGGCATTCGTGTAAACAAACACATCTTCACCGAATCGCTCTGCTATAAGAGTTGCCTTCCGGGAATTGAATACAATCCATTCATTTTTATTTTGGTTGCTCCAACGGGCACCAAAGTAACTTGCCTGAAAAATAATTAATGCTGTAATGGCAATTGCCAATCTTTTGAAATCAGGTTTTTCTACTGCGATAATTGATGCGATGATCAGGATATATAAACCAACCAGCATATAGGAATTGAAAGGAATATCCCGAAAGATGAATTGTTCAAATGAGGCAATCCAACTAATGATTTCGTTAAGCACAAATACACTCCATTCAAGTAATTTTGCTAAAAATACCGGAATATACCCAAATGCAGCCATAATAATTACTCCAACACCCAAAGCCATAATTATGCTAAGGAAAGGAATGATAATCAGGTTTGTTATGAAAAATAATCCGGGGAATTGGTGAAAATAATAAACACTTAATGGGAATGTTCCAATCTGTGCCGCAAAAGAAACTGTAAGGATTTCCCAAAAATAATTCAGGAATTTGTTTTTCGGAATCCAGATATTGGATAAAAGCGGCTGCAACCAAAGGATGAAAAAGAGTGCGACATAACTCAATTGGAATCCGATGTCAAACAAAAACGAAGGTTCGAATAAAAGGATTAAAAAAAGGGAAACCAAAAGTGTATGGAAAATATTTGTTTTTCTTTTCAGGTGCATTCCCAATGCGACAAAACTAAACATGGTGACTGACCGAATCACAGAAGGCGAAAGTCCCGCTAATATGGCGAATCCCCATAATGCCAATATAATAATGCTTAGCTTTAAGTAAGATGCAATGCGGTTTTTTGGCAGGTAATTTAATATCAGATTGAGAAAAAGTAATATGAATCCGACATGTAACCCGGAAACAGACAATATATGAATCGCTCCGGCAAATTGGTAATCGTGTAATATTTCAGGCGAAATATCTTGCTGCTGGCCAAGGATGAGTGCTGCAACTACTGCCAGTTCTGTTTTTTCGAAATGGCTCTTTTCAAGATTTTCTACAATT
>Ga0247817_10001765_pt1 | contig 11207 bp, 9 predicted proteins | sample UWRJL212509R1_FD_178010 | JGI IMG/M metagenome (GOLD analysis project Ga0247817, IMG submission 178010) | Plant litter microbial communities from Arlington Agricultural Research Station in Wisconsin, United States - UWRJ-L212-509R-1 | ecosystem: Environmental > Terrestrial > Plant litter >... | reverse complement strand
GATAGAGGCTTTCAAGTTGCGCAATTCCTTGCAGAACACTTGCATAACAACCCCAAATACGCTAACAACAAGCGCTTAAATAAAAGTGAATTCCAGGTGTTTTCTTAAAACGGCGAGGATGGGATAATACAGGAAATATTTAATCGGATTGGAACAACTAATAAGTATTTTGTAGAGTTTGGCGTTGCCGATGGTTTAGAAAGTAACACGTTAAACTTGCTTTATAAGCAATGGCAAGGGTTGTGGATAGAAGGAAACACTGCTGATGCGAAAAAGATCAATGGTGTGTTTAGTGATTTTATTGGAGACAAAAAGTTGACAGTAAAAAGCCACTTTATTACAGCAGCCAATATTGAATCGTTTTTTAAGGATGCAAATGTGCCGGCGGAGTTGGATCTTTTATCAATTGATATCGATTATAACACCTATCACGTTTGGGAGGCTATTACCAGTTACCGGCCAAGGGTGGTGGTAATTGAGTACAACTCGCATTTTGCGCCAGATACCCACTTTGTTGTTAAGTACGACGAGAAACGTATGTGGGACTTGTCAACTTACTTTGGAGCATCGTTATTGGCTTTAGAACAACTGGGCAAAAGTAAAGGCTACAATCTGGTAGGCTGTGTTTTTACCGGCACCAATGCATTTTTTGTAAGAGAAGATTTAACCTCTGATCTTTTCGAAAGCCCTTATACTACTGAGCATCATTACGAGCCTAACAGAGACTTCCTTTATTATAGGAACGGAGGTACAAGGAATCACATACCCAATTAAAGCTAATAAAGTTTTAGATCATGCTGTTGCGCTTTATCAGGTAAGATCTGAGTATTTCATAATATCCATCCTGTATAGCGGCGTCAACGATATCAATGTGATACTGCGCGCATTTCATCTCCAACTCGCGGCGATAATGCAGTAATGAAGTTTGATAAGCCTGACGAATCTTACCGGGATGAACCTTTATTTCGTCGCCGCTTTCCATATCAATAAAATGATGCGGGCGGTTGTCAAAATTAAAGTCCATCTCTTTTTGCTTATCATTCACGTTGAAAATAACAATCTCGTGCTTGTTGTATTTTAAATGCTGTATAGCCGCAAAAAGTGCCTGAAGCTTAGTGTTGTCCATATTATTCTCAAGCATATCGCTAAAAATAATAATTAACGACCGCTGATGAACCTGCTCTGCCACATGGTGCAGCACCTCGGCAATATTGGTAGATGTGTTTGTTCTTGGCTCCCGGTAAAGTTTTTCTAATTGCGCGTACAGGTAAAATAGGTGTGTAGAAGCCGATTTGACATGGCTCATGCTGTCTATTTTATCAGAAAATGTACACAATCCAAAGGCATCGCGCTGTTTTTTAAACAGGTACATTAATGATGCTATGGCGTAAATAGAAAATTGAAGCTTATTTAATCCCTGCTCCGGGAAATTCATAGATGAAGAAGAGTCAAGCACCAGGTAGCAGCGCAAATTAGTTTCTTCTTCAAATTGCTTAACAAACAGTTTATCGGTTTTGGCAAAAAGTTTCCAGTCTATATTTTTTACCGACTCGCCATTGTTGTAAAGGCGATGTTCTGCAAACTCTACAGAAAAACCGTGGAACGGGCTTTGGTGCAAACCTGTAATAAATCCTTCAACCACCTGCCTGGCCAATAATTCAAGATTGGCTAATTGCCTTACCTGCTGATCTTCGTTAAGTTGCGACATATAAAAACTAATGTACCTAAAGATTTCCCAACTTTACAAAAGTTGGCAAATCTGATGCATAAAAAAAGCGTTACAATTGAATTGTAACGCTTTTTAAACGAATATTTTATGGCGATTAAGCCAGTTGTTTATCCAGTTTACCAGCTAAAACCGATTTTGGAACGGCGCCAATTTGTTTATCTACAATTTCGCCGTTTTTAAAGTATAGCAGGGCAGGTATGTTGCGGATGCCATATTTTACAGAGATACCTGGGTTATGGTCAACATTCACTTTTCCTACAACCGCTTTGTCGGCATAATCTTTTGATATTTCTTCTACTACCGGGCCAACCATTCTACAAGGACCGCACCATTCAGCCCAAAAGTCAACCAATACGGGTTTATCTGATTTAAGCACAAGCTCCTCAAAGTTTGCGTCAGTAATTTCTAAAGCCATGATATTTAAATTTTATTTGTTAAACAAATATGAGTATTCAAATTGCTTGCCACAAGTGGGTACCTGACAATCTGACAAAGAAATTACCAACAAGGTTTGAGTTATTAACCGTATAAGCGGTTGCGCTATTTAGGATCGTGGTAAGTGCTTAATTTTTGATTACTAATAAGCAGATTGTGCTTTTTTTGGCACTTGGCGCAAAAAAAAGTTTTTATGGGCAGAAAAAAAAGCAGCGTACTAACCCACCATGGCCTAGCCGTACGGAAGTGGTAAGGGGCCTTGCATTTAGGACAGCGCAGGTAAGGTTTTTCGTTACTTGAACTCAATGTGTATTTAAATTAATATTACCTATATTGCTTAACAGCCTGTTAATGGCTAGTTTACAAGGTTATGTAATTAATTACACATACGAAAAAAAATAAATTAGGGTTTGCTGTTGCAGTTAATAATGTAAATATTAGTTCAAAATGGCTGCACTATTAGTTAATTGCATAATATCAGCCATTAAATCGTCGCTGGGGTTAACCTTAAAAGTTTTAGATCCCATGTCAACCAGCAGTGCATCATCACGGTCTTTGATAACAAACCGCAGCGAGCAGTTCTTTACAGGATATTTTTCGTTATTGATGTTTATGATGTTCTGTATCTGGGTTATTAGCTGCGGATTTATCGCATTCAGATCCAACGCAACGGTTACAGATTTGGTCAATTTGTCGCGCATTTCTGACAGTAAACTCATGGTAGCTATACGCAGATCCCAGTTGTCTTTCTGCCTGAATTTCTCTTCAATATTGCCTTTAATGTGAAGGAAAAAGCCGTTAACCATCAGGTTTCTGAATTTTACATAATCATCGCCAAATAAAGCAAACTCGTAAGATTCATTGTAGTCTTCTAACACAAAGGTGCCAAAGGGTTTACCCGTTTTGGTCATTTTATGCTGAACGTTGCCAACCAGGCCGCCAACGCAAACTTCGCCGCGTTTTTTTAGTTGCGCAAATGCCGCCATTACATCATCGCCGCCTTCGCCGGAGCGGGCTTTCTGCATGTTTTTCAGGTCGGCTATGGTGCTGTTACAGTACTTATCCATCTCCAGCTTGTAATTATCAAGCGGGTGGCCGGTTAGATATATGCCAATAACTTCTTTTTCATACTTAAGCTTTTCTATCAGCGGCCATTCTTCAGCATCGGGCATAGCAGGCTCCGGAATATAAGATGCTACCGACCCACCGAACAGTGATGATTGCGAGCTGCTTTGCGTATTCTGATAATCATTTGAGTATTTAATTAGCCGCTCAATACCGGTTAACTGTACATTTTCTGATTTGGCAAAAAACTGCGATCTGTTGAGTTTAAATTCATCAAAGGCACCTCCATAAACCAAATTCTCATACGCTTTGCGGTTAACACTGCGCGTGTTTGAGCGCTGCGCAAAATCATAAACAGATTTGTAAGGGCCGCGTTCGTTACGTTCCTCAATAATACTTTCAACAGCTTTTTCGCCTACCCCTTTTACACCAGTTAAACCAAAACGGATAACACCTTTTTTATTTGCCGCGAATGCCATGTCGCTCTCGTTAATATCCGGCCCAAGCACTTCAACCCCCATACGCCTGCACTCTTCCATAAAGAAGGTTATCTTCTCCATGTTATTCTGGTTGTTTAAAACCGCAGCCATATATTCTGCCGGATAATGCGCCTTTAAATAAGCCGTTTGATAAGCCACAAAGGCATAACAGGTAGAGTGCGATTTATTGAACGCGTATTGTGCAAAGGCCTTCCAGTCGGTCCAGATCTTGGTCAGTTTATCTTTTGGATGCCCTTTAGCCGCCGCACCATCCATAAACTGCGACTCCATTTTGTTAAGCACCTCTATTTGCTTTTTACCCATGGCCTTACGCAAAACGTCGGCATCGCCTTTACTAAAGCCGGCTAACTTTTGCGATAGAAGCATCACCTGCTCCTGGTAAACGGTAATACCGTAGGTTTCGCCCAGATACTCTTCCATATCGGCCAGGTCAAACGTAATAGGCTCGCGCCCATGTTTACGGCTGATAAAGTTGGGTATGTACTCAATTGGGCCCGGGCGATACAGGGCATTCATGGCAATAAGGTCCTCAAACTTATCCGGTTTCAGATCGCGCAGGTACATCTGCATACCATCACTTTCAAACTGGAACGTGCCATTGGTATCGCCACGCTGGTAAAGCTCAAAAGTTTTCTGATCATCCAGCGGTATGTAGTCGATATCTATCTCAACGCCATGGTTCTGTTTAATAAGGCGCAATGCATCTTTAAGGATAGTAAGCGTTTTCAGACCTAAAAAGTCCATTTTGATAACGCCTGCATCTTCAATAACGCGCCCATCATACTGAGTAACCAGGAGGTCAGAGTCTTTCGCGGTAGCTACCGGAACAATATCCGTCAAGTCATACGGCGCTATGATAATGCCAGCCGCATGCACACCGGTATTACGAACAGAACCTTCCAGCTTTTCAGCTTCGCGCAGCACTATGCCTTTTAACTCTGATGATTTATAAATAGCCTGTAACTCTGCTACCTGTTCAATAGCTGTTTTAAGGTTGATGCCCAATGTTTCTGGCACCAGTTTTTTTAACGCCGTAACATCAGATAGCGGCATATCCAGCACACGCCCAACATCCTGTATACTGGTACGGGCGGCCATAGAGCCATAGGTTATGATCTGAGCTACCTGGTTTTTGCCATATTTATCAACAACGTAATCAATAACTTTCTGCCTGCCGGCATCATCAAAGTCCGTATCAATATCGGGCATTGATTTACGATCCGGATTCAAGAATCTCTCAAACAGCAGGTTGTATTTTATCGGGTCTATATTGGTAATGCCAATACAATACGCCACTACAGATCCCGCCGCAGAACCCCGCCCCGGACCGATAAATACACCCATATCCCGCCCGGCTTTTATAAAATCGGCAACGATTAGGAAGTAACCCGCAAAACCCATGGTACGCACCGTGAACAGCTCGAAGTTGATGCGCTCCTCAATTTCGGCGGTAAGTTCATGATAGCGTTCAGCAGCGCCCTTAAACGTAAGGTGCTTTAAATATTCCCACTGGTTAAGTGTGTCCGAGTCTGGTGTACTTTCACTGTGTATTTTAAATTCGTTTGGGATAACAAAGTTGGGCAGCAATATATCGCGCTTTAACTTGAGCACCTCAACCTTGTCGACAATTTCGTTGGTGTTATCTAATGATTCGGGCAGGTCATGAAACAGTTTGCCCATTTCGTCCTGCGTTTTAAAGTAAAACTGGTCGTTAGGGAAACCGAACCTATAACCCTTGCCACCTTCTTCATCGGTAGCAATGGGCGTGCTCTGCATATCGCCGGTATTTACGCAAAGCAAAATATCATGCGCGTTTGAGTCCTGCTGATCCACATAGTGCGAATCATTAGAGCAGATCACCTTTACATTATATTTTTTGGCAAATTTTAGCAGAACATTATTAACTATCTCCTGCTCGGGGATGGCGTGGCGTTGCAGCTCAATGTAATAGTCTTCGCCAAACAGATCCAACCACCATTTAAATTCTTCTTCCGCCTCGGCCTCGCTATTTTTAAGAATGGTTTGCGGTACCGATGCGCCTATGCAGCAGGTGGTAGCTATAAGGCCTTTGTGATATTTTAATATCAGCTCTTTATCAATACGCGGCCATTTGCTGTACAGGCCTTCCATATAACCTAAAGAACATAGCTTCACCAGGTTTTTATAACCTTCGGGGTTTTTTGCCAGCAAAAGTTGATGACGGCGAACGTCTTTTTTTTCTTTGGTGAACTGCTTTTTATGCCTGTCTTCCACCACATAAAACTCGCAGCCAACAATGGGTTTAACATTGTGTTTGCCAGCCTCGGCCACAAACTTAAACACGCCAAACATATTGCCATGATCTGTAATGGCAAGCGCCTTCATGCCATCGGCAGCGGCTTTTTTGTACAGTTTTGATATGTCGGCGGCGCCGTCAAGTAACGAAAACTGGGTGTGTACGTGTAAATGTGAAAACTCTGGCATAAAATATCTCGCTGTATCTCCGTCGCTCTAATCGGTAGTATACAAATTTATTAAAAAAGTAATGGGAGAGGAGAGGTGTGGAAAAGTAAACCGTGATTTTGTCTGAACTAGGATTAGTAGGATTTAATGATTTTAGGATTAGATTCAGTTAAAATCTTAAAATCCTCCAATCCTACTAATCCTAGTTCATACAAAATCGTAAAATCCTTTAATCCCATAAATCAAGGTCCTACTTATACCTTATCTTATAAAACAAAATAACGGCAGCCAGTAAAAACGTAATTGCGTTAGCCAGCGCCACCGGAAAACTTGGCAACATAATGCCATAAGCCAGCCATAACGAAGTACCTATCGTAAATACCCAATACATGGATAGGGAGATACCCGAGGTGTCTTTGGTACGTATAGTTTTTACAGCCTGGGGTAAAAATGAGATAGTAGTGCTGAACGCTGCCAGCAAACCAATTATATCTATTAAGGGCATTTTTAGTTGCTTTGTTTAGCTAAAACGCTGTTTTTGTAGCTGTATGAGAAATAGATGACCAAGCCAATTATCAGCCACACTAAGAAGCGGATCCAGCTTTCGTATTCCAGCGAAGACATCAGGTAAAAGCAGCTTAATAAACCCAGTACAGGTATAAGCGACAGGTTTTTTATAAAGGATGCCACAGTTAGCCCGGCAGCCATCAACACAAACAGAAAATAAGGAAAATTTTGGTGGATATCGTCACCGCTGAACAGCGACATAAACTGCTTATTAAACACAACAACACCAGCTATAAACAATGCGGGTGTTATAAATTTTGAGTTGATGTAAGGCATTTTAAAGCGACCTTGTTGTGCAGCCTCTCGCGGTAACAGCAATACACCACCGCAAACCAATACGAAGGCAAATAAGGTACCTATACTGGTTAAATTAGTTACCTCGGTAAGGTTCATAAACAGGGCAGGTATAGCCACTACAAAACCGGTAACAATGGTTGAAAACGAAGGTGTGTGATATTTGGGATGAATGCGAGAAAATGCTTTTGGTAGTAAACCGTCGCGGCTCATGCTCATCCATATACGGGGCTGCCCTAACTGGAATATAAGCAATACGCTGGCTGTAGCGATAACCGCACTGATAGATATCACGTAACTTATCTTAGTTAAACCAACGCGGCCAAACACAAATGCCAGCGGATCTGCAACCTGCAGCTCTTTAAAATTCACCATGCCGGTAAGCACCAATGCTACCAATACGTAAAGCACCGTGCATATCACCAGCGAATAGATCATCCCACGCGGCAGATCGCGGCGTGGGTTTTCGCACTCTTCGGCCGTTGTAGATATCGCATCAAAACCTATATAAGCAAAGAATACGCCTGAAACGCCCTTCATAACGCCGCTAAAACCGTTAGGTAAAAATGGGTGCCAGTTAGCAGGTGTTACATAAAAAAAGCCGATGATGATAACCGCAATTACTACCGCGATTTTTAAAAATACCATGGCGTTGGTGGCTTTCTTAGTTTCGCGAATGCCAATGTATACCAGGTAGGTTACAATTACCACAATTACCAGGGCAGGAATATTTGCTATTAGTTTAAAACTGCCTGCGCCCGGCGCGGTTGCCCAAGCTTCGGCAGCTTGCTTAATGTCTGCTGTAAGTTTTGTTGCTTGTCCGCTTGCGGTCAATTGCTGAACCTGCTCATGGGCCTTAAATGCCGAAAAATAATCCATGGTAAGGTAGGCGGGCATATGGATATTAAACCCTTCCAGCAGGTTTACAAAGTAACCGCTCCATGATATGGCTACCGCGATATTACCGATGGCATATTCCATTAACAGATCCCAGCCGATTATCCAAGCTATTAATTCGCCAAATGAAGCGTATGCATAAGTATAGGCGCTCCCTGCCACCGGTATGCGCGATGCAAATTCGGCGTAACAAAGGGCAGAGAATCCGCAGGTAACAGCTGTTAGTATAAACAATATACTTACGCCCGGACCGCCGTAAAATGATGCTTCGCCAATGGTTGAGAAGATGCCCGCGCCAACAACGGCGGCTATACCCATGAGGGTGAGATCTTTAACCCGTAATTCTTTTTTTAGATGGACGCCGGAGTGTTCTGCGTCGCTGAAGCCGCTGGCAACATCGGCTAAAATTTTTTCAATAGTTTTTTTGCGGAATATGCTTTTAGACATTTCGTAACAATTCAGTCAATGGATACCAAACATAATGATTTTTTTGCTCAGTATAAGTATATGCTTTACTTTGCAGCATGAATGTAAGCCTGAAAGCAATTTTGTATCAATTAAGATGGTTTTTTGTCCCTTACCTAATAGTGCTGGCCTGCTGCCTGGTTATTAAACTAACTTATACCCGCGAAGAAATTTATTATTACGTAAACGCCCTCTACAGCACCTGGGCAGATGCCGCGGCGCCCTACGTAACCAACATAGGTAGTGGTTGGACGGTAGTGATATTAACAATACTGCTTTTACTTTTTAACTATAGAGGTGCTTTTTTAATGGCGACGGCAAATATCGTTACCGCCCTGGTAGCGCAGATATTAAAACGCTACTTTGACGCCCCGCGACCGAAGCTGTATTTTAAAGATTCCTTAGATCGTATTCACTTTGTGGTTGGTACCGATCAATTAACACTGCATAGTTTCCCATCTGGGCACACGGTTAGCGCTTTTACTACAGCCATCGTTATTACTTACTTATGCCGCAACAAGTTTTGGGGGCTCCCGCTGTTTTTGTTAGCTGCTTTAGTAGGCTATTCGCGTATGTACCTTAGTCAGCATTTTTTTGAGGATGTTACGGCGGGTTCAGTTATCGGTTTTGTTGTAACCGCTATCTGGCTATACTGGGCAGAAGGGCGCCAGTTTCTGAAATCAGAAAAATGGAACCGCGGCTTACTTAAAATCGCCAAAAAATAAAAAAGGATTTAAGAATTGCTAAATCCTGCAATCCTTAAATCCTAAAAATCCTGGTTCAGACAAACTAATTACGCCAAAGCGTTTTTACGCCTGTTGATCAGTATTACTATCAAAGCAATTACTAAAAGCGCTCCGCCAGCGATCAGTCCTGTTTTTACAACTGGCGACATGCCGGTTTCATTTGAAAGATACTGATCATTACGCTGTAGTTGTGGCGACAATTTGATTGACGAAAGGAAAGTGTTTAATTCTCCGCCCATTACATCGGCACGCATACCGGGGTAAGCGTATTCAAAAAAGTAACTTGCAGAAGTGGTGTACAACAGCACAAAATTTTTAAACTGTGTGCTGGCGTCGTCTGCCTGATATTCCAAAGTAAAGATCTTGGCTTTAAGCTGACCTACCGTAGTATCGCGAACGTTTTGAGCGCTGGCACTTTTGTATTGTTGCTTAAAGTTGTTAACGTAATTATCCAGTACCTTATTAAGATCTTTCTCCTTTTTTAAGGGTTTATTGGTCTTGTCGGCAGCCTTTACAACTACCATATAGCCAAAATCGCCGTTGGCTGAGTATACTTGCTGATCGAGCGTATCTACCTTGCTATAATCTGCGGGTAACGACACCGTTACCAGGCTATCTATTTTTACCTCTTCCAGTTGTTGGGCAAACCCTGCTGTGGTAAAAAGCAACAAGGCGGCACCTAATACTATCTTTTTCATACAGACAGTAACCCCAAAACCGTACCAAGTTTGTTAATCAGAGATTAGTTGAGTAGAGAGTAGTTGACTATCCGCTGATATTAGCAAGCAAGTTTTCTTCATGAAAAAACTAATCAACTAGTCTCCAATCACTATTTAACTAATCACAATTTCTCTATCTCCGCCTTTACAAACTGCGCAAGTTCTGCGACATAATCGGCGCTGAAATCAAATTTGATACCGGCAGTTTCGTAGATCTCTTTAATGGTTTTAGTGTAGCCTAGTTTTAGCGCGTCCAGGTATTGCTGAAGGGCCTTTTCAGGGTTCTCTTTGTAGTTTTTCCATACGGCAATAGCGCCCAATTGGGCCATACCGTACTCTATGTAGTAGAATGGTATCTCGAAAATATGCAGTTGTTTTTGCCACAAATTGGCTTCTGCATCTTCCAATCCGCTCCAGTCTGCAAAGCCTGCACCGAATGGTTCATAGATCTGTTTCCAGGCTGCGCGGCGCTCGTCGGCGGTGTGCTCAGGGTTGGTATAGATCCAATGCTGAAACTGGTCCACAACGGCTACCCAAGGCAATGTTTTCAACACATCAACCAATTGGTCGCGCTTGGCGCGGCGCAGATCGTCCTGATCTGTAAAGTAGACATTCCAGTTATCCATCGATACCAGCTCCATCGACATGGAGGCCAGTTCTGCCACTTCTGATGGGCAATGTTTAAAGTCGTTCAACTCCAGATCGGCAGTAAGGAAGGTATGCACCGCATGGCCACCCTCGTGCACCATGGTAGTCAGATCACGGAAAGTATTAGCCGAATTCATAAAAATGAACGGTGCACCGGTTTCAGACAGCGGGTAGTTATACCCACCTGGTGCTTTGCCCTTGCGGCTTTCTACATCAAACAGGTTGTTGGCCTTCATTATCTCCAAACGCTCGCCCAGGTACTTGCTGATGTTGGTAAAGCACTGTATAGTTTTGTCGATCAGATCCTCGCCATTGCTAAACGGCTTCAACGGTGGCTTACCTGATGTATTAACATCCATATCCCAAGGACGCAATTCGCTCAAACCCAATGCTTCTTTGCGCTGATTAGCGTGCTCCTGTAAAATAGGTACTACCTCGCGCTCAATGGCCTCGTGAAATGCGTAGCAATCCTGCGGCGTGTAATCAAAGCGGCCTAATGCCTGGAACATGTAATCGCGGTAGTTTTCAAAGCCGGCGTTTAATGCTACCTGGTGACGTACTTTGCGTAAATGGTCAAACAGATCATCCAACTTGTCTTTGTCCTGCAGGCGACGGGCGCTGATGGCCTGCCATGCCTGATGGCGTTTATTGCGGTCAGTATCTTTTAATAAAGCTCCGGCCTGTTCAAGGGTATATTCCT
>Ga0247817_10001761_pt1 | contig 11226 bp, 10 predicted proteins | sample UWRJL212509R1_FD_178010 | JGI IMG/M metagenome (GOLD analysis project Ga0247817, IMG submission 178010) | Plant litter microbial communities from Arlington Agricultural Research Station in Wisconsin, United States - UWRJ-L212-509R-1 | ecosystem: Environmental > Terrestrial > Plant litter >... | reverse complement strand
CTTTAATGCTGAAATTTCTACAGATTGGATGGAAGCCATTGCACTTACTGATAAAACAGAATTTGGCGTATCTATCGTCGGACAGTATGATATAAATAAGTCTTCTGGATTTGCGAAAAATTTTACCCGAGGAAATCTTTTCGATCATGTAACAAAATCATTGAATGGAATAACATTTCCAGTTTATCGAACGATTTTACCTAAAGTGGACGGCAACGAAACCTTCGAAAATTTGATAGATGACCTGGCATATAATGCAACTGGAAACGGTTTTTTTGAACCACTGTATAGATCTCAAAATTCAGATAAGCGCGTAATCGTTTTTAAATTCGACAACTCTTCATTGGCTCTTTCAGAATTAAAAACAACATATCTTAATCAAGAAAAAGTTCGAAAAGAAAATAATCTAAAACTTTTTAGGGAATATGTTAACGCGCGTTCCAGCACTTCTGCTGCATTTGAATCCAATAAATACGATAAAGTTATTTATCAATTTTTATCTCCCGATTATGCATTCACTACGTATTCTAATTTTACTATCAACCACATTGGAAGCCATTTTAAATTTGAAAAAGTATTAGAAACATTTTTGAATGGAAATAATACTGAAATTATGCAAACCATTGAAGAAATCGCTCAGGATGATATTAATTTTTATGGATTATTCGATTTAGCATTGTATACAGGCCTGTACCATACAGATGATAAAGTAAGAGCTCATGCACTTGGATTAGCAATGATTAGTACTCATGGCGGATGGAGAACAGATTTTTGGTCTATTTGGAAAAAAGATTTTTATACTAAAAAAATAAAACTGCCTTCTAATGAATATGGTATTAATTTCCCTCATTCTGAATATGCATTATATTATACAAATTTGCTTCAATATAAGTACGCAGAAGAAACAAAAGATGCTCCAAAATCAATCGTAATGGACGCATTAATTGGTAAATTTTTCCCATACTATGATGAACTTATCGTTGAAGAGCGAGGAGAGATCATAAATCAACCGATCTACGAGTTTTATGACATCTTGCTTTATTTTGGAAAAAATCTAAAATCACTGGGCATGATAAATTGCAATCTTGTAAAATTGGACGAAAAAATAGCTCAACTATCCCTTGTAAAGCTTGATCTATCAAACAATCCCATTGGATCGATTGACTCCATAAAATTCGGATCTCTTGAGGAATTAGTTATTAGAAATACTCCTTTATATAATATCTCATTAAAGGGTCTTCTGTCCCTTAAGAAAATAGTTCTTGAAGATGCTGCCTCCCTGGATCGAATGCATCTTATGGATATTGACAAGTTGCGCCCTGAATTCCATTTTGAGATTTCAACAAAAGACGGCCAAAAAAAATACTTTAATTTCAAAAAACAAGAATTTGATCCTTTCGCCGTAATTCCTAAAAAAGCATTTTGGAAAGTTTGGTAACAAGGGTATATTTATAACATAACAAAAGCTAAAAAAATGGGACTATTTGACAAATTAAAAAATATTGCAAATTCAATTACTGGAAATGCTGCAAAGGTTGAGCTTTTCGTTCAGGCGGATGTATATAGAAATGCTCCAATATGGGTTACAATTGAAGCTAATGTTAAAGATGCTGGTATCGAAATTAAACGTGTTTATTTAAGAGCGAGAGCAACAGAAACAGTACGCATTACGCATACTGAAATTGTGAATGGCAATTCCGTTTCTAAAGAGCGTACAGAAATGAAACAAATTCATGATTTCAACTTTGATTTTTCTGGAGCTCAATACTTAGATCCGAATAAACCATACGGATGGGTTAAAGAAATCAGTCTTCCTGAAGGTGTGCAAGCATCTTATAATGTTTATCCAAGAGAAGTACGTTGGGAAATGATTGCAGGATTGGATACGGCTGGCAATGATCCTGACTCAGGCTGGAAAGAGGTATTTGTGAATTAGCTTATAATACATAAATAAAAAATGCAGATAGACTTTTTAGCAGACACTATCTGCATTTTTTATTCTATACAATTAAAACTACTTTTTATTTTATATGTGTCAGCCAGGTCATTGCTCGATGAACAACGTATCACTAAAACGGATGTTTCTATTAGCTATAGTATTATGTTTTTTTTCTACACTTCAGGCCCACGATTCAATACCAACAACTACATTCAGAACAAACGCACTAAAAATCGGTACTAATTTTATTCCAAATAAACTTTTTTTATCCTATGAATATGCACTAACAAAAAATATTTCAGCCGGAGTAATGGCTTCTTTAAGCATGGGATACTTTGGCGGCCAAGCGGGCACTTTATACGGCCGTTATTATTTTGGCAAATACAAAGGATGGTTTTTGGAAGCGCGGTCGAGCTATGCAGCTTGTAATTCGTATGTCTATACAAGTTACCATCAAAATCCGAATGCCAGCGAACGAGACCGAATATATGATGATAAGCACAGAGCTACAATTACATATCTGACTGCTGGTATATCGGGCGGCTATAGAGTGATATGCACGCAACGTTTATTTTTTGATTTCCTTGCTGGTGTACACGACGGGAAAGCAACATTCGGAGAAAATGATAATTATTTACAAAGAAGCCCTATTGAATTTAGTTTCGGTTCTGATAGAGTTTCAGATGTATTTTATACTACGGGACCAGGAAATGCATTTCACTTCATGATAAATGTTGGCTTCTTTTTTTAAAATCTGATTCATCTTTGTTCCTATTTTATTAAACATGATACATGAATGATGCAAACTGAACGCGATACTATCTTGTTGCAACAATTGCGTAACAACAACCAAGAAGCTTATTTAGAGCTCTACAAAGATTATTATCCGGATCTGGCACGATTTATCTTGCGCAATAGTGGCAACAGGCAAGATGCCGAAGATATGTTTCAGGAAACACTTTTGGTTTTATTGCATAAAATCCAAATAGAAGATTTTAATCTTCTATCGGAATTAAAAACTTTTTTATTTGCCGTAAACCGGAATCAATGGTTAAAAAAATTAAGGAACCGCCGCATCACTCTTACAGCTGAATTATCAGAACAGGCTGAATCTGCTTTAGAAACACTACAGGATATTGAAATACGTTCAGAACAACAAACAGGCAATTGGGTTGAACGCTTATTTGAAAATATTACAGGACATTGCGTAGTTCTTATGACACGTATTTTTTTAAAACAACATGAGCCAGACACATTGATCAAAGAATTAGGGTATAAAAATGCACATAGTTTTCAAAACCAAAAGTATAAGTGCATCAACCAATTACGAAAAGCCGGAAAAAATTTATCTGCACATGGGTGATTACTTGAAAAACCTGGTATTAAAGCATACACATTAAACATATTTAACATTATGGCACTCCAAGTAAAACAAAACGCACCCGATTTTAATATCAATGATGTTTTTAGCAACCGAATCTCTCTGTATAATTATAAAGGCAAAAAAGTATATCTTGCTTTTATGCGCTTTGCAGGCTGCCCTGTGTGCAATCTTCGTGTACACGAGCTTTTAAAGCATGCTGATGCTTTTAAAGCAAAAAATATTGACGTTGTTTTGGTCTATGAATCTTCCATCGCCAACCTGCGCATGTATCTTGAAGATACTGCTTATCCATTCACGTTTGTTGCTGACCCTGAAAACACATTATACAATGCCTATGGTGTTGAGAGATCCTGGACAAAGTTCTTAGGCTCGATGTTTAAAGGTATGATCGGTAAAGCAAGTGCCGGCGATAAATTATTTAAGAAAAAACCTGAATTGGATGGTAAGATAAACCGTTTGGAAGCAGAGTTTTTAATTGACGAAAATGGTAGGCTAGCAATCGCGCATTATTCCGAATTTTTGGGTGATAATGTAGAGATTGAAAAAATATTGAATTCGTAAAAAGATAAATGTCTGAACAGTCATTTATCAAACCTACACTATAAGACACTCAATTTTGTGAAGCATAACCATTATGAATGTGTTATGCTTCACTTTTTATTATATATCTTTTCTACCTCTGATAGCCAAAACATCTACATTTCACACAATACCAGCTGAAACAATGATTCTACCACAACTTAACAGCATTGATATATAGATTAATTTTTCAGATATTTGAATGAGCTGTTTGCTTTTAAATATGTTAAAGCAGCTTGCAATTCTTTCAGCAACAGGATATTTTATCATCTACTTGTTTTTCATTTATGTTATTAAAAAAAATTTATACCTGCCTTACATTCTTGATCGCATTATTTAATTGTGTCAACCAACATGTATATGCACAAAAAGAATCCAATAACTGGTATTTTGGCGACAATGCAGGGCTTAGCTTTAATACTTCACCTCCAACAGCATTAACCAATGGTGCCCTAGCTACATCTGAAGGATGTGCAAGCATTTCTGATGAAAATGGAAATTTACTATTCTATACAAATGGAAATACTGTATGGAATAAAAATCATCTGACTATGGAAAATGGCAATGACTTACATGGCCAAAGCAGCAGTACACAAAGTGCTTTAATTGTAAAGCTACCAGGCAGTACAACATTATATTATATTTTTACTGTAGCAGATCAGGGAAACGCAAATGGGTATGAATATTCTATAGCAGATCTTTCTTTCAATTCAGGGGCTGGCAAAATTATAACAAAGAATGCACCTATTTTAAAAGACTTTTCAAATTCAAGTTCATTATTTATTAATTCTACGGAAGCTTTGACTGCCGCATATCATGCTAATCAAACAGACGTATGGGTGATACTACATGAAGCCACCGTTACCAAATTTTTTTCTTATCTGTTAACATCAACTGGTTTACAGGCTCCGGTTATTTCTGATATTGGAAACCAAAAAACAAATTTAGGCCAATGCCGGATTTCACCTGATGGTAAGCATATTGCCGTTGGTGGGTATTTTGGATCAGGTGTTGATCTATATGATTTTAATACTTCTACAGGTTCGATTTCAAATGCTGTTTCACTAATTGGAGGTAATACAAACCGCGTATATGGACTAAGCTTTTCTCCAAACAGTAATGTTTTATATGTTACAAATGATATAGCTAATATTTATCAATTTGACCTTAGCCTCCCAACAGCTACTGAAATAATCAACTCAAAATATTTTGTAGGACATGGTTCTGGTAATTACTATCCCCAATTACAACTAGGTCCAGACAGAGTTTTATATCTTGCACAACGCGGCAAACAATATCTCGGCACTATTGCTAACCCAGATGTTATTGGTGCTGGCTGCTCCTTTACGGACAATGGCATATCGCTTGCTGCTCAGTACAGTGGTTTAGGCTTGCCAACGTTTATGGTAAATTATGTAACCGAACGACCACCTGTAGTGAGTCTTGGAAACGACACTACTCTTTGTCTTTCTGCATCGTTAATGCTTGATGCCGGCAATACAGGTTCGACATATGCATGGAGTTCAGGCGCTCAATCTAAAAAAATCACCATAACTGCTCCCGGTAAGTATTATGTAGATGTCACTGCTAATAACATAACGGTAAGTGATACCATTCTTATTTCCTATGTCTCCTTTTCTTCATTAAATGATTTAGAAAACACATATACCTTCTGCAAACACGAAGATTCAATACTAACAATAAATCCTGCATTTTCTGAAACGACATTCCACTGGCGAGACGGTTCCACTAGTATCCCTTATAAAATCCGTCAGCCAGGTATTTATTGGCTTGAACGGTTTGATCAGACATGCAGTAAAAAAGACAGCTTTATTGTAAACTCTAATTGTCCAATGATCATACCCAATTTAATTACACCAAACAAAGACGGTAAGAACGATGCTTTTGCTATAAAAAATCTTCCTATACCCGATTGGAATGTTGAAATATACAATCGATGGGGCACATTAATATATAGCGCAGAAGGATACCAAAACAACTGGGGCACGCAAAATGTAAGTGATGGCATCTATTACTATCAACTCAAACATAGGTATAGCGATGAAAACCACAAAGGCTGGCTGGAAGTGCTGGGAGCGGTGAAGTAACCATCTAATTAAAAAAAACCAGTAGTTAAAATTTAACTACTGGTTTTTTTATGGACGCAAATTTTTGAGTATCTATTACTATTCCCAATATCTAATGGAAATAATATTTTTTTGTTTTTTAGCAGGATCTATCGCAATAGAAAATTTTTGTAAAACTGAATCCTTTTCAAATATAATGCCTTCAAAATGCATTCCTTCTATCTCCCCATCTGCTAACTTATATGTTAATGGTACTATTTTATAGGTACCAATTTTATCAAAGTTTTTACTCTTATTTATCATCGGCTCAAATGCATTTACTAAAGTATCTTTCGGGAAATCCGGAGATCTGAAATTTGCATATATATAATCCAGATCACCTTGCAACAGCTTAGCATAATATTGATTCGCAATTTTTTCATTTTCAAAATAGGCAACAACTTTATTTAAAGGGAAATCAAAACTGGCTGAACTACCTTTATCATCTTTTAATATAATGGAATACTTTTCGTACTTCGTTTTTTCGGCATCAACTAAATTTTTATAGAATAAAAAAGCAATTCCACCGGCAACTGGCTTTAATTCTGCTCCTTCAATAAAAAACCCGGGATTGGTAACTTCAATTTCAACATATTTGCTGTTGCCTTCATTGGTCTTTGCAGAAAAGCCTTTTGTCATCGATACTTGTCCCCAATAATTAGCAATTTCAGTTAGTCCTTGTTGTTCTGTGTCAGAGGAACAAGAAAAAACAAGATGTGTTAATAATAAAAGTATACTATATAATTTTCTGATTTCCATAGGAGTAAAATATGTATATAATTTTCAATTGACTCAATATAATTGTTAAGAATTTCATAACCAATTTCTCTTAAATAAAACCACTTGCTTACACTCCTATCACAGAAGAAGAATGGAAATACCCCGCCCCAATCAAACACTAAGTTTTTTTAGCTAAAACATGTAACGTTACTTAACGTAAATTTTATATAACCTATGAAAAATGTTAGCCTTCTTTTCTTATTAAGTTTTTTTATTGTTGTACAAGCATCAGCACAATCAAAAAAATAAAAAATAAAAAATAAAAATTCCTCTCACCTACTATTCAATCTGACGACGCTGTTTCTGAAGAAAAATATATATGGAAGACGTTGTTCAAGACGCTTCTAATTGTGTTGGTTCTGCTGAAAAATTATCTCCTTCCAGTATTAGTTCTTCCAGTGGTTATAAATATGGATATACAAACGACCACGGTCAATTAATTATATCACGCATTTTTGACAACGCTGAATATTTTCAAGATGATTTTGCAATTATTAGTATTGGCAACTATAAAGGAATGATAAACAAATATGGATCAAATTACGCAAATTTTGTGTGATGACTTTTTTTATTGCTATCATTTATTTAACTCAGAATCTATTCGTAAAGTTAGCGCAGCACTCTACGCAGCTCTCAATAAATAGAGTCTTTGACTCGTTTTAATTAGTTATTCTGAATTTACGAATCGAGTCGAAGACTCTCAATCCATTATACATCCGTAGAGTGCAGCGCTAACTCTACGGATAGCGTGGCGTATATGTGTGCAAAAAAGCCGTCACGCGAATTCGCGTGACGGCTTTTTTGCTTTAAGCTTTAAGCGTTCCGCTTTAGGCTTTACAATACCTCCTGCCCTTTGTTACGCATTGCTACAAATTCTCTGTAGCGACGGAACATAGCCATTGCCAAGCCGATTATTACTAATAGTGTTCCAATCCACAATAAATTAATGCCTGGTTTTTCAATGGCTTTAATGATGATGTAATCCTTCTGACATGTTTGTACAGAAAATTCAAATTCATGCGTATCTGGTTTTACATTCTCCAACGTAATTTTTACACCAAGCTCTTCGTTCATTTCCGGTATCGAACCTTTAGCACTCTGATCAGTTAATATTACCATGTTTGGGTGCATCGGGTACGAAGAACCATCCGGACCAAGCAGTAATAAATGTGCAACGATCGAATAATCATTTGCTCCTAATTCTACGCCCGGTATATTTTTAAGCACATCTACATGTTTGAATATACATACATAATCGTTGATGTAAATTGTATCGCCTTGATGTATGGTGTGTGTTTCCACAGCAGACCAATCACGCTCATCGGCTGCCAGCGGTATCGCAGAAAGGTGCGAATACAAATCTCTGCCCATGAAATGTTTGATATCGGGCGACACAACATTGCCCATACGCGGGTTCTGCTGTATACGTGGATAAAGCGTAAAGGTATCACCTACTGCCTTTACATAAGCAACTTCATAAAATGTATTTTCAGGATTTGTTTCTAAGGTGTCGCCTTTCTTAAATACAACAACATCGTTATCTTTTAATTCTTTTCTAAGAATAACTTTGTATGGATCTGCCGTCGGGAAAGTCCAGTCTTTGTTGACATAGCCGCCGTACCCTTTTGCTTCAATGCGTTGGCCCTTGTAGATCAATTGAAGATCTTTCATCTTCTCCGGTGCATTGCGAAACAATAATAAATTATCTCTGTTTACTTCTTCTGAAAATTCTTTTGAATACAACAAACCTGTATTATTCAATGAAACTACTTTAGAGTATCCTGAAGAAAATAAAATACCGACCAGCATCATTGCTACACCAATATGTGCAAGTGCGCCCCCTGTTAAACGATAATTGTTGCGTACCACTTTAGCAAATATCATGATGTTGCTAAAGATCGAGAACAAGCTAGCTGCTACCAATAAAATATATGCTGTTTTAACAACATAATGAATTTCCTCACCTGTATACGCATCTAACAAGCCGAATAAAATAATTGAGGACGTACATGCCAGAGCTAAAATGATTGGCAGATACAAGGCATCCCACAATTGTTTTTTATCCATTTTCTTCCACCAGAAAAACTGGCCCATACCGGAAAGTATCGCAATGAATATTGCAAAGCCCATTTGCCAGTAGCTATAATGTGTCTCTGGGGTTGCCGGGGGTGCCATATTTAATTCCAGGCCCAATGCCTTGGCAATAGAATTATATACAGGAATAGAAGTTGTCGCCAATACCTGGAATGCAGCTAAACTTAAAAACGCAACACCAATGAAAATCCAGAATTCACGGGAGTATGCAGAAGGCTCTTCGTTTTCAAACGGAATCTTCTTCCATGATTTAGCAATCAATACAATTGCAAGGAAAGTAAATGTTAACAGATAGATCAACAACTGCCCTGATAACCCAAGGTCGGTAAAAGAGTGCACCGAAGCATTTCCTAAAATACCACTACGTGTTAAGAACGTTGCGTATAAGATCAATAAGAACGAAAGCGTAACCATGATCACAGCCATACGCAATGCAGTTCCACTGTTCTTATATGAAATCATTAAGTGTAATGAAGCAACTAAGATCAACCATGGAACATAAACAGCATTCTCTACGGGATCCCAGTTCCAGTAGCCGCCAAAGTTCAATGTTTCATAGGCCCAATAAGCACCCATCATAATACCGGTACCCAATATCACTGCAGCAAATAATGCCCACGGCAATGCAGGCCGGATCCATTCTTTTGTCCAGCCTTTTGCTAAACCTCCCATGCAATAAGCAAAAGGAACAATAGTAGCAGCAAATCCTAAGAACAATGTTGGCGGGTGAATAACCATCCAATAATTTTGCAATAATGGATTCAAACCATTTCCATCTTCAGCAATAAAATCCGGACGTAACGTATATACAGGTAAGTCAGGCATAGACTCCTTCATCAATATAAAAGGAGACGAACCTATTTTCGTATTCAAATACGGGATTACAATACCAATGATCATGGATGCTAAAAATGCCTGTACAAGCATAAATACAGCCATTACAGGAGCTTCCCATTTGTTATTTACTTTAATGAGAATTGCACCTAAGATCGCATGCCAGAAGATCCACAATAAGAAACTTCCTTCTTGTCCTTCCCAGAAACAAGAGATCATGTAGTATACAGGCAAATGGTTCGAAGAGTGACTCCACGCATAGTGATATTCGTAGCGGTGCGTGTAAATGATTGCAAACAACGTTGCCACAACTCCAAAAACAGATAGCGCATGTACTGCAAAAGCAATACGTGAAAATTTCAACCAGGATTGTGATGCCAGTTGATTTTCTTTTGATGCCTCATAATATCCATAAGAAGCAAGAATAGCAGCAAAGAACGAGGTAATAACAAATAGATGGCCGTAATCGCCAATAAGCAAATCCATAATTAAATTTTTACTTCCTTGTCCTCATACTTAGACGGACATTTCATTAATATTTTTTCAGCAACAAATACATTCTCTTTGGTGTTGGTATGACCAATGATCACGATCTGTTCAGCCTTTTCAAAATCCTGTGGCTTAGGTTGAAAAAACAATACTCTTTCAGTACGGTTCTTTGTATCTGTAAGCTTGAATTCAAAATAGTTTGGATCAACACCCGGGTTGTACGTCATTCCGACAAATTCACCAGAATTATTTTTTTGAAGTTTTCCAACAACATGCACACTTTCCTTATCTCCATCGCTGGCCATTTTAGCAGCCTCTGCAAAGTCTACATACTGACTTGCATCACCTGTTGTAGAAAATATAACACCCACAGCAACAGCAATTACAACCAATAAAATAATATAACTAACTTTCATGTTTGTTCTTATTGTTGATCCTTGTATTCCTTTTCCAGCTTTCCGATTTTTTTATCCAATGAAATCAGGTAAACCAACAAACCAATCAATATAATAGCAACCACGGTTATTACCACATAAATTTTTCCATCTGCACGGAATTTGTCAGCCATATCAACCGAATCCGTTTGTTGTGCAACTGCTGAGATACTTGTAGCTACAAGTAAACTAAGCATCCAATAAATCTTCTGAAGCATATTTTGTAGAGTCAACGATTAAACCATCTTTTTTATCTGCCCACAAGCGCAGGCGAATACGCAGCGTTGTGATCCACGTACCCAATAACATAAAGCCAATAACGGATGAATAAAAGATCATATTCATTTCACGATCTCTGTCATATCCGCTAAAGCCAGGATTGCCGCCATTACCCGGGTGCAAGGAATCTGTCAAGCGCGGCATAATGTATATCAACGCCATAAACGCTGGAAATGCAAACAAATTATATACCGCTGTGATACGTGCTTTCTTATCTTCATCGGCAATGGCATCACGCAGGATCATGTATGCAATGTATATCAGCATAGCTATGGCTGCTGCATTCAG
>Ga0247817_10001759_pt1 | contig 11229 bp, 9 predicted proteins | sample UWRJL212509R1_FD_178010 | JGI IMG/M metagenome (GOLD analysis project Ga0247817, IMG submission 178010) | Plant litter microbial communities from Arlington Agricultural Research Station in Wisconsin, United States - UWRJ-L212-509R-1 | ecosystem: Environmental > Terrestrial > Plant litter >... | reverse complement strand
TTCAGGATAAAATCGGACAACATGTAACCAACCACTATACAACAAGAGATTATGTTGAGCTATTTGTTTACAAAGCAATCAACTATGCAATCTTCATTGTTATCCCATTAGTAGTATTGGATATCACTTGGTGGCAATTCTTAATCGGCTTTGTTGCAATGCACTTTGCAATGGGTTTTACATTAGGTTTAGTATTTCAATTAGCTCACGTTGTTGAAGAAACATCATTCCCGGCAACAAACGATGCAGGTAATATTGAAGAAGCCTGGGCGGTTCATCAAATGTGTACTACTGCAAATTTTGGAATGGATTCCTTTTTAACAAGTTTCATCTGTGGTGGTTTGAATTTTCAGGTCGAACATCATTTATTCCCAAAAGTTTGCCATATACACTACCCTGTTATTTCAAAAATTGTAAGAGAAACAGCTGAGTCAATGGGTGTGCCTTACTTATACAACGATACATTCTTTACAGCATTGCAATCACATTACCTTGTTCTTAAAAAATACAGTCTGGATGCTGCTGCATAAGTAATATCCATTTATTTTATCAAAAAAGGTCTCTTACTTCATCGTGAGAGACCTTTTTTATTGCTTTTTGATTCTGAAAACAACTCCCATTGTATTTTTTCCTTGCTAAAACAATTCCGAGGAGGTCTAACGCGCCATTATCTTTTAAGAAACTGTACCCTGCTTTAATATTTTACCATTTGAGCTTAAAAATAACCTATTATTCAACCATTTGAATGTTACAACATTATTGTTTGAACATAAATTATTAATTTTTTAAATATACATTACATATTAAAATCACATGAATTTCAAGTAAAAACGAAAAATACCTATTTATTGGTAGTGAATATTTTCATTTGTATATTTTTATAATAAAAATATTACATTATATTTGACTTCTATTTTTTGTACTGTTTAATGAAGCTCGATGAAATAAAAGTCAACAATTCGAATAAAATATTATAATAAATTCAATTGAATACCACCGAAAAATTTGTACATTCATTAATATTATTTTTACAATAAAGGCTAACAGGTGAAACTATGATAACACATCCTTCAAACTATCTGTCTGATTTAAAAATCAATTGGAAAGATTATATAAAATACTTTCATAAAATAGAAGTATCCTCTAAAACTCGGATTTTACATAAAGGTGAAATTGCTGATAAACTATATATTATTGAAAATGGAAGTGCTCGTATGGGTTTTGAAAAAGAAGGTAAAGATATTACCATGCAATTCTTTTTTGAAAACGAGTTTTTCACTTCGGTTGAGAGTATGTTTGGAGATTGCCCAAGCAATTATTTCATCGAAACTATTGACCAAAGCACAATTTATTATTTAACAAAAGAGATGCTCAATGCAATGGTATTGACTTTACCTGAAATGGCGAACATCACTACAACCCTGCTCATGTCTCGTCTTATTTATTATTCAAATCACTTACACTCCTATTTATCAGAAAATCCGGAACAGCGCTTCAATAGCCTGTTAGAGAATCGCCCATATATTTTCATGCGTGTGCCTCAACGACATATTGCGTCTTATCTTGGTATAACAAATGTTTCTTTAAGCAGAATAAAAGCACGAAGAACTTCAGCTATATCAGAAGTAGTTGAAAAAAGTTAACTCTAAAGCGTTACTATCTTTAAATAAAAATGTCCCGATCCCGATAGCTATCGGGATCGGGACATTTTTATTTAAAGAGGTTCCTGAGTATATTTTTTAATGTACACCCATTTTTTTAAGGTGCGTTATATGCGAAGCCACTGCAAATCGCACATTAGAGAATTCATTGTATAAGATACCGTGCTCTAAACACACTTGCTTTACAATTTCACTTATTGCAGGATAATGTATATGTGATATCTGCGGGAACAAATGATGTTCAATTTGAAAGTTAAGGCCACCTGAAAGCCAGGAAACAATTTTGTTTTTCGTTGCAAAGTTTGTTGTTGTTTTTAATTGATGCAACGCCCATTCATCTTCTAATACCCCTGTCGCTGTATCTACCATAGGAAAATGTGTATCTTCTACTGTATGTGCCAGTTGAAACACAATACTCATAATGAAGCCTGTACAAAATGCATAGGTCATAAAGCCAATAAACCACGGCAAAAAGCCGACTAAATAAATAGGCATAGCGATAAACAAAAAAACGTGTGAGAGTTTAAAGCCCCAGAAGGTAAGATGGTCGAGCAAACTCATTTTTTTGATCGTTAACTGACCAACTTTACCTGTAAAGTATTTTTTATAATCTGTAAAAAAAATCCAATAGAGGTATAGAAAAGCATATACCAACCAGAAATACAAATGTTGAAAACGATGGATCTGATATTTTTTTTGATTATCACACAAACGCAAAAAAGGTTTTGCATCAATATCATCATCCAACCCTTCAATGTTTGTAAACGAGTGGTGTATCACATTGTGTTTTGATTTCCACATAAATACATTTGCGCCAAATACATTCAATGAAAGACCTGCCAATTCATTTATCCATGCTTTTTTACTGAAGCTCCCGTGGGCTCCATCATGCATGATATTAAAGCCTATAGCAGCCGTAGCAACACCAAGCAGTATACACTCAATCAGGCTCAATAGTATATAAGGTGAAGTAAAAAAAACCACATGCACATATACAGCAATAAAACACGTAAGAATAATTCCGGCTTTTAAATACAGCTGCAAGCCTCCTGTTGGTTTTGATTCAACTTCAACAAAATGTGCATTGATTCTTTTTCTCAATTCAGAGAAAAAGGGAGTAGATGGAACAAGAAATTTTGGTGGCTTCATAAAGAGGGTTCTCAAAACGAGCAAAAGCCCTCTTCAAAAACAATGATTAGTGATTTAGTAAAGATACGCAATCCATTTGTTTTAATGATACGGATGCATTATTTAAAGTCTTATTTAATATAAATGTACATTATCTCCAATCCACGATATTTCCACGCTCTTTCGTTAATAGTACTTTAGGTACAGATTTTTTGATCTCAACTTCTAACAAGTCTAACAATCTTTTCTTGGAATAGTTCCTGGTATAGGCAAAACTGACTTCTCTTAAAGGAATAACATCAAATTCTTTAATGCGAATTTGAGCACTTTTATCACTAACATCTATTGCTAACTCTGGTAATAGTGTGAAGCCGCCTTCTTTCTCAACAAACTTCTTTAGTGTTTCCAGCGAACCGCTTTCATATTCAAAAGGCAATTCGTTTTGAGCAGAACGCTGATAAGAACATAAGTTCATGACTTGAGATCTGAAACAATGTCCTTTGCTTAGCAACCATAAATCCGGAGTGGCAATATCCTTTGTATGTATTGTTTTCTTTTTTGCCAAAGGGTGTTCTTTATGTATATACAAAACCATTTTTTCATAGAACAATGGCCTTTCAATTACACCGTTTTCATTTAAAGGTGTTACAAGTATTCCAACATCAATGGTATCTTTCTTTAATTGAATAATTATTTCTTCTGTCATCAATTCAATGATCTTAACTTTTACCAGCGGATACTTTTGTGTGAATGAGCCTATAAATCGAGGCAATAGGTAAGGTGCTAGCGATGGGATAATTCCAATAGTTAGCTCGCCCGAAACGTTATTGCTATTTTCTTTTATAAGCTCAGGAATTTTTTTCCCTGCACTCAAGGTAATTCTTGCTTGTTCAATAATCTTTGCGCCAATCTCTGTTGGCACAATAGGCTGCTTGGTGCGATCAAAGATCATTACACCTAAATCATCTTCAAGCTTTTTGATCTGCATGCTTAACGTTGGCTGTGTAACAAAACATTTTTCCGATGCAGTCACAAAATGCCTGTAGGTGTCTACGGCAATAATATATTCTAATTGGGTAAGAGTAATTGCTAGCATATTTAAATATAGTTAAAATCTATATGAATATAAAAACAATCGATTTGAATTATAGTTCCGATTACTCCAAATTTGTATCATTCAATTACACAAAAACATTCAGCGTTATGCAAAACAGAATATTAAGCGTAGGAAGTACATTCCCGACATTCAAAAAAACAGCCGTGGTATCTATTGAAAAAGGCAAAGAGTTTACAGAGATCACTTCAGAAAATATTGTAAATGAAGATAACCAATGGACAGTGATGTTCTGGTGGCCAAAAGATTTCACGTTTGTTTGTCCGACTGAAATTGCTGAGTTCAACAATGCTTTTGGCGACTTCAGAGATAGAGACACAACACTTATCGGCGCCTCAACCGATTCAGAGTTTGTACATGCAGCATGGAGAAGAGACCACGAAGATTTACGTGGATTAAAATTCCCGATGTTGGCAGATACTTCTAAGTCTTTAGCGGAAGAATTGGGAATTTTAGAACCGGTTGAAAAAGTTGCGTTACGTGCTACATTCATCATCGATCCTCAAGGCGTAATTCGTTGGGTAAGTGTAAACGACTTAAATGTAGGTAGAAATGTGAAAGAAGTAATACGCGTATTAGACGCTTTACAAACAGACGAGTTATGCCCATGTAACTGGGAAAAAGGTCAGGAAACAATCCATGCTTAATAAATCAAACAGCAGCGTACTCAACAAATTATTTGAGTATGCTGCTTCAACTTATAAAGACTAATTATGGTACAAATATCAGAAACATCCGCCGAATTGATTCAGTTGTTACGTATCGAGAACAGTACACCTGAAGTTTTGCAAATACTTGATAACGCAGATTCGCGCTACATCAGAGACCTTAAAGTAAATGTAAGTAATGCACTTACATCTGCACATATTTCTGAAAAAGAAACGGCTTTGCTTGCATTGTCTATTGCTGCAAATCAAAAGAATAATACTCTTATCGCAGGGTTCCAAAAACTTGCTGATGAAAAAGGTGCAACGGCAGAAGAACAAAATGAAGCGATCTCCTGTGCAAGTCTCTTAGCGGGCAATAATGTATTTTACCGCTTCAGACACTTTCAGCAAAAAGAATCCTACAACACCATGCAGGCAAAAATCAAAATGAATATTATGATGAAGCCTGTGTTGGGGAAAGAGTTTTTCGAATTGATAAGCCTTGCTGTAAGTGCTGTAAATGGATGTGAAATGTGCGTGAATGCGCACGAACACTCTGTTAGAGAAATGGGGGCGAGCGAAGAACGTGTGTGGGATGCGATCCGCCTTGCAGCTGTTATTACCAGCTTAGATAAAGTAATCAGTTGATTTGATCCTGTCTCAAACCTATAAGGTTTTTAAAAACCTTATAGGTTTTAATCACATTCTGGTCTTCAAAACGTAGAATATAACTGTTAATCTTCCAGATACTTTTGAATGCTTAGTACAAAATACATTTAATAAAAATGCTCCAAAATTTTACTTTTTTACTTGGATAAAGTATATTATACCTTGAATAAATTAAATTATTCGAGACAATGTATAATCCTAAGAACTATTTTATGAAACATCTCTTATTAAGCGTTTTAGTACTTTTCGGAATTTCCAGCATTTCGTTTGCTCAAAATCTTCCTGTTGATGCAGGTACAGGTAAAATCACCTATTTAGAAGTTGTAGATGCAACTGGCGTTAAACCAACTGACCTTACAAAAGTTGTTAAAGAATGGGCGACCAAACAAGGTTTTACTCTTAAAGAAGAAGCTGCTGATAAATTAGTTTACAGTGCTTCTACGAATGTCGAATATCCAAACATCAACGGAAGTTCTACCGAGAAAAGTGCTGTAACATTTACGCTTTCTGTGTTCATTAAAGATGGAAAATATCGATACATTGCTACTGACTTCTTCCATGTTGGTGATGTGAAAACAAAAGCTTCTGGTGGAAAATTAGAAAATGTTACGCCGGAATGTGGTGCTACAAAAATGACGAGTAAGTCTTGGGTTACAATCAAAAATAAAACTAATTCAAATATGGTTACGTTAACAAACGACTTAAAGCGTGTTGTTACTGAATTCCAAAATGATCCCGCAAATAAATCTGATTGGTAGTCTTATAGTTGCCAGGAACTAGTTCTAGTTGCTAGACAATAGATATGTACTCTAAACAAAGAAGTCCCGTAAATAGCGGGACTTCTTTGTTTATTTAAAGCTCAACAATCAATTCTGAAAATTTGCTTAACTTTTCCATGATCTAAAAGCAAATTGAAAACCAGGCGCCTGGAATATGCTAACTAAAAAAATCATACTGAAAGCGAGGATTACCGAACCAGATCTTTTCAAAGAAATTTATTCTTTGAAGGAAATGAATGGATTTAAAATAACAAATGAAAAATCAAATTTTCACTTAAGAAAAAATTTTTTCAAAAAGGCTGGGCCTAGTGCCAATTTGTTTAACTATACAATTTCTTCAAAACAACTACACGTTAAGTTACAGGAGATAGAAATAAAAATATATCCTAAAATACTGGTGTTGCTGCTTTTCATTGTTCTGTTTTTGGGCTGTGCAATTTTTATAGTAAGTGTAAAGTTTTTTGCAGGAATTATCAATTTGTTTTTACTAGGTTGTTTTTATTACTTTCTCATTAATAGTGCTGGTGAAGAAATTGACAAAATATTTATTACAAAAATAAAATAACTATTCAGACAGAAGATAATCCCCACTTGTCAAAGGGGATTATCTCTTTTATGTTATTGCAGATTATCAATTATTTTTATTACAACCATTGGGCGTTTTACAAGCTTAGGTTTATTTATACTGATAGTTTCAGCGTTCTTTTCTATTTTTTTCAGAGATGGTTTTTTATCTGATTTTTTCTTGAATTTGTTTATCCATATCAATGTGCCTGTAACCGGTAAACTTGTTGCGATCAAACAAACAATAAAATAAATGATCTTTGTGAACGTGCCGAATATTTCACCTACATGTATAGGATAGATCAATGCAACAACTTGTTCGCCAATTTTTTTATCTGAGAACCGATCTGTTTTTAATATTGCTCCTGAATATTGATCGAATACCAATCTGTCTGAACCTGCAACAGTAAAAAAACCGCTTGTTGTTTTGCTTATTGATATAGATGCTGTTGAATCTCTTGGGATGCTGATCCTCAGATTGCCATCGTACGCAAATACGCTGTTTGCTTTTAGTACAACCTGATCCAGTTCAATTTTTTTACCATCGGTGTATACCGATTCCATAGGCTCTTCCTTCGGAAACACTTTAGCTCCAAACACAGCGCCAAATCCATTTCTGAACCATTCAAATGAAAAGCAAAGCCCTGTGATTGCCATGATCGTTACCAATAATAATGTGTAGAAACCTAATGTATTATGTAAATCATAATTAACGCGTTTCCAGCTTCCTGAAAGTTTTAATTTGAAACCCTGTTTCCATGCATTCCATTTTGACCAGCTTTTTATTTTACCGGGCAACCACAATACAAGTCCGGTAATTTCAAGCACAATAAAAATCAGTGTAGATATGCCTGTGATAGGGCGACCAATATTTGTATCCAATAACAACCATCTGTGAAGCCCCATAATGGTTGAGAAAAATTTTGAGGATGGTGTCTTTGCATCTCCGGTAACTTCACCTGTATATGGATTTACCAGGTAGTTCTTAATTTTAGATCGATCAAATTTTTTACCCTTACCATCCTTTGATTCTTTACCCTTTGCATCTCCATCCTTACCGGATTTTGATTCGTCTCTCGTTTTTCTTTCTCCGTTAACGCTGTTTACTTGCTTATCTTTTTTTTCAGCCAGATGCGACTCTTTCTTGCCAGATTTTCCTTTAGATTCTTTTTCCTTTTCACCTTTAGCACCCATGTCCTTAGGTGCCAATGTAAACATCCATGCTTTATTTTTTTCTTCAGAAATTGAAACGCTTGTTACTCGTAAGCCTTTATGCTGCTTTTCTAATGATGATATCAGCTTGTTCAGTGGTAATGGTTTGGCGTTATCTGGAGCTGTAATGACAAATTTTTCACTATCTACCCATTCTGTAATTTCTCTACTGAATGTATAAATTGTACCGGTAAGACAAATTACAAAAAGAATAATGCCGCTCGGTATACCTAACCACAGATGGACATCATTAATAAATTTTCTGAATGTGTAGGAGTTTTTTTTATTTGTCATAACAGTATTTAAATAATCAATCAGGTGCACGAAAATATATCGTACACCTGACCGAAAGATTTATAAATATTTTTATTATTTATTCAGGAAGTAACTCGCCTAATGCTGTAAGACTTCCAGCTTCAACTTCTAAACCTTTTTTAGCAGTGAATGTATTCACATCAATCTGGTAAACAAATAATCCATTTGCATCTGTAATACCAACAGAAGCTGTTGATCCATTTGGTGCAACGTATGGAAGTCTTGCAACCGCTTTAATATCTGCTGCTGCGGGAAGGCCAGTAACCCAATTGAATGTTTGATTAATAACATCTACAATAGCATATGTTTTTGCCCCTGCAGTTGTTCCGGACGTGGCATACATCAACAGTAAAAATTTACCATTACCTAAATAATCTTCTCTATACAAATGGTGGCCGCCTGATGCAGTCTGAATATTAAAAAAGTAACTCTTATCAAATTCAGTTTCACCCTTTTTAATTCTGATTGCAGCAGAAGGTTTTGTTGACGGTTTTACACCAGCACCTGTTACCTGTGCATTTGAGAATGCATATACATCACCATTTTCAATTTGTTTTAAACCATTCTGTGCAAAATAGTATCCAATGTAACCTGTACGGTTATCTTTGATTGTTTTTTCGTAAACCAAACCTGGATAGGAGAATACAGCAACCCATGTACTATCTGTATATTTTGTATGGAATGTGCTGTCTGTTTTGCCTTTTATACACATATACGGTGCATAAACTTTATTGTCAACCTGGAATGCACCGGTGAAGTATGCACGCTCACCGTTACCAGAAAGTGTTACAGTATTGATTGTTGCAGTACCTACGATAGAAGGGTTATCAGCATTTATTCTGTAAAAGTTTGCTATAGATGCAGCAGCTTCTCCACTTCTCGGAACCTTAATTAATAACAGGTCATCATTTACTTTACCAAATACGTGTACCGATTCTGTTTGTAAATTTGCGAATAGCTTCAATTCCTTATCCTGATTCAATTTATATACTGTTACAGCACCTGGATTTCCCTGACCATATAATAAACTAAATACTTTATTTTTATGGAAGGCATAATAGCGATATCCGTTTTGTTCAATACCATTCCCTGTAGTTGAAATTTTTCCGCTTTCAAATGTTTCTGTAGCCAGCAAATAATCTGCTCCTTCAGCATATGTACCGCCTGGTGTTGCAGCTAACACCATTGTACCTTTTGTCTGGATTGTTTCATCATTTTTCTTTTTACATGCTGTGGCAACTGTTAGCGCCAAAGCTAAATAAAGAAATACATTTATCTTTTTCATGATTATATATTTGGATTTATTATTTAATTACTTACTTATAAAATACCGCACTTTGATGTAAAAAGCTCTTCCTGGCTTTTGTAAAGAAAAGTTATCATATAGTCTGGCATCTGTAAGATTGCGGCATTCTAACGCAATGTTATAACGGCCATCATGCATTGAGTATATCATATTAACATCATGTGACAACTGCATCGGTATGTCAAACTTATCTTTTCTGTTACCCTGGCTTGGCCATTTCAAATAATATGCATGTACATACGTTAAATTATAACCGATGCTCAATGAATTTTTTTGCCCGCCAATTTTTTTAAAAATAATACTGGCGTCTACATTGCCATATAGAAAAGGCATGTTTGGTATGCGGTCCAGATAAACAACGCTTTCCCTTTTTGCTGATACACCATCTTCTACGTATTGAACATGATTTATTAAATTCTGATAACTCAAATTAGCGCCTACGTTATATTTTCTTTTATAAGAATAGCGTACTTCTCCGTTGATGCCCATATTTTTAACACTCCCTTGATTGGTCATCACCTGATATGTTTGATTTGTATTCAATTCCGGACGGATAAAATCTTTTAGATTTCTATAAATAAAATATCCATCCATTAACAAATAGTGATTTTTTTTGATGACTTTGTTGTAGCTCAATCCTGCGTTAATATTATTGCTTTGTTCGGGTTTAAGGTTTGAATTCCCTTCAAGTTGTATGAAATCCCCAAACAACTCTTCATTATCGGGTAATCGAAGACCCTTTTCATAAGATACTTTTGCCTGCAAGCTTTTAAAAATAAAGTAGGTAGTTGCAAAGCCATATCCTGTTGCGTTGAATACATTTTTATACCTTTCATACTCCGTTTTACTTCCGTTTACAGCAGGTAATGCTCTGCCTATCGTGGTTACCTGCAGATACTCTTTAACAAATATTGATGTGCTCCAACGTGTGTTATAATCAAACTTATATCCTAAGGCAAGTATACTTTTCTGAGTAATCCTCGGTTGTTTATTAGCTTCATTATTTTCATCCAGTTCATTTGATCCTTTGCGGTTGAAAGAGCTGAATACATTATTCAACATGATCGAATGTTTTGGATTCAACTGATAAATAAGGTTGGTTGTTATAATACTCGTATTATTGCTGTACTTGTAAAGTGTACGCCCTCTTTCTCCACCCGGCGCTCCAGATGAAGTATTAGCCGAATATTCCTGCATCCAGTTGTAACGGCGGTTCACGGTATCTATATTCTGTTCTTTACCAAAATTATAATTGCCGGTTACATTCAAATCAAGCCCCTTTACAAGAAAATTTTTCTTTTGATATTTTACACTGGGCATAATAATATTGCCACGTCTCCACAGATCTCCATACACGGCCTTCATCTGAGCACCTGTTTGTATATCTGATTTATTCTGTCCAAGCGTAATCCCAAACAATAAACGATCTGCAAATTTTTTACCTACAACACCAATGTTTACTATAGCCGTTTCATTGTGATAATTATCGTTAAACCTCCTCACACGTACATTTGAATAGTTACCACCTGGTATAGATGCGTTCTCCACATCGACCCAATAATTATTATCTGAGTAATTCTGAAAAGCATTTAATTGAACCGTGAAGCCAGACTTTGCTATGTAACCCGCATTAAGGCTGGTTCGGTGTGTGTTAAATGAGCCATACGAATACGAAACATCCGCATACGTACGCTGCTTGGTACTTGTAACGATGTTGATCGCACCACCCATAGCATCTGCCCCAAGCCATATAGGCACAACACCTTTGTACACTTCTATGCGTTCAGCTAAATTGATAGGGATATTATTTATCTGAAAAGAAGATCCGAAATTA
>Ga0247817_10001758_pt1 | contig 11234 bp, 15 predicted proteins | sample UWRJL212509R1_FD_178010 | JGI IMG/M metagenome (GOLD analysis project Ga0247817, IMG submission 178010) | Plant litter microbial communities from Arlington Agricultural Research Station in Wisconsin, United States - UWRJ-L212-509R-1 | ecosystem: Environmental > Terrestrial > Plant litter >... | reverse complement strand
CCTGTAGCCAAGCCCATTTGGGCTCTGGCTGCCAAGGAGACCGTCCGCTCATAGGCCTGACGGTCATCATTTCGATCAGCAATCGGTCGTGTGCATCCTTCTGACTTGCTCTCCACCAAGAGCAACATCAAAAGGAAGAAGTAATAGTGCGGGTCCATGACACGCTCCATACGGACATGCGACCAACTTCTGGCACCCTCATAATGAGGGCCTTTGCCGTCGAAGCGAAGAAAGTAGTCATAGACTGCTTTAACCTCGGTTTCTTCGTCATTGTTTAAGCCATGCGTTGGTGCATGTGGAGTCTCAATGGTAACACGGCGGTGGCCCGTGGCTGCCGCCACTTCCTTGGCCGTGGAACTGGCCATGAAGAACCCCTCTTTCCCCTCTAAAAAAAGATAATGGGGGTGGGAGGAGGCATCAAGATAATGTAATGGGAGAAAAAAAAATGAACCCAGATGGTGGTGTTTTCTCCGCACCGGCTGCGCCGGTGCGGAGAAAACAAAAAGAGGTTGTGGTGGTTGAGGTGCCTGCTGCGCAGGCACCTCAACCACACAATGACATTCTCCCATTCTTTCTCTGCCACTACAAGGACATTACCGCCAACATCTGGACTCGTCTCGCAGTCATTCTCGGCTCACAAGATGCTGCCATGTACCCCGCCTCTGCCATTCGCATGTCAAGTGCCTATCATGCCGCGTCACCCGAAAAACGCATCGAGTTTGGCACACTGCTCAAGTCCTATGTGGACAATTATCATCAAACCACTGGCAGGAATCCATGCCAATCAGACGAGCATTTGCGATGCATGTCGCTCATTTGGATGCAACTACTGGACCCACACAGAAGCATGTTGAAAGAGATGGCCCGGTTGATGGATGCTACCTTTAATTCTTTTTTTGATGCCGCCAAGGGACATGGCGGGTTTCTTTTTGATATCACCAACTACCTAGTCAGGTTGACTCCAAAGGAGCCCACTGTTGTCGTGTCGTGGATTACACTGGCTCTCCACTGGAAATTGATTAGCAAGGAGATGCGCGAAGGGCCAATGATGCGCGGTGCTCTGACAAAGAAAATCAAGGCGTTGGACTTGGGTGAGGGAGAGTTGACATTCTTGACATTTTTCAATCTGTGGTGCTTGCAAGAAAAGACAGTGATGGAGGACTTTATGGAAGCAGCCATGAGAGCTGTGGTGACGGCGTTGGATGCGATTGAAGAAGAGAAAAAGAAGGTGCCGAGAAAGAGATTGAAAAATTAAGCAAAGGGATTCTTTACATAGTCCATCAAGGCGTGTCTGTGATTGCAAATTGCCTTGGCATCGGCGCCCAGCACATCTGTGATGAATTTGCACGTGACAATCTCATCAATCACGTTCATCAATTGGGTCCATTTTCCAATTAGGAAGCCTTGGCGGTAGGAGAATTCTTCTTCTGTCATTTTGGGTGGTACGGGGCAGAGAGCGGGGATGCGGGCAACCATGACCACTGCCTCCTCGCCTTGCGAGGAGGCAGTGGTCATGGGGATCAAATCGCGGTGGTGAAAGTTGGATGCCAGCATTTCAAACCGATCGTACAACTCGTGGTAGTGGTCTTGATCGGGATCGCTGGGTTCCCGACCCACGCGAGAATGGAGTGGATTGCAACGAATGCGCATAGAGACTCGTGTGCCCGCGCAGCGGGCACACGAGTCTCTTCTACCCAACCTTTTCTCTCTCCCAAAGGAAATGAGGGGGGCTGCTGCGCAGCCCCTCCCCCCAGAAATCGAATCCTATTTTGCCGCTCAGAGCAAAATCCAACAATCCCACGTCAAGGTGGCACACATTCAAAAAAATGTCAAGGAGACCATAATCAAAATGGAAGAAGTCATGGAAAAGGTGGGAGAGAGAGGCATTCAGATTAATGAATCGGCAGAGGGAGCACAGCAATTGCTGGATAGCTCAGAAGAGTTTTTGAATCAGACTAGACGTGGTGGGTGGTGCGCGTGGATACCAGAGTGGTGGTGCAATGGGACTGACGAGCGGGCTGCGCCCGCTCGTCAGTCCCATAGAAAAAGAAAGTGAAACTGATACTTCCATTCTTATCGGAAAGCTGTGCACTGCCGTCGTGACTGCATTTTCAGAGACTCCCAATCGCTTGATGAGTTCTTTGCGAATCTGCATCGCCTGTTCTTTGCAATATTTCATCATGACCTCTCGAGCATAGTGGCGCGCGCCTGCCTGCTGTGTGCTCACGTACTTGTCTGCTTCATCCCATAGCACCATGGTAATGGTTCTACCCCATATTAGATCCCCAGCTTCTGCGCTCTTTTCCACTTCGGCGAGAATGGTTGTGGCGATCTCCTTGTTGTTCTCGGGGGTGACTCCCTTTTTAAAGTGTCCCTCCAGACCAACGTTGATGATGGAGCGAATCACATCAACCTTGGCGCGGAGTTCGTCGGCATAGGTGGGTGGCTCGGGGTCAAACTTTTTGTAGACCTCGAGACCGTCGTCCGCCTTGGCGGACGACGGTCTCGAGCAACATCCAAACACCTGTCCCATATTTTTTAAAAAATAATAATGAAGAGAGTGAGGGATGGTCACACTGCAGATGCTGCCCAAGGGCAGCATCCACATTGTGCGCTCACATTCTTCCTCTCATCACAAACCCACCACTTTCTCCTACCCTGGCTCCCCTTTTACTCTCGCCGCTGTCTAGCACTCTCCTCCAAGACTCTCTACCAGCACATTAACTCTGTGGACCCAGTGATGCGCCTGTACTTTTCCATATCCAGTGTCCTGGTCTTTTTGACCGATCAAAAAGACAAGAGAGAAATTATTCTCAAGTCGGGACACTTGTTGTTTTGGAGACACTTTTACAAGGACGAGGGTTTCCATCTACCATTAGGACTCGCTACATATTCTGGGTCCATTGACACAATCAGATACGTGCTCCAGTGTGCAAAAGACAATGGCAGAGACTACGAAAGCCGATATGTTTTCAGCACCTTGGTCCAGACGCTTGTAATATATGGCCACACTCGCTTGGCCAAGTTTATCTTTTTGAATCCTGAAAGTGTTGGGACAACCAAGATCAAGTATACGTTCCAGGATTGTACAATGTGCATAACATCTGCATCTGCACACAAGAAGCCAGACATGGATTTGCTCACTACATTATTCAGGTATAGCGCAACTCTAACACCATCATCTCATGAGAAGAAGGCGGGTGTGTTTAGCATGATGTCTTCTTTATTTTACAATAGTGCTCCCGATGATGTTCTCGAGCTCGCCATACGGACATACAACACCATGAATTGGACCAAGTACCCAAATTTTCGTGAATTGGTCGCAGCTCGACCGGTGGTTTTGGAATTTATTCAAAAGTACCAAAAAGGGCCTCCATATGCAGTCCCTCCTGTATGATATTGGCAAGCGCGACGATGACGCCCGCCTCATCATTGAGCCAGATGGGGCCATGTTTGTGGAAACCACCGAAAATGTGCCGGGTGCTGTGATTGTTGATGCTGCTGCGCAGCAGCGTCAACCATCGCTCTTGGAAACCGCCGCAGTGGCTCCCTCTGTTGATGTGCGCGTTAGGATCATCACCAACATGTTTCTCTCCAATGCGGCCGTGGCCATTTTGTGCATTGTGGTGGGCACTGTCGTCTATTATTATTGGACTCTCTCTCGAAACCAAGCCCTGGTTTTATTGGCCATTGTTTCCCCACTATTCCTGTGCTTTTACATTACCATGATGGTGATTCGTCGGTCCGGCATCTATGCGTTGATTCCATTTTCTGTCTGGGTGGCGTGCATGTCGCTATTGATTGGAGCTGTTGCTTCATTGGTGGGCAATCCAGCGCCCATTCAACTGGCCGCCATTGTTTGGGGCCAATCATTGGCCATTGTCCTTTATGCGAAGTATTCTCCCGTCATGCTCTCCCTATATTATTCTGCCGCCTACATGAGTCTGGCCACCCTGATTATTTGGGGCATCTCCATTGCTGCCTTTGTGGTGCAAAAGGATTGGATCAGCGCGGTGGCGATTTTGTGTGTGAGTGCTGGGTGTGTAGTGTGGAATACCTTGCAGATTTGGTTGTGTGAAGAACATCGCGATTATAATCTGGGCTGGGATGATGGTGTGTTGAGTATTGTGCAATTTTATGGGAGCCCTTGGTGAGAGAGTCACCTCTGAATTAAAACAATAAAACCTTTAAATCGCACGCCCAATGCCAAGTTGCACGCAAAAACATGGCCGATCCCCAATACACTGAGCTGCTGCGCCATGTAGCACATCTCAGCAACAATTCCATGGAGGAAATTGTGGGGAGACACAGCTTGTTGATGATTGAATTGTTGAAACTGGGTCAAAACGGGGGGACCCAGCAGCAGGTTGAAGCATTGATGCGGCGGGTAGGTGCTATTCAGCAGCGGTGGATTACCCGACTTGTGCCAGAGCAGAATGCAGATGAAGCATCTCTGCGTCAAAAACACTTTTCGGTGGTTGTCAAGCAAATGCTGGACAAGTTCTTTGCCTCTATCCTCCAAGCCATTCAAACCGCACAGCGAAATGGCAGAATAATGGACCCACAGCATGAACGTGTATTGGATTTTGGTACTGGGTTTTACGTTGGTCTCTCTCCGCGATTGGCAAGCAACGCCATGGAGACTGAGAAGAAATTGTCCAACTACATTTATTGGATTCTGCGGTTGGCTGTCGTTGAAGACACCAAGAGCCGCTTGTTTATGGATCGCTCATTTGCGTGCCTAGTCTCTGCGACATCTTTTGGATTCTGGGTTGACAATAATATTTGAAGAAATAAAAAAAATTGTGTGTCCCGAGGCTTAATGGGACAAATGACCCCTATAAAAGCGGATCCTACCCCCCCCTAGAAGACCACTTGCAAATATTTTACAAGAGGGTCTCCCGCAATGTTTTACGACGACAGCCAAGTTGACCCAGCATTTCTCCAAAATGAATTGGCCAGCCACGAAACCGTGGCCAAGCGCCAGGATGCCCGGTCGGCCAAGGAGGGAGAGATGATTGTCTCTGGTACCATCGAGTCTTTCATCCACGCCATCAAGGATGCGGCCACTGACAAGGTGACCAACAAGGATTTGCCCTACGCGCCCGACACCATCAAGAAAAAGGGCGTCAAGGACCCGAGCCAAAAGTACAATGCCCAAATCGCCATGAATGTGCTGCCCACCAACATTCCCCTGATTCCCGGCACGTGTGAGCTGCCCGAAAATGGAGTGGCGGGCTGGAAGTGCCTCTGCAGCTTGGAGTACTTTGAGACGGGCGCCGACTACCTGAGAGAGAATGCGGCCCGGGCCTACAAGCCCGAGAATTTCGAGGACGAAGAGTGCGAACGCATTCGCTACTACATTTCCCAGGACGGGCGTCTGCGCAAAGACGAGTGGTACATTACGGCGCCGGGGGAACCGATCAAGGTGACGGCGCCAGACAATGAGGACACTCCGCTGCGCAAGCCTCATCCCAAGAGGTCCGGCCAGAGATGGGTCCAGCCGAGCACACCGGCCACTTTTTTCAAGGTGGACGTCAAACGGTGGATCAATGTGATGCTGGTGGATGTGGAGGAAGACGGCGGCGCAGCTGCGCCGCCGTCTTCCTCCGCCACTCCCGTCGTCCCCGATCTCACCGGAGATCCCGAAAAGGACGCCTTGGCCCTGGCCGAGGCAGAGACCATCAACGCCGATGCCAGCGCCGCTGCCGCGGCGGCAGCTGCAGCTCCGGCGGCGGGGGCGGGTGGCACCAAGAAGCGCACCAAAAAGGTCAAAAAGATTACCGCCTTTAAGCCTTCCTTTGCCTGCAAGGCCGTGGTGGTCTCTGAGGACTATGATCCCGATCTCTCTCAGAGCGAGCGATTGCATGAGAACAGCAACTACAGCTCTCACTGCTTGGTCCCCGTCATGGAGTTGGCCCGCAAGCAAAAGCAGCTGCCCAGCATCAACGTGTCCTTTTACGTCAAGGAGCGCTTCATGACTCCTTGGCATCCCGACTGCCCCAAGGACATGCAGGGAGTCACGGTGCTGCGCAACATGATGGACAAGGACACCAAGGATTTCATGAAGGAGTTCAAGGGCGAAAAGTCGGCCACCTGTGTGATTCGCTTCTCCTACTTTCAGTGGACTGGGAAGCCCAACACAAACGAGCGCTACATTGTCAAGCTGATTGCCAATGGAGACATTCAGTGGCGCGCCTATGGCATCACCAACTTGGTGCACTATGCCATGATCATGAGTGCCAACGCAGTGCCGGTCCATCTTCATGCCAAGCTGTGGGAGAATGCCACCATTAACCACGAGTCCAACAAGCCGCAGTTCTTGGAGGCCAAGGAGGGAGACCGCTTCTACAAGGAGGAGCTGGCCAACATTAAGGGATACTATGTGGGAGGCACCACAGTTGTTCCTGATTTTTTGAGATATTTCCGCGGACCCGCTGGGTTGGAGCTGACCAAGGAGTTTGTGGCCGATGAGTTTGCCTTTTGGGAGTCGGACAACAAAAAGACCAAGAAGCGACAGTTTCTCCTCAAGCCGCGCAACTCGACCACGCCCAATCCGCTGAATGCGCAGCGCGAACACAGTGCTGTGGTGGCGCTGGGCAACGGATGGACGCCCAAGGGAGAAAACGGAGAGGAGCTGGGCGACGAATATGGCGACAACCACGCCTACGAGGGCAACGCAGCCATTTTTTTCGAGGGAGGCTTTAAGTTTTACGTCTTGCTGTCGCGCCCGCTGACTGATGAGGAAAAGGCCATCTGGTTGGGCAAACCCATTGATGGATTGCTGACACAGCTCAAGGCGGAGAATAAGATTCTTTATTGGATCTACGCCGTGAAGAATGACGCCAAGATGGCCAAGAACTTTGGTCGAGCCCCACAGATTGCGCCGCCTGCTCCGCCGGCAGCGCGACCTGCCACGCCCAAGAGAGAGCGAGAGGAACCGCCGCCGGCTGCGCAGCCGGCGGCGGCGGTTCCTCCTCCCCCAGAGGAGGAAGACGAAGAGTTTTACCAGGCTCCGCACAAGACATCCAAAATCGTGGAAGAGGACGAGTGACGCGCTTCGCGCGTCACTCTAAAAAAAAAATGAAAAAATGCAAAGGGCCATGCCAGAAAACTCTTCCAGCAAAAACCACCCACTTTTATCGCAACCAGGAAGCCAAAGATGGCATGAGCAACCTATGCAAGGTCTGTCGTAAATCGCAAGAACGCGGTGAAATGGAACTACCACCCGATGGATCCAAGAGATGCAAAGGAGGATGCTATCAAATATTCCCTGATGATGAGCAACATTTTCCACCCAGCAAAATGTCCCTCGATGGCACTGGATGGCATTGCAATGAATGTACAGAAAAACGTGGCTACCTTGAATACATGGCCAACCAAAAGTGCAAGGGCCCGTGTGGGCGTGTGTTGCACGTGGACGAGAGTAATTTCTATGTCAAGAAGAATGCACTCTCTGGATTCAGCAAGGTGTGTAGAGAGTGTAATCGTGTGCGTAATGTAGAATACAAGAAGAAGAACAAGGGGAGCTGGTGGAAGACGAAGAAGAGACAAAAACGTTCAGATTGCGAAGATGAAGAATATTAAAAGTTTTTTTGTGGGGTGTCTCTCTATGTCTCACTACATTGCTCAGTTTTGCAAGTGCGGCGAACGCCCTGTCAAGATCAGAGAGTACAACCGGTCGGAAAAGACGATGAGGTCCACTACATACTGGACGTGCACCAAGGTGCCAATCAAGGACAGTGCCTCGGTGGCAAACTGCAGCGAGGCGGCGCAGCCGCCTCGCTACCCACACTTTCGGAGCCGCGCAGCCTACGATGGCAAAGTTTATGACTATGCCGATGAACCAGAACCAGAACCAGAGCGTGTGTGGGATGGTGATGATTCGGTATGGCCCGTCATAGATGATGAGCCAGACGACGTGGAGCGAAGAGGCATATTTTAAAATATCTCCACTCTATTTCCTTCTCTCTGTGGCTTCACTCCAGTGAAAAACTCAGGCACGGTCCTGCCATCTCTCAGATATGCGGCCAGCACTGCCTGAATCTCCTCCAGGCCATCATCTTGCAGACCCTTGCCTTGGAGTGGGTACCAGGGGTAGACTTGGTACAGACTTCCCACTGGGTTCTCTCTGGCCTTGAGCGGCGAGTCGTCAATCATCAACGTGTTTTCTCTGGTGTAGACACCAGGGAATTCCCGCCACACCGTGTCGAGGTTCTTGATAAAGAGTGGTTTGGTCTCTCCCGGAGTGGGGTGTGGCTTGACAACACCACAGTGGGTCTGGTCAAACTCAAAGATGAGCTGGTCTCTCTTGTCTCCAAACACGTGGTCACAGAGGAGAGTGACATTCTTTTGCCAGGCACTCGACCAGACGGCCACATCAAAGTTGGCCAGCAGGAAATCAATGAATTCGTCCAATCCTTTGCGTCGCCAGGTCATGTGTTGTCCCAAGTGGGCCGCATGGTGCAAGATGGGAGCATAGAGTGGGCGGTTCTTTTCGAGCTCGGCATCAAAGAGTCGCCAGACTAGAAAATTGTTCATGTCCAGAATGACCAGAGTGCGATCCCGTCGGCGGGCGGAGCCCGCCGACGGGATCGGGTCGCCCCAAAAAAACAGAGGCAGGAAAACAAATCCCAGTGTACCGATGATGATCCACGTGTAGCCACTTTGCAGGGCACTAGCGGCATAGGAATAGGCATCCCAGTTGATTGCCACAAGAGAAGCAATGATGGTGGCCGTGACGAGAAGTGCGACCCACATGATAGTTATGAGTTTTTTATTTTTTTGGTCGTCGAGTCGCTGTGCGACTCGACAGGTGGTCCTCGCATGTCCCAAATCATCTTTGAAATCATCACGCGGACATCTTTGCAAAGCGACTGGAGGCCTCTGGCCTCCAGTCGCTTTGCACACACTACCCACGCGTCACAAGCATCCATCGTTAGTCCGCTCCACACATCATACAAGGCCTCTGCTCTTGCGCAATACAAGAAATCAGAACCAGCTTCGCATTTCCTACCCCACACGGTTGATTTCAGCACATTGATTCTGCGCTTGACAACCCGGCCAGCAAAAAACGCATCATCAGCCCCTTGGCCATTCTTTTCATACATTAGCATAATGTAGCCCACTGCAATGGCTATCATCGACGGTGCATCGTCAGCCAAGAATGGATCGACAAGCATGGCGTATCGGAGGCGTTCTCTTTGATTTTTGGCCCTATAAAACTTTTCCATCAGAGCATCGACGCAACCTTGGGCGGCAGCGGCTTCCAAGTGTTTCATTTTGCCGGTAATGTGGTAAAGTTCATAGAGCCCCTGTTTGTCGCCCTTGTTTGCAGAAAGCGTGGCCCATTTTAAATGATCGCCTTCCACATCCATGGTACGAATCATTTCTGCATAAATGCCTTGGGCGGGGACGTGTCCCATTTTTGCAGCTTCCAAGATAAAGGGTGGATACCGACAAATGGCGCCCGCATAGAATAGGCCCCTCGCACCGTGGATTTTCCATGCCGGGTCAGACGCCGGGCTTTGTGAGATGCGAGAGACGAAATCGATGCAGCAAAACTTTGTAAGGATCCAATTGGCCTCCTGGTGGTTGGCACCCTTTGTAGCGACAATCTCCTCCAACAGGGATTTACCCAGGATAATGTCGCGCTTCCGCCCATTGGCACCAATAAAAGTGTCCCGGGCGTGGTACCACTTTTCCATTTTTTGAAAAAATAGAAATGGCCCTCTCTCCTCTGTTGACTCACCAACAAGAAGCATACAAGTTGCGCGAATTCTCCATTCCCACCAAGTGCGTGCTACGCACATGTGTTGATTTGATTGGAGAAATGAACGACACCACATCGCGCCACATTCTGGCTGCCACCATTGATGCCTACTTTTCCACTTGCGTTCGCGCCGAACTCGATGCAGCCAGAGTGACTGTCCACCGCGACTTGTGTGGTGATGTCAAGGAGATGTTGCTCTTGGCGGGGTATCAGATACTGGAAGAGCGAGGAGATGGATACAAGGTTAAATTAACATGATAATGCATTGAGATTACATGTCGATCCACGCGCGCAGCGCGTGGATCCGGACATAATGGCCACATACAAACTTTCCGCCGACGAGCGTGCTGCTCTCCACTCTCGCGCATCTGAATGGGTCGATGCCATGCTACGCACTAGCAGCAGTCCCAGCACTAGGATGCCATCCATTGTGGAATGCCGCGTGGGTCCCACTCACATGGCGTGCCCTTTGAAGGGTGTCATTACGTTGGGTGCATCAAAACAAGTCTTTGATTCATTGGCAGAGAATTTCGGTCCTGATGCGAGACTCAAGGATGAGAGCCTGGCAGATGGAACTGAGATTCGATGGGTTCTCCATCTGCCCATCTTGGTCCCCAATTCATCAGCAGCAGCTGCCGCTGCTGTGCACAAAAAGTACAGGCACTCGCACCGATCTGGATCGGAGCCCACACTGGAATGGCCTCTGATGCTGTTGCTGGTCGAGGTGATTTCAATTGGAGCACTCTACTACAAGTACACGGTGGGAACTGTCTGGTAAGTTTGTGTCTGGGCTGCGCCCAGACACAAACTCGCCAAAAAAAAATGAATGGGTCTCCGTTTTTTCCATCCCCACTGTCATCACCACCACCACCACCACCTACCCAACGCGCAATGTTTGGCATGCTTCATTCCCGTGCATTGGCTGCCCTGAACGATGCAGTCACCGTTTGGAAATTAATCATGGCCAGTGTGATTGCTGTGCTGTTTTATGCCGCGTATGCATGGCTGCCCATGATTCTGGCATTCTCTGTCATGGTTTGGATCCAGTTTAAAATGGGCCAGTATCGGATTACGGTCACGCATGTTGGTGGTGGGGCGCAGCCCCACCACCAACATGGAGAATAAAGACAGTGGGGACGGGTGGGGCTGCGCCCCACCCGTCCCCACCCACCAATTTAGCCCTACAAACTCACTCTCCTATTTGTCCGAGGTGTCTCTGCGCGCAGCGCAGAGACACCTCGGATATGAGCATTGACGTTCGCCTCGAAGCTGCAAATTTTGCCAAGGGTATCACCAAGCAATTGGATGTAGCCAAGGCCGATGTCCCCTACTTGGAGGCTGTCCTCATCGAAGCCGCTCTCTTTGAGGATCCCATGAGCGAGTTGGTGATTGGGATCAACAAGGTGGGCGCTTTTTACAACATTACCATCAAGGGCTACCAGAGCATGATTGATCTGGTCCG
>Ga0247817_10001757_pt1 | contig 11234 bp, 9 predicted proteins | sample UWRJL212509R1_FD_178010 | JGI IMG/M metagenome (GOLD analysis project Ga0247817, IMG submission 178010) | Plant litter microbial communities from Arlington Agricultural Research Station in Wisconsin, United States - UWRJ-L212-509R-1 | ecosystem: Environmental > Terrestrial > Plant litter >... | reverse complement strand
GCATTCACTTCGCGGGTGCGTACGGCGTTAGACATGGTTCTCCCTCCGATCCTGGGCTTCATGGGTTCACTATCGAGCGTATTCGCGGCATCGCGCCGTTTGGTTGTCGCCCGCGCGGGAAACCGGCGGCGAACGCACGCCCTCGCAGCGTTGCTGCGCCCTCGCTGCACTTTCGTGCGCGAGCTGCAATCGAGCGCGCTGAACCGCAACATGGGGTGCGCTCGCCGCGCACCCCATGTCGAGTGATGGGGACCATCTCGTGAAGACGATGCCCGCCGGTGATTCTCGTGATTACTTACGGATTTTCACCGTGTACTGCTTCGATGCAACAGCGAGGTACCTGCTGTCGCCGAGGTAGCGAACAACAACCTTTGTTGTCTTCTTCATCTTGGGCAGCTTTACGCTCGTTGCACCCTTGGATAGCGTCACTGACTTGTAGGACTTGCCGTTGACGACGATGGTTACTTTGCCCGTGGGCTTTGCAACTCCCGTTTTGCCCTTCACGGCGATGCGAATGGTCGGGGTTGCCCCCTTGCTCACCGTCCATGGCGAACGGCTGGCGGTGACCGCTGGCTTCAACTTTGCCGCGGCTGCCTTGCCCGCGGCCGCGTGAGCAACGGTGATGTCCGCGCTTCTGCCGCTGTCGAGTGTCACGCGCAGCCCCGAAACCGTCGTCAGGCCTTTCGCGTCAGTGCCGACCACGGCAAGAGTCGCCGCGGTGTGGCCGCCTGGCAGCACAAATCGAGTCCCCGGTGCGATCGGGCCGGCGCTGACGACCTGCCCGAAGACGGAGCCGCCATCGCTGGTGACCGCGGATGCACCGTTCTTGACTGACACGCGAAGGTTCTTAAGGGTGATCGCGGCGTCAGTTCCCGGGAAGAGATCGACCGACTGAACCGTGCTGCTGGCCCCGGCCGGACCCGCATTCACGCTGATGCCGGTGGCGACGATCTGACCGTTTGCACCGTCGGAAACGGTAACAGCGGTTTCAGTGTCGGTCGTGTTGCCGGACTTGATCGACAGAGGGGCGGCAGCGATCGGCGAAGCACCGGTCGAACGGATTCCGTAGGCGTGCCACGTTCCAGCCGCAACAACAGGTGTCTGCGGTTCAGGCTCGGGCGTGACAACCGGCGGAATATCGGTATCGACCGACACGGTCGCCTGGGCGAGGATGACCTCGGGCAGCACTCCGGTGTGGTCGATGTAGTGCACCCCGTTGATCGTTACGGTGCCGTCTGCGTTGTCGATTCGCTCGTTGACCTTCACTTCGAGGGTCACCGTGCCCTCGTCGTTCAGCTTGGAATAGATGTATCCGTTGCTGCTGTTTAGCCACTTCCCGTCAGCGAACAGCGCGAGGGAGCTGTCGTCGAATGAGACCGTCGACTCGCCTCGCGCGTTGACCGCGAGCGTCAGTCCATTCACGCGAAGGGCCGAATCGTAGAACTCCGCATACGCCCCGGGACGAGGGGTCTGCTGGAACGAATCAACGCGCACGTTGACCGAGCCATCATCTGACGTCGTCGTGGTGACGCCAGCCGCTGTGGTGCGCACTCCGTCGGCCTCAAGGGAGCTTGTCGTTCGCGTCGCGGCTCCAGGCGAGCTGATCGACGGGGTCGGATCGACCAGTCGGATGCCGTCAGCAGTGGTGACCTGGACGCCGGCTACCCGGTGACGGTCGAGGGGTGCCTGGTCGTGGGGACTGCATACTGTCTTGCCCAGCTCGAGGCGCGACACCTCGAACATTTCACTGCCGTCGGTGAGGGTGATTCCTGCGGTGGTGACAGCTCCGGATGACGCTGTTGTCTGCTTGTTCACCGTCAGGCGGGTGATCGCTCCGCGTCCGAGACTGTCTTCCGGGAGGTCATACGTGAAGCCGGCTCCGCCAGCAAGAGCAGTTGACGTGAGGTCGACGTTACCGACGCGAAGCGAGGAGAACGAGACGAACGAGCGGCCGTCTGGACGGCATCCCATTTCCAATCCGGCGACCGTTACCGCAACCCGTGCGCGCAGTCCGAGGGTCGCAGACTTCACGTTGACGCGCGCTCCGTTGTCAGACGCACGCGTCTCGACACCGAGCGCTGCGATGTCGTATCCGTTCTTGACGGATGATGAAGTCGGTACGACCTGGTCGGCAAATTCATGGGCTGAGACACCCTCCGCCCACTCGACCGCCGGCGTCGGGGTCTGAATCGTGACACCGTCCGTGTCGACGATCGTGAGGCCGCTCGCGGACGACACAACGATGGGTGCGGCGGCTGCGGGCGAAGCCACGAGGGATCCGGCAGTCAGCAGGACGACGCCTAGAGACGCTATTCCAGTGAGGAGTTTCATGTGGTGCTTTCTAAATGGTGATGGGTGTGAAATGGGTGGTGCGTGGGGAGTTACTGACCGAGATTGTCGAAGAAGGCGGCTCCCGTCGGCATTCCGATGCCGCTGATGGGATCCCATCCGGCTGCTGTTTTCAGCGACTGGGGAGAGGCATCCCAGGCGTAGACGGTCTCTGGCCAGGTCTGCCCGGTGGTGACCGGTTTGCTTGACCAGACAGCAGCGTTGGTGGGTATGACATCGCGGATTGCGGGAGTCCCCTGAAGCGCGTAGAGCCACGGAGTTGCCAGGCCGAAATTCGCACCGGTTCGCTGTTTGGAGATCGCAACCATGGATGCCACGATCGGGGTCGCAAGGCTGGTTCCGCCGACAGATCGGTACTGTGCGTCTGCACCCGAACCGGAGTACACGGTGAAACCACTCGTCGGGTCGCCGAGAGATGCGATGTCGGGAACGAGTCGACGGTTCGCGTCGACGGCAGGTGTCTGCTGCCAGGTTGGCCGCGAATACTGTGCCGAGATCCCACCTCCGGATCCCGAATCAAATCCTGGCGGAATCACTCCTCCGTTGCGGGCGAAGTGGGGCTTGGTTGCCCAGCCCGCAACCACGGGCAGAGCTCCGTCGCGCCGCATTCCCACGCTCAGCCCTCCAACGGCGGTCACGTAGGGGCTGGATGCCGGAGATGTGACGTCCACCTCGACGCGATCGCCTTCGTCGCTGTAATCACCGTCGTTACCCGAAGCGGCGAATACGGAGATGCCCGTGGATGCCGCTTGAACCAGTGCGCGATTCAGAAGCTCACGGTCGGCCGCGGTATCCATCTCTTCTCGTGACCCGAACGAAAGGCTCAACACGTCGATCTCGCCAGCGCTGACTGCGTCATACATGGCGGTGAACATGCTGACAGAGGTGCAGTCGTCCGTTCCCCAGTACTCGATGACAGCATCCGGAGCAATTGCGTGAGCGGCCTGAATGTCCAGGTTTTGTTCGATCGACCAGTCAGCCGACCCACCGCAAATCGTTTCATCCGGGTTCGCCGGCGTGTGCCGAACGTACTGCCCGGGACGCAGAGGTTGTTCGCCCACTGCAGCGAAGTAGTGGTTGGTGTTCGCCTCGACCGCTGGATCGTCGTAGGCGGCGATGATTCCGATGCGAGCACCCTCACCCGTGTAGTCAGCCGGAATCCGGTGCATCGCGCGAAGGTCGGCTGGCGTATAGCCGCAGATCCAATTCGACCGCTGGCTTACCTTCACGGAGGTGGGCCATTGACTCGCGATGTTCTCACCCCAGTAACGGCTGCACTCGGTCGATGCCGTGACCACCTTCGGTGCGACCCGGCTTCGGCCAGCCGGTTGCGGGGTTGGCGCATCCGTCGGATCGGTGTGGCCGGAACCTTCCCGCGACCCGCTTGTTGCGGGTTGGTAGACGGCCCCCTTCACGAGCCCTGCAACCCCTGCGACGTCGTCTGCGAATCGGGCCGGTACCGTGAGCGAATCGGACGGGGCGATGGTTGTGGCTCGGGGCGAAACGGGGTCTGGCCAGACCTGAAGGGACGTCGCAAAAGCACGATCGATGTCGGCAACGGTGCCGGATACGGCCACCGTTCCGAGTTCGGTGGTGCTTGCGACGGTAAGGCCTTCGCTCCGTAGCCAGTCGACGACCGCACCCGCCGCCGCCACTCTCTGTGACTTGCCATGTCCAAGCGACACCTGAACTGCCCCGTCAGCCTTCCGCGGCAGCATGACACGAAAGGACAGCACGAGGTCCGCAGATGGTTTTCCCACGGAGGCCGAGGAAGCAACGAACGAAGGAACCGACGACTCGGTCAGTGTCACGCGCGCCTGCGCGCCGGGAACAACGCCGGCAGAGCCGCTTGACACGGTGCTCAGAGCTACTGCTGTGGCGACGACAGCGCCACCGAGGCCGATTAACAGTGAACGACGAGATCGAGAAGGAAGAGATAGAGGCACAGGAGTTTCATTTCTCGCTAAGAGGTGGACACAGCCACCCTAGATGAGAATGAGAATCATTAACAACAGCAGGTGTCGATTTGCTGGGCTGGCATTCGGCCCTGAAACCAGCGGATGCCGCCCCGGCCACCGCGCACACCAGCAAGATGGGTGCATGTCGGTCAACTATCGCGCGATGAATTGCTCGCCAGAAGACGTGTTCGCTGTCATCGCTGACGGCTGGGTCTTTCCGACGTGGGTGGTCGGCGCCTCACGCATGCGTGACGTGGATGCGCGTTGGCCGGCCGTGGGCTCGCAGCTCAAGCACTCGTTCGGCGTCTGGCCGGTGCTCATCAACGACGAGACGACGATGCTCGAGTGGGACCCGCCGCGCCGGATGGTCATTCAGCCGCAGGGCTGGCCGATCGGTGAGGCGCGCGTCACCATCGACGTGAAGCCACGGAAGTACGGCTGCGTGGTGCGCATCGACGAGCGGGCCGTGAAGGGCCCGGGTGCCCTGGTGCCCGCTCCACTGCTCGATATCCCGCTCTACCTGCGCAACATCGAGACGCTCAAGCGGCTCGCGTACATCGCCGAGGGCAAGGCGCAGAACGGCGAGATCTAGCCACCCCCGCCGGGGAACCCGACTTCCACGACTGTCGAACCAATCGAGATTCCCCAAAGTGCCCTTTCTCGCGGAATTTAGGGCACTTTGGGGCAACTCGACGACGGCTGGGCGCGCTTCGACAGGGTCAGCGAACGGCGCAAGGTTCAGCGAACCTCAGAGCGCGTGCTCGCCCAACCAGTCGAGCAGCACCCGCTCGAACTTCTCGGGAACTTCGACACTCGGCAGGTGCGCCGCTGACTCGAATACGTGCCCGCTCGCGAACGGCAGTGTCGCGAGCAGGTACTCGTAGGCCTGCAGCATCTCGGAGATGTCGAAGCGCCCGATCGTGACGAGCGCGGGAACCGTGATGGCATCGACCCGGCCGAACGCCGGAGGCTCGACCGGGATCGGCACGGCCTGCACGGTTCCATGCTCGATGTTCTCGAGCGCGAGTTCGTAAGCGCGCGCGACGAACACCGGATCGAGGTCTTCCTGCTTTCGCAGCGGACCGAAGTCCCACAGGTCGACCTCGCGGCGCAGCAGCTTCTCCCACTGCTGGCTCGCCTCGAGGTCATCCAGTTCGTCGAAGAGCGCCTTCTCGAGCACGGTCGACTCGCCCTCGAAGCCGCTCGGGTTCGAGCACACCACGGCCACTGCCCGCACGCGGTCGGGAGCGTCGAGAGCGAGATCGAGAGCGATGCGGCCGCCGCGTGAAGCACCAATGACGGTCACGCTCGCGAGGCCGAGGTGGTCGATCACGGCAACGGCGTCGAGAACATCCGAGAACGGCGTCGCCGTGCTCACGGTCTGTCCGAAGCCGCGGGTGTCGTACCGCACGACGTAGTGGTGCTCGGCGAGGGCCGCGATCTGGGCGTCCCACATGCGCAGCGTTGCGACGCCGGCGTGGATGAGCAGCAGGGGCGGGGTGCCCGGTTCACCGTCGGTCTCGAAGTACAGGGATCCACCGGGAACATCGAGCTGAGGCATCCGTCAAGGCTACGTCGGGAATAGGGAAGACTGGAAGCATGTCGGGGGTACTGATCGGGTTCGCCATCATCGGTGTGGTTATCCTCATCGGTTACATCGTTGGCCGCTTCGGCGTGCTCGGCCCGCACGCTCCGTACGTGATGAGCCGCCTGGTGTTCTTCGTGCTCTCGCCGAGCCTGCTGTTCACGGTGCTCGCGGACGCCGACGTGCACGTGCTGTTCTCATCACTGCTCGCGGTGTCGTTCATCACCGCCGTCGTGGCCTGCCTGCTCTTTGCCGGGATCGCGCTGCTGATCCTGCGCCGCAAACTGCCGGAGGCCGTCATCGGCTCGCTCGCGTCCGGCTACGTGAACGCCAACAACATCGGCATCCCGGTCGCCGTCTACGTACTCGGCGATCCCGCCTACTCGGCCCCGGTCATCCTGCTTCAGCTGCTCGTGCTTGCCCCGATCGGTCTCACGATCCTCGACATCACCACCAATGGTCGCGCGTCGTTCTGGCGCACCATCACCAAGCCATTCAGCAACCCGCTCATCATCGGATCGGCGCTCGGCACGATCCTCGCGGTCACCGGATTCCAGCTTCCGGATGCCGTGATGGAGCCATTCCGGATCATCGGCGCCGCCGCGGTTCCGCTCGTGTTGATCGCGTTCGGTATGTCGCTGCACGGTGGCCGTCTGCTCGCGCCCGGCACCGACCGCCGCGGTGTAATCCTGGCGTCGGCGATCAAGCTCGCGGTGATGCCGGTGCTCGCCTGGTTGCTCGCGCGCTTCGTTTTTGGGCTCGAGGGTGAACAGCTCTTCGCCGTTGTCGTGCTCGCGGGCCTGCCGACCGCGCAGAACATTTTCGTCTACGCGCAGCGCTACGAACGCGGCGTGACCCTCGCCCGTGACACCGTGCTGATCACGACCGTCGGCGCGGTGCCCGTGCTCGTGATCGTTGCGGCGTTACTCGCGCCTAGCTGACGCGATCGGGGTGTGACCCCGTGCGTTCGCCCGTCTCGAGCGCGGCAATCGCGGCGAGGTCGTCCGCATCGAGAACGAAGTCGAAGACCAGCGAGTTCTCGCGGATCCGCGCTACCGAGTTCGACTTGGGAATCACGACGAGTCCTTGCTCGATGTGCCAGCGCAGCGCAACCTGGGCCGCCGACTTGCCGTACTTCTCGCCGATTGATGCGAGCACCGGGTTCGCGACCGCGAGGCCACGAGCCAGCGGCGACCACGCCTCGGTCAGAATGCCGTGCGAGGCGCCGAACGCGCGGAGCGGGTTCTGCTGCAGGAACGGGTGCAACTCGACCTGGTTGATGACGGGCTTCTCGGTGGCCGACTCGAGCAAGTGCTCGAGGTGCGCTTCGGTGAAGTTGCTCACGCCGATCGAGCGGGCTCGCCCGTCGGCTTTGAGCGACTCGAGTGCGCGCCAGGTGTCGACGTACTTGCCGCGGGCGGCCGCCGGCCAGTGGATGAGGTACAGGTCGACGTAGTCCATGCCGAGCAGCTCGAGGCTCGCGTCGAACGCACGGAGGGTCTCGTCGTAACCCTGGTCGTCGTTCCAGACCTTCGTTGTGACGAAGATCTCCTCGCGGGGGATGCCGGAGGCACGCACGCCGGCCCCGACACCTTTCTCGTTGAAGTACAGCTTCGCGGTGTCGACGTGGCGGTAGCCCGCGTCGATGGCACCCTCGACGAGTTCGGCCGCGAGCGCGTCTTCGACCTTGTAGACCCCGAGTCCGAACTGCGGGATGTCCCGGCCGTCGGCCAGGCGGAGAGTGGGGGAGAAGGGAGCGGTTGTCATGGTTGCCGTTCTAGAAGATCATCGGGCGGTCGTCGTCTTCGCCCTCGAGGGCGAGATCGACGACAACGGGTACGTGGTCGCTCGGGCCATCGCCCTTGCGCTCCTCGCGGTGGATGCTGGCGTCGGTGACGAGGTCGGCGAATGACTCCGAACCGAGGATGAAGTCGATACGGATGCCCTCGTTGCGCGGAAAACGCAGCTGCTTGTAGTCCCAGTAGGTGTAGCCCTCCGGCACGATCGGCCGCACAACATCGCTGAGGCCGATGTCGGCGAAGCTCGCGAAAGCGGCGCGTTCCTCGGGGGAAACGTGGGTCGAGACGCCGACCACGATGCTGGGGTCGCCGTTGTCGGCGTCGGTCGGGATGACGTTGAAGTCGCCCATGAGGGCGATCGGGGAACCGGGGTTGAGTGACATCCAGTCCCTCGTGGTCTCGCGCAGTTTCGCGAGCCAGTCGAGTTTGTAGACGAGGTGCGGGTCGTCGAGGGAGCGTCCGTTCGGTACATAGAGCGACCACAGGCGCACGCCGTCGACGGTGATGCCGAGCGCGCGGGCCTCGAGCGGCTGGTCAGGACCCTCGGCACCCTTCAAAAAGCCGGGCTGGTTCGCGAAACTGGTTTCGACATCCGTCAGCGGCAGTCGGCTGGCGAAAGCGACGCCGTTCCACTGGTTGAGTCCGTGCGCGATGACCTCGTAGCCGGCCTCTTCGAACGCCTCGAGCGGAAACTGCTCCGGCTTGCACTTGATCTCCTGCATGGCGAGAACGTCGACGTCTTCTCTCACCAGCCAGTCGACCACGCGGCCGTATCGGGTGCGGATCGAGTTCACATTCCAGGTGGCTACGCGCATTGCTCCAGTCTAGGAACACCCGCCGATGAAGACGGGGACGTGAGAAGAACGGATGTCGGTCGGTAGTGTTGTGCCTGTGACTGACGCGCGTAAAGAACTGATCGACTTCATCCTCGCGGATGCCGTATTCCATGGTGACTTCACCCTGACCAGCGGCAAGAAGGCGACGTACTACATCGACCTTCGCCGGGTGAGCCTCGATCACCGTGTCGCCCCGCTCATCGGGCAGGTCATGGTCGACCTCATTTCTGACATCGATGGCGTCGTCGCGGTCGGCGGTCTCACCATGGGCGCCGACCCGATCGCATCGGCCGTCATGCACCAGGGAGTCGCCCTCGGTAAGTCCTATGACTCGTTCGTCGTGCGCAAGGAGCCGAAGGACCACGGTCGCGGCCGCCAGGTTGAAGGACCCGACCTCGCCGGCAAGCGTGTTGTTGTGCTCGAAGACACTTCAACCACCGGCGGGTCGCCGCTCAAGGCCATCGAAGCACTGCTCAAGGTCGGTGCCGAGATTGCGGCCGTCGCCGTGGTCGTCGACCGCGACACCGGTGCGAAAGAAATCATCGAAGCCGCCGGCTACCCGTACTACTACGCCATCGGGTTGAGTGATCTCGGGCTGGAGAAATGACCAACGACGGCTCCGACACTCCACAGCCATTCAACTGGGGGCTCGCACCACGCGATCCCGCGGTGATCGCTGCGGAGCAGGAAGCCGCCGCGCGGGCCGCTGAACAGCAGGCCGCAGCAATCAAGGCAGCCGAGGCCGCGCGTGCTGCGCGCGGAGGGCAGCCGACCGCGCCATTCGTGAGGCCAGCGAAGCCTTCTCAGCCGGTCCAGCCCGCGGAACCGGCGACCTCTCAAGACGCCGAGGATCCGTTCGCCATTTTCACCCCGCCGCCGACTTCGCAGGCACCCGCACCTCCGCCCGCCGCCCCTCCGCTCATCGAGCCAGCGGCTCCCGTTGTGCCGCCGGTCTTCTCGTGGCAGGTGGGGGCCGATGCCTCCCCGCCCGCGACCGACGAGAACCGGCAGGCGACACCAACTTCCGACCCGGCCCCCGCGCCGGCCGAGGCCGAGCCCAACGCGTGGGACGTCCCGACCGTCGCGACGCCGTACCTCGACATCCCGACCGAGCCGCACGAGGTCAACCCGCCGGTGCCGACCTACCCGTGGGAAGACCACTACGCGGAAAAGGAAGCGGCGGAGGCTGCGCAAGCCGCGGACGAGCAGCCGGTAACCCAGGCCTTCTCTGCGCAAGATCTCGCCGACGCCGTATCGCCCAACGCGGCTCCCTCGTCGGGTGAGCCTCTGCCGGTCGACGGTGCCCCGACATCCGCCATCGACAAGCTCTTCAGCGACACGCAGTTTGTCGAGTACCAGGACGAACCGCTGCTCGGCCAGCTTCCCCTCGCCCCCCGCACGACGACGGAGACGACGGTAGAGAAGCTGCCGCACCTCCCGCTCACGCCGACCCAGCGCGTTCTGATCTGGGTCGCTGGCGGTCTCGTCGCGCTACTCGTTCTCGTCGCGCTGTTCTTCTTCGGCCGCACGCTCGCGCAGCCGGAAGCCGCACCGGTCGAGACCCCGGCGCCGGTAGAGACGACAGAGCCGGAGACTCCGGATGTACCGGCCCTCGGCCCCGTCGCCCCCGGCGTCTACGCCTTCGACGAACTGCTCGGCACCGAGTGCATCACGCCGTACACCTCGCCGTGGGAAGAGGAATACACGGTGGTCGCCTGCGACGAGCCGCACCTCGCCCAGATGGTGGCTGTCGGAGTCTTCGACGACACCGCAGACACGGCGTATCCGGGTGGCGAAGAGCTCGACTCGCGCCTCAACCAGCTCTGCACGACGAACGACATCATCGACTACGACGCCGCGGGTGAGTTCGACGACATCCAGGTCTCCGGAAGCTATCCGGCCACCGCGGAGGCGTGGGACTCCGGCGACCGCACCTACTACTGCTTCGTCACGCGCGAATCGGGCGAAACCCTGACCGCTTCGATCGCCAACGAGCCGGTGGCGGCCGAAACGGAAGAGGCCGAGTAGCCTCGCGGCCAGTTCCCGCTATTCGATGTCAGAGAGAATCGGCTCGGGGCTGACCAGATCGGCAACGCTCCGCAGCACCTCGTCGGGGCGGAACGGGTAGCGGTCGATCTCGGCCTGATCGCTGATTCCGGTGAGCACGAGAATCGTGTGGAGTCCAGCCTCGATGCCCGCGATGATGTCGGTGTCCATGCGGTCACCGATCATGCCGGTGTTCTCCGAGTGAGCGCCGATCTTGTTCATCGCCGAGCGGAACATCATCGGGTTCGGCTTTCCAACGACGTACGGCTCCTTGCCGGTGGCCTTGGTGATGAGGGCGGCGACCGCACCCGTTGCGGGAAGCGGGCCGTCCGCGCTCGGGCCGGTGGCATCCGGGTTCGTCACGATGAATCGTGAACCGGCGCCGATCAGGCGAATCGCCTTCGTGATCGCCTCGAACGAGTAGTTGCGCGTCTCACCGACCACCACGTAGTCGGGCTTGGTCTCGGTCATGATGAAGCCGGCCTCGTGCAGCGCGGTCGTGATGCCGGCCTCGCCGATCACAAACGCAGAGCCACCGGGAATCTGTGACGCGAGAAAGTCGGCGGTCGCGAGGGCGGAGGTCCAGATGCGGTCCTCTGGCACATCGAGGCCCGACGCCTTGAGGCGCGCACTGAGGTCGCGCGGGGTGAAGATCGAGTTG
>Ga0247817_10001752_pt1 | contig 11247 bp, 8 predicted proteins | sample UWRJL212509R1_FD_178010 | JGI IMG/M metagenome (GOLD analysis project Ga0247817, IMG submission 178010) | Plant litter microbial communities from Arlington Agricultural Research Station in Wisconsin, United States - UWRJ-L212-509R-1 | ecosystem: Environmental > Terrestrial > Plant litter >... | reverse complement strand
AACCGCTGATCGAGTCCACGATGGAGACATGACCTGCCCCACCCGAGCCGGGGTTGTTCCAAGCGTGGATGATCATGTCACCCGGAACGATCGACGTGATGCTGCCGTTCGCCTGACGCGACATGCCAAGGCTGCTCGCGTTGTCGTAGATCTCGTAGGCGTAGTTGATACCACTGAAGATACCGCCGCTGGCCGTGTACCAGCCCTGCTTCTTGTAGAAGCGCTGTGCCATCTCGACGCACTGCCACCAGTTGGTTGAGACACCCCCGACGTGAGCCTCGGTGCCGCAGTTCGTGTCAGTACTTGCACCGCAGACGTTCACGCCATTGGTGCCAAACCACGAGCTGCCACTGAGCAGAGGGGTTGCGTTGGCACTTGCCGGCGACGCAACGATGGCAGATCCGAAGACTAATCCGACCGCCGTGAGCACTGCGAGAAGTCTTCCTCGCATCTTGTTGTTCATGTAGTCACCCTTATGGGTATCCCGACTTTCGTCGAGTGCCTGCGCGATGCAGGCACGAAAACATCTCAATATGTTCGTGTCTACATCGCGTTAGGGCGACCGATTATTTATGACTTATTCTCTCCTTATTTGCAAGCATGAACAGAAATTGAAAAGGGCGCACGACTGGATGCCGTGCGCCCGATAGCCTCAACACCTACCAGAACTCAAATCTCTTCCAGAGGTCGTTTATGGGTCCACTGTGGACGCCATTGGAACCCGTGATCAATAAAGAGGCCCTGTCGGTACAACGGGACCTCTGTTATAAATGCTCCGTAAACATGAATAATGCTTACGTTTGGTGCGCGCGAGAGGACTTGAACCTCCACGTCATTGCTGACACTAGCACCTGAAGCTAGCGCGTCTACCAATTCCGCCACGCGCGCATGTGGTCATTACGACTTACAAATTATACCAGTTAGCCAGACAACTGTTAAGCGACGAAATCGGTTGCGTCATAAGTCGGACGAAGTGCCGCGACCAGTGATCGCATATCATTCTTTTGCTTTACATCTGGATTCAATGTCTTAAAAGGATCAAAGATATCACGAAGCTGTTCGTACAGGTTGACTTCGTCGTTTTCAAGCGTCGCCCAAGCAGCATTCGCCTTTAGTCGCCCCTCAGCACCATCACTGACAAATGCGCCACCAGCCTTGGTTGCAAGTTCAGCATAGTCAGTCAAAAGACGGAACAATTTTTGCTTGTCACTGATCACATCCAACTTAAGTATTGGGAACACATCAAATGTACCAGTCAGCACATTAGTGATAAGCGGTAACTCAACGTGATGCTTCGAAGCCAAGGCAGTCAACGCTTTTGTAAATGCATCTCGGCGATCGGTTGGAATATACGCACCATCAATAATTGGCAGCGCAACTGCATCATCATTTTCAGCCCGACGAAGAGACTCGCCTATAGAACTAACTGCATCGAACTCATCAAATTGGTGATCCGTTGAATCAACCATACCAACGTCATACTTTTGCATAATCTTCTTTAACTTCTTTAACTTATTAAGACGAGCGTGGTTATTAAAGTCATTAAATTCTACGTAAATAACCGTACCGATAGATTCAACCGCACCAAGCAGCCCTGCTTTTGCGCCTAACTTTGCCGCACGACGGAAGAGATCTCCATCGATAGTCTTCAGTACAGACGGCGCTAGCTCGATAAGCTTGTCGGTAATATCACGAGCGGTCCCGCTATCTTTCGCGACACCTACAGCTATAGTTTGATTCTCGTTATAAAACTCAGCTCGCATAACAATTTCAGAAATAATACCTAATGTTCCTTGGCTACCGATAAATAGTGGCGTAAGGTCGAACGATCCATCTTTCGCCCTAATAATCGAGAGGCTCTTGTAGCCTGTATTATCTGGAGTCTGGTCAGCCGCAAGACGTTTAATAACTTCTTCATTATCTTCTAGAAGCCCTTCAAGTTTTCGGTAGATTTCACCTTCAAAGGTTTGTAAGCCAAGTTTCTTGTTAAGATCGTGCTTGTTAATACGACTTGTCTCGATAAGGTCACCATTAGCAAGTACTACTTCAAGTTTCTCGACAACATTACTTACTTCACCGCCATCACCAAGGCTATTTGTGGCAATTGCACCACCGATTGTCCCGTAGCGACCATTTGATGGAGAGTTAGGAATAACCAGACCCTGCCACTTCAAAGTAGTATTAAGAGCTTCAAACGTCACGCCAGGTTGAACGTGCACTAAACGATTCTTTGGAACGAGGGCAATAATATTATTAAGGTGAGTAGTTGTGCTGAGCACCATTCCCTTCCCAATTGCTGCACCAGTCGTATCGCTTCCTGCTCCACGAGCAGTTAAGCCCATTGGGTGACCTTTTTCAGCCAGTTGCCACGTAAACCGCGCAACCTTACGAATGTCATTTGTAATACGTGGAAAGACAATAATCTCGGGAGTAATAGAGAGTACGCTTCCATCTCGACTATATCGTCGACGCATCGCCTTTGAACTTGTGACTTCACCTAGCAAATGCTCGTTCAAATAAACTGCAATTTTATTCATTTTCCGTCCTCATTCGTATCCATTGTCTCTATGATAGCACAAGCGTTACGGAAGATTCGAAAGACTCGTGACATTCTCGTCTCACTCTGTTATAATCTACGGTAACGTGCGCAAGTGGTGGACTTAATTATGAGTAGACACGCTAGCGTACATGTTTATAAGCGCGCGTGGTGGAATTGGTAGACACGCTAGCCTTAGGAGCTAGTGCTTTCGGGCGTGAAGGTTCAAGTCCTTTCGCGCGCACCAAATGAAAAAGCAGATCGGCTGATCTGCTTTTTCATTTGGAATTAGCTTTTATCGGATAGAGTTCGATTCATAACTATTCCGTCGATATCCTCATGTACTATTTCATACCCATGTCTTGTATAAAGCTCCTGAGCTATATCATTTCCAGGTTGAACTCTTAACCATACATCCTTGCCTGGTTCGTTCTTCGCAAAATCTTCATGTGCCCCCTCCATAAAATTACCAGACAAACCTTGTCCCCTACCTGACTCATACATTCGAATCGCAAAGGTGGTTGATGCGTCAGTATATTCTGAAGTAGATGAGCCAAACCATATAACTCCTTGAATTGCCTTGTCAACCAAACTATAAAAGACGCGAGATCCGCGCTGCTGTTCATACCACAGCACAGTCTTTTCAATTGTCGCAAAACGTTCGGCATCACGAGTATATTCTACAATCACAGGATCATAGATGCCGTTATGGAGAGCTCTTGCTACATCCATATTAAAGCCCCGAGCGATTCTCATGCCTCTTTCTTGGAGGCGCTGAACATATTGGTTACTAAAGACTTCTAGAGCTGCCATAATAAAATAAAAAAAGGATGCCTAAGCATCCTTTTCTTTTCGGTAAAACGCGAGGGCCGCATTTCCGTAACTACGATTGTCCACCACAACAACTCCGGTTTCGGTCGGTCTCTCACCCTTACCTGGATATGATAATACCATAAGCCCATTTGGTTTTAATAGAGCAAACAAATCGGTAACTGTGGATAACTGTGGATCATGATATGGCGGGTCTGCGAATATGATGTCATAGCGTGCATCGGTCTTGCTTAGCCATGCTGATATAGGGGCCTTAATGTTTATGGTTACCTCTGATACACCCAATAATTTTATATTATTATCAATAATCTTCTGTGCAACTCTATCTTTATCAATAAATGTGACGTGTTTTGCACCACGACTTAAAGCCTCAAGTCCCAACGAGCCACTCCCTGCAAATGCATCAAGCACCGTCTTGTCTTCAATCTCAGATCCGATCTTGTTAAAAAGAGCATTTCTAATACGCTCACCCATAGGATGTGTCCGATTTGTGCCCGAACCTTCAATAATTCGTCCACCGTATGTGCCAGCGATAAGACGCACGTTCATTATGTCGTCTTCTTTACTTTGCGATTCATATATATAGAAGTATACCAACCCAAGACCACCGCTTGAACGATAAGCGGAACTAACTGTTGCCTCGTTAAGTTTGCAAGTTCGCGATTCCAGCCCGATTTCGCATACATATCGTACATACCTAGGTCGACAACCTCACGTAAAATCTTCGCGAATGTTTTTTCATACCCGTTAAGAATAAGTCCGTCGATATCTTGCTGCGTAATCGTCACCTTACCAAAGCTTTTACCTAATATCGAAGTAGCGACACCGAATTCGAACATAAAGTGATTCATAAACACACCACGCTTACCCCAATATTGCCAGTTCTTCGAGATAGTGTCACGACGATTAGTACCTTTGATCACGTTCTTTTCACGAACTGTACTTCGTTCGTGATGCGGCATACCAAACAACTCTTCGATCTTGTCGGCAAGTGGAAAATGATGCGCAGGAGTCAGTCCATCGACAATTGCATGCGCCATCCAGGCAGCTTCAAATGATGCTCTCTCGGGGTTATTTGTCCGCAATGCCTTAGCTAAATTAAACTGATGATCAGTAATCATTGTCATTACACTGTCGTCATTTAATTTTTCAGGATCAATAAAATGCCACGGCTCATCAACAGATGGGCTTTTACGCTTTATGCCGTCTGGTCCATTATCGCCTTCGAAATGGAGAATCTGAGGGACATTCGGAAAGAATTCATTTTGTTTAAGAAGTGCTTTTAAATGTCGACGCGCAATCTTATCAATGCGTTGGTGAACACCAATGAGGCGACCTGATTTTTTTCCGTATGTTGTGCCTGCGTACATATATATCTTTAGTTTTAGTTTAGTGTTGTCAGGCGTTGATAATGTTCAACGTCTCTATGGAGCTGCTTATATTGTAACAAATCATTACCAGAGGCGACAAAAGCTTTCGCCGCTTTCTGTGCCCGAGCTATAAGTTTTGTATCTGCAAGGCTAGCAACCTGCAAGTTTAGTTCGCCATGCTGTGCACGGCCATAAATTTCTCCAGGTCCACGAAGACTAAGGTCTACCTCGGCTAGATAGAACCCATCATTACTCTTCTCGACTTCTTTCAGGCGTTGACTTGGTGCCTTTGAAGTACTTACCATAAGATAGCAATAACTTTGATATGAGCTTCGTCCGACACGCCCTCGTAGCTGGTGAAGCTGCGCTAATCCAAACCTATCGGCGTCTTCGATTAATATGACCGTCGCATTTGGCACATCGACACCAACCTCGACAACCGTGGTACTAACAAGAATTTCTAATTCGCCATCAGAGAATTGCCTCATCACCGCTTCTTTTTCGGCAGGCTTTAACTTTCCGTGCAACAGGCCGATCTTGCGGTGTTTAAATTCTTTTTGATCAAGCCGTTTAAACTCGGCCTGAACGCTTTTTAGCTCATTGTCGGGATTATTATCAATCAAGCTACAGATAACATATGCCTGACGACCCTCTTTTAGTTGCTCGTCGATAAGCGCATACAGTTGAGGCCGACTATTCGGTGACCAGATTTTCGTGGCAATTGGTTTTCGATCTTTTGGAAGTTCATTTAATACCGACACGTCTAGTTCGCCATACACGGTTAATGCAAGGCTTCGTGGAATCGGTGTTGCAGTCATTGCAAGGAGGTGCGGCATATGGACTGACTTGCTAAGGAGCGCTTGGCGTTGATTCACCCCAAAGCGATGTTGTTCATCAATGACAACAAATCCCAGGCGGTGGAAAATCACACCAGACTGAATAAGAGCATGTGTTCCGATAACAACATCGACATCGCCATTACTAATAGCTGCATATAGGGCTTCCCGCGCCTTACCTTTTACGCTACCAGTTAATAATCCTACCCTCACCCCAAACGGCGAGAGTAAACGATTAAGTGTCTCTGCATGCTGAGAGGCTAGTATTTCAGTTGGAGCCATCAATGCAGTCTGGAAGCCTTCATGCGCTGCCTGCCGAGCAGCCAACCCAGCAACGACCGTTTTCCCGGACCCAACATCACCCTGAAGTAAGCGGTTCATTGGAATTTCTTTTTCGAAATCCTGCAAAATATCCCAAGCAGCAATTCGCTGCGCACCCGTTAATTCAAACGGAAGCTTGGTGACGAATGCCTTGACGATCGCTTGATCAAAGGGAATATGCCAGCCTTTTAACTTTGCATTTTCAATGCGATTCATTTGACTTGCAAGTAGCAGCGCAAATAATTCTTCAAACCCAATGCGTTCTTTTGCCCGAGATATATCATCGATCGTTTCAGGAAAGTGCATTCCTAATAAAGCCTGTCCGTGGCTGACTAACTTTTCGGATTGTATAAGAGAGGCAGGCAACGTCTCGGGTAACATCGTCATTAGTGGACGGAGTTCGTTTAATATTTTTCTAACAAGAGGCGTCTTTAACCCATGAATTGCTCGATAGGTTGGCAGTATACGATCCGTCTGGACGGGCATTTCACTAACCTTCTCGGCACTTGGGTTAGAAAGTTGATATTTATTGTAGTTAAATTCAAACTCACCCGAGAAATAAAATTCTTCGCCAGATTTTAGCTGTGTCTCACGATACGGTTGGTTAAACCACACCGCTTGCAGCTTTCCAGTTTCGTCTGCTAGCGTCGCCGTTGTTATACGCAGTCCGCGTCGTACTGGTCTGGTTGAAATCTTCTCACATCGAGCTTTGATGGTTTGCTTGCCAGGTTTCACATCTGCAATTGTTGTGACATGCGAAAAATCCTCGTAAGCCCGAGGCAAGAAATTAATCAAATCGTTAACAGTCCGAAGACCAGCCGACTCGAATTGAGCTCCTGTCTTCTCGCCGACACCTTTGATGTTTTCGAGCGGCGCGTTGATATTCATATATCTATACTAGCTTAACGAACAAGTATGAAACTATTCTTACCTTTTTTAATAAGAGAAGGCTCTGTGATAGTCGTGTCTTCAGAGACCTTAGAGCCATTTATTGAGATGGCGCCTCCGTCAATTAATCGACGAGCTTCACCGTTGCTAGATGCAGTTCCGGTTCCGACGAGTACTTCTACGAGTGAGTTGTTTACCGCAACTGTAGGAATTTCTGCCGCCAGCACGTCAAGATCCTCAGAAGAAAGTTCATTAAATGCAGTTCCACCAAAGAGTGCGTCAGTAACCCGTTCAACACTTGTAGTTCGATCTTCGCCATGAACAATTGTCGTCACCTCGTGAGCGAGTCGCCGCTGAGCAATTCGTGCACTTGGATTTGCTGCGTGATCAGTTGAAATTGCTTCAATCTCGTCTTTAGATAGCAAAGTATATACCTTCATGTAATCGATTACACCCTCGTCATCTGAATTCAGCCAGAATTGGTAAAATTTGTAGATGCTTGTCTTTTCGGCATCAAGCCAGATCGCGCCGTCTTCAGACTTACCGAATTTCTTGCCAGTTGCCTTATTGATAATAAGCGGCAAGGTCATCACATCAACTGTAGTGTTTCGCGCCTTACGCACCAACTCAACTCCAGAAAGACAGTTTCCCCACTGGTCTGATCCACCAAGTTGTAATGTGACACCATATGTATCAAAAAGATGTAAATAGTCCATTCCTTGAAGGAGAGTGTAGCTAAACTCTGTGTAACTGATGCCAGCAGCACCTTCACCGATTCTATTAGCAATGTAATCTCTTTGTACGAGTGAGGTCATATTGAAATGCTTTCCAATATCTCGCAAAAAGTCGAGAACGGTAAGATCTTTCGTCCAGTCCAAATTATTTACCAGTGTAAACTCTTGACCATTAAAAACCGTCTCAAGTTGGGTTTTAGCGCGAGCTACGTTGTGTTCGATTGTTTCAACTGACTGCATTGGACGTTCACTATCTTTCCCACCTGGATCACCGACAAGACTTGTTGCACCCCCTGCTAGAAGAATAGCTTTGTAGCCGTGACGCATAAAGACCATATCGAACATCATCGCCGCAAGGTTACCGATAGTTTGTGAATCTGCGGAAGCGTCAAAGCCATGATAGAAAGATCGAGGACCATCATCAAGTTGCTTCAAATCTTGAATTGTAGTCTGATTAACGAATCCTCGCCAGATCAGCTCTTCTGAAAGTGTCATACAATATTTCCTATCTGTTATTTCCCTGGTAGTATAGCAAATAATTCGGCTTTACGCACTGGTTTTAGTGCTATAATGGTGAAGATATTGCTTATGGGAAATTAGGGACAAGTGGCTAAAGCTAAAAAATCTACAACGAAACCTTCGTCGCGTAAATTGAGCGTCTATTCTAACCTTTCAAAAAAGCGAAAGGAAAAGAAAGATTCAGAAACTCGCCGTCGTGCCGAGTACTTGGCGACACTTCCAAAGCATCCTGTAAAAAGGTTCGTCTATCGTCTTCACCCAAAGCGCGTTTGGGCCTTTTGGTTCAGTAAACGCGGTGTCTTTACTGCTCTAAAAATTCTTGGTGTAGCCATTCTCCTTATGGGACTACTTATTGGTGGTCTGTTCGCTTACTTCCGTAAAGACCTCGATCAAATTCGACCAGGTGAAATTGACAAGCGTGTTCAATCTACAATCACTACCTACCTTGACCGCAACGGAGAAGTTCTTTGGAAAGACACTGGTGGTGGTAACTATAAATTAGTTGTTCCATCAGAAGACCTTAGTGACAACCTAAAGAAAGCAACTGTTGCTATTGAAGATCGTGATTTCTTCAAACACAGTGGCGTCAGTGTCACAGGTACGGTTCGAGCCGCATTCAACAACTTTAGCGGTGGATCCGTTCAAGGTGGTTCTACGTTGACACAACAGCTTGTAAAACAGGTATTCTTCGCTGACCAAGCAAGCGATCGTGGTTTCGGCGGTATCCCTCGCAAGATCAAAGAATTGATTCTTTCAATCGAGATTGAGCGTATGTATGACAAAGATCAGATCCTTACCCTCTACCTTAACGAATCACCGTACGGTGGACCTCGAAACGGTGCCGAGTCTGGTGCACGATCGTACTTTGGTGTTTCAGCGAAAGATCTGACGCTTGCCCAAGCATCGCTTCTTGCCGCAATTCCTCAGAACCCTTCAACCTTCAACCCATATAAAGTTGCGGGGCACGAAGGACTTATTAATCGCCAGCATGAAGTACTCCGTGCAATGCGTGAAGTCGGATATATCACACAAGAACAAGAAGATGCAGCCAAGAAAGAACCTATTCTTGATACATTAAAACCTGAAGCGAACCGCTACGCAGATATCAAGGCGCCTCACTTCGTACAAATGGTTCGCGCCCAACTTGAAAGTGAACTCGGAGTAGCTACAGTTGGTAAAGGTGGTCTTACTGTAACGACTACCCTCGACATACGTATTCAGAACAAGCTCGAAGAAGCAATGAGTGCTATGTTCAGCTCGTACACTCCTATTTCTGCGGGCTTCACAAATGGCGCTGCGACTGTTGAAGACTCAAAGACTGGTCAAATTGTGGCCCTCATGGGAAGTCGCGACTTCAACTACGAAGGTTTCGGTCAAGATAACGCTGCCACCGCCTACATTCAACCTGGTTCATCAATCAAGCCACTTGTTTACTCCGAGCTATTTGAACAAAAGCCAACAGGTCAACAAAACTACGGTAGTGGCTCGGTACTGCCCGACGAACCAATTGATAACATCTACGGCGCACCGCTACAAAATGCCGACCGTCGATTCCTTGGAAATGTCACCATTCGCACAAGCCTGGCAACCTCTCGAAACGTTCCAGCCGTAAAGGCAATGGCGATCAACGAAAACTCCGAGGCAGGTTCAACCATAAAAACCATCCGTGAAATGGGAGCATCAAGCTACTGTACACAAGGTGCCGACAAAACTGCGGGTCTATCACTATCAATCGGTGGGTGTGGCCTCAAGCAAGTTGACCTTGTTAACGCATACGCATCACTCGCACGTGGTGGGGTCTACAAACCACAATCAAGTGTCCTTGAAGTAAAGAATAGCTCTGGCGAAACACTTAAGAAGTGGTCAGATGTTGCTGGTAAACAAATCATCAGCACACAATCAGCTTACGTGCTTGCCGACATTCTTACCGACCCTACTGCCAGTGCTGCACTTGGTAACTACGCTGCTAAATCTATTCCAGGCGTTAAGACAGCGACCAAGACCGGTACTTCTGATAAAGGCGGAAACGCAAAGGACCTTTGGATGATGAGCTACAGCCCTGCTCTTACGATGGGACTATGGCTTGGTAATCCTGACACGACAATTCTAAAGAATGGTGTGTCATCACTCGGTAGTCCAATCATTGCATCAGTCATGGAATACGCTCACAAGGAAGTCTACGCTCCAGCTAATCTTTGGAAATCTGGCGACTGGTTTACACAGCCCGCTGGCATCCAACGAATTGTCGAGAACGGCGTCAGCCAGGTGTACCCTGCATGGTGGAACAAGACCCAGGGTCAATCTAATGCAGAACTAACCTTCGACAGGCTCTCAAAGAAGAAGGCGACAGCATGTACGCCAGACGCAGCAAAGGATACTGTTGGTGTTATCAAATCGACAGATCCTGTCACAAAGAAAGATGTGTTTACGAATGTCCCTAATGGATATGATTCCACAAAGGATGATGACAGTCACAACTGTAACGACTCAAAACCAAACCTTGGACCAATAACAACTGTTGGCGGTGTCATTACCGTGACAGTTACCCCGGGAACATTTGGAGTCTCGTTGTCAGGTGTGAAGATCAGTCTTAATGGCACAGCCCTTGATGTTACTTCAGCGGGTGGAAACACTTATAAAGCATCCTACACAGGTGCATTACCTGCTGCAGGTGCTGTGACAGTTTCCGTCCTCGACGATGGATACTACTCAACCACAGCGACAAATTAAAGAATACTTCGCATTAAAAGAACCCTCACATCTGAGGGTTCTTTTATTACGTAAGCGTATTTTTATTCTTGTTTATCAAGGAGGTCAAACAAGCTATCCTCAGGAGTTCGTCGACGGTTATTAAACTGCCGACCATTAGTTGCTTTTTGACGAGGCTGCTGTTGAGGTTGAGGTTGACGAGACGATGGTGCTGATTTAGGGACAGCAGGAACATCATTAGGCCTTGGAGCTTCGACAGGTGCGGTTTGAGGCTCGTTAGAGACTCTTGCAGCGGCTTGGCGCGGTGGACGCGGCGCACGTTCAACTTTTGCTTTAATGCGTGGTAGCTGCGCTTTAGCAACTGCATTCTTTGGCTGCGCTGCGGCGGCTTTCTTTGCTTGATCACGATCTCCACCGCCAACAAGACGGGCGAACATCATTTTTCCCGCTGCCGTTTGTAGTCCACGGATAAATTCAATTTCAACAATTTTCCCAATTTGGCT
>Ga0247817_10001747_pt1 | contig 11261 bp, 11 predicted proteins | sample UWRJL212509R1_FD_178010 | JGI IMG/M metagenome (GOLD analysis project Ga0247817, IMG submission 178010) | Plant litter microbial communities from Arlington Agricultural Research Station in Wisconsin, United States - UWRJ-L212-509R-1 | ecosystem: Environmental > Terrestrial > Plant litter >... | reverse complement strand
CAGAGCTAAGACCCTGCACCGCAGCCTCTCCGACGCGCATGTCCAGCTCGTCGATAACTCGTTGTTGTTGCGCAGGGGTTAAATGCCCGATCCCTAACTCTGTAATGATGTCTTCGTTATTCATATATCTCTCTATCGTCCTAAAGCGTTAATAGATATTGCCATTGGTGCTTTTGCGTGGTCATCAAAAGATGCAGCCAAGACAGTTGATGGCGCAGGCGTTTTTTGAGCTGGTGTACTTGGTGCTGCCTTACTCGAAGGACGTGCATCATTTGCAGCAAAAAGGTGTTCACCTTTTCTGATTCTGCTTGCTTCAATAGCCGAAGCCACGTATACCATAGTGAATCCAAGCAGATACTCGGTACGGTTCAGCATGCGTTTTGCTTCCTGGTCTTCAAATGACGCCCTAAAGTCGACATTCCGATTAATCGTCATATCACGTGGGTCTGTCCAACGAGTTCCTAGGTGAGAAAAGCTGTGAATCCCTTTAATGTACCCGCCGTTGGCGTCCCATAATTCTTTTAAGTGTTCCGCTAAGATTGCTTTCTCTTTCTCAGTATCAAGCAGCGTCAGCTGGGATTCACTTGCGAATGCCACGCTATTATCAATTGCTTTGGTAATCTGAAATACCACTTCACCCTGTGCGCTGGTAAAGATTTGTTCAATGTATACTTTTTCGCCATCAACTTCGGCAGGTGCACCTATTTCTGGCTTTAATACCTTCACTGCTTCAACCTCTTTGGTTGCTTGGTGAATAGGTTCTACTGCAGCTTCGACGATTTCATCAACAGATTCAGTTTGTGGCTCAGCAGGAGCTTCGATCGGCGCTGCAATCTCTTCAATCTGAGCATCCTCCGCTTCGACAGCAAGAATATTCGGTGCCTCTTCAGGGATTTGATATGCCGTCGTCACTTCTGACGATTCGATTTCATCAAGTGAGGCTACCTCTGCAGGTGCCTGATACTTCGGTCGATCCTGTGCCAGACTCTCGGCTGGATGAGGTTTGTGGTACGCAGAATGGTGAGCGTGTCGCCTCTTCTTTGGATGTTTGCTGAAAGCATCGTCTGGCATAGTGTTTTTCCTTGTTGTTTTTGTTTTAGCCCACACTTTTTTATTTGTGGGAATGTATGCTTGAATAATACCACAAGCGGGTTGTCGGGACAACGGTTTCAACGTCGACTTATTTAAGAGTTCGAGTCACTAGTTCGCGTGTAAAGAATTCGAGCTTGTCGCCAACTTCTAGTGGAAGTTTACGGTGTGTCTTGAGGCTAAATCCACAGAGGTCACCTTCAAACACTTCTTTTGCTTCGGTCTTTTCACGTTGGAGGCTGGTAATTTCAGCTTCACCAAGTACTTCATCGCCACGAATCGCACGAACAAGCACGTTGTTCACTACTTTTCCGCTGGTTACTTCACCACCGGCAATGACTTGGTCTTTCAAGGTTCGGAAAACACCCTTCACAGTTAGTGTTCCAGATACAGTTTCAACCACTTCAGGGGCCAATAGCGCTTCCATTGAGTCTTTCGCGTTATCAAGCAGTTCGTAAATGACTTTGTAGACGCGGACTTCTGTACGTTCGCGGGTTGCAAGCCGTTTTACTGCAGGAGGAAGTTCAACGTTAAAACCATAGATGACAGTTTTGTCGTCGGCAGCGAGGCGAATATCGTTCTCAGTAATGTTACCGACGCTGCTACTAATAACGCGAAGGTTTACCTGTCCGCCAGTTTCGATCAGGCGAAGGCTATCCATAACAGAGGTCAATGACCCTTGCACGTCAGCTTTCACAATAACGTTAAAGTCTGGTGTTTCGTTTTTCTGCGTCATCAACTTCAACATATCGGCACCAGTCACGTTTGTGCTGGCAGCGTTACGTTCGTTTTCAAGTTTAGCGGCCGCGATACGCGTACGTGCTTCTTTTTCGGTCTTGAAAAGTTCGAAGCTATCACCAAATTGAGGAATATCTTTAAATCCAGTAATAGTCGCAGGTGTTGAAGGACCAGCTTCTTTGATAGGCTTGCCATTAAAGTCGAGCAGTGTTCGAATCTTGCCATATGTTGTACCCGCAACAAGGAAAGCACCAGGCTTTAAGATACCTTGTTCAACCAAAAGACCAACAACAGGACCACGTCCTACTTCCATGTGTGCTTCGATAACGAGGCCTTCAGCTGGAACGTCAACGTCAGCTTTTAGTTCTTCGAGGTCAGCGACCAAAAGAACGAGATCAAGCAGTTTATCAACACCTTGACCAGTTTTCGCGCTGACTTCCACCATCACCGTGTCACCACCCCATTCTTCTGGGTTGAGGTTGTGTTCAGTTGCAAGTTGCGTTTTTACAAGTTGCACATTGGCTGTTTCTTTATCAACTTTGTTGATAGCGACAACGATTTTTGCGTTCGCAGAGCGTGCGAAGCGGATTGCTTCAATTGTTTGTGGCTTCACGCCGTCATCGGCAGCAACAACAATTACCACAACGTCGGTCAAAGCCGCGCCATGCTGACGAAGGGCTGCGAAAGCTTCGTGTCCTGGAGTATCTAGTAAGGTAATCGAACGGTTCTTGCGAATAGTTTGGTAGGCACTAATGTGCTGCGTAATACCACCAGCTTCACCATCAACCACTTTTTGTCCCAAAATAGCATCAAGAAGACTCGTTTTTCCGTGGTCAACGTGACCCATGACGGCAACGATTGGCGGACGATCAACTGCTTTGTCGGTCAGTTCATGGACTTTGCGCTCGGGACCAGCACCGTCAGTTGTTTTCTTCTCTAGTTCAACATCAAGACCAAGCTCTTCAACAATAATTGTTGCTGTTTCAAAGTCGATGCGTTGATTAATGGTTGCAGCGATGCCGTTCTTGAACAGCTCACCAACCAGTGTTGTCACGGAGAGATTGAGCGTTTCGGCTAATTCACCAACTGTAATTGAGTCGGCAATCGTTAAGACTTTCTCAGCCATGTCCGCTCCTTTCTCTCCGTGCTAAACACGGTTCGTGTTATGAAGTATCAACTACTTCTTTTTAGGTGTTGCGCCAGGAAGACCAAGTGAGATCTTGCGGCTTTCTTTCTCTACATCCAAGACCACAAATTCTTTGCGTTCGTTAAGAGTAAAGACTTTTTCAGGATCAGCAGTATCACCTTCACCGAGTTCACTAACGTGAACTAGTGCTTCAACTGCTGGGCTGATTTGTACGAATGCACCAAAAGGTGTAATTCGTGTCACAGTACCTTCAACTTTGTCACCAGATTTGAACTGGTCAACTTCGCTCATCCAAGGATCCTCGGTGAGTTGCTTCATTGAAAGGCTGAGGCGGTCTTTGTCGATAGCGATAATTTTCGCTTCGATAGTCTGACCAACCTTCACGTAGTCACCAGGGTTGTTGACGCGTTCCCAAGAAATCTCAGAAATGTGCACAAGTCCTTCGATACCTTCAACGTTGACGAATACACCGTAGTCGACAACGCCAGTTGCAACACCCTTAACGGTGTCACCGATAGCAAGCTTCTCAAATCGGGCAACGAGGCCTTCTTTGACAGCTTCTTTTTCACTAAAGATCAACTTGTTTGCTTTGCGGTCTGCATCGAGGATACGTACCTTAAGCATTTGGTTGATAAGTGAGTTAAGACGCTGAAGAATTTCTTCTTTGTCGCTTGAACCAACCCGTGGGTAGTGTTCTGCTGATAGCTGTGAAACTGGTAGGAATCCACGAACGCCGTCGTATTCAACCAATAGTCCACCGCGGTTTGCATCGTATGGTGAAACGTCGATAATTTCGCCGCTTTCCATCTTTGCAACAAGCTCGTCCCAACCCTTGTCTTTTGCTGCTTTACGCAGTGAGAGAAGCACTTGGCCGTTCTCTAGTTCTGGGTCGACAATACTTGCCGTTACTGAGTCACCGATTTCAAGCGCACGAGAAAATCCAATCTCGCGGCGAGGAACCAGGCCTACTCCGTGTGGGCCAAGGTCAATTAAGACCTCGTGTTTTTTGATGATAAGGACCGTTCCGTCGACGACCTCTCCTTGTGTGAGTTGCTTTAGGCTAGCGTCTTCGCCAGCTAAAAGTTCGTCCATTGTAAATGTGGCTTTAGCCATGATAAGTCTTTTAAGACTCCCTTCAAAATTGTATTTTCGCTTGAGCATAGTTATCTACTGCTAGTAACTCTTGCCTCCGTCGATTACTACTATTCTACCTCAGATAGAGAGATAAGTCTAGAGGTGCGAAGTGGTGCGACGAGATGCTACATAGAATGACACTGAAAGCGCCAAAATTGCGATGATAAGTAGGTTCGAGATACTCTCGGGACCAGTTTCTGGAAGCACTTCTGGCTGTGTTTGTTCCACGACGACCTTCACTGCTTCATCTGGAGAAGTGGTTTCGGTTTTATCAGACGAATCAACCGTATCAACGGGTTGCGTCTTTACTTCTGATTGGTTTTTAAGGTTTTCTTCGGCAATTTTTACTGCTTCTTCGTGACGTACTGCTTCACCGTGATTTTTCACGTAAAAAATACCGCCAGTCACCAGACCACCGAGCACCAAAATGCCAATGACAAATAATGCACCTGTTCGAGTTAATCGCCATCCGCCAAATACTGCCATACTTTTTTCTCCGTTTACTGACCTCTATTGTACCCCTATTAGGTTTTGACTGCTAGCATAAGCACTATCGCAACAGGCATATCTACTGACATAAATTGTCATATTTGCACTAAAATGGTATAATAACACCAAGTCTGCCTCTATTCACCGATCAAAGGAGCAAGAGATGACTGGCACCATACACGACCGACGGACAGCGTACAGCTGGCTGCTGGACCCGATCGTCCAGGACAAGACAGAGCAAGCTCTCGTCATCGCCACACCTTCGGGCTGGGACGATGACGTGACGATGGAGACACCGATCTCACTCGAGGAGTTCTACGACCGACTCGCACACTGCACGATCATCTACCAGGATGTGCCGAGCGTTCAGTCGGCCCACGAGTGGGTGAAGAGCTCGATCATCCAGAACCACCCGCGCTACATCCTCGACATCCATGACCCCGACGGCTGGCGACACAACGACGGAGTCACCATGGACACGCCGATCAGCCTGCAGGACTTCCTGGTGCGTTTCCGCCAGTGCACCCTGCTGTCACGATCCTGGCCCGACGAGAGCTAGGTCGCCCGACGCAACACATCCAACGCAACAATATGACCCCGCACCACGGTTGAGCCCCGCTCCCATATGGTAGCGGGGCTCTCCTTTTTCAAAAATAGAGCTATCTCAGCCCTACCGCACATGCTAAACTTGAAGAATGTTAGTGGCGGTCGATACGGGTGGGACAAAGACATTGGTGGCAAGCTTCTTAGAAGACGGCCGCATCGGGGAACAATTTAAGTTCCCTACTCCTCCGACGACGGCGGAATGGACACGCGAACTCCGCGTTGTCCTGGAAACTCACTTTGGCGGCGAAGAAATTGAAGCAATCGTCGTTGCGATGCCTGGCATTGTAAAAAATGGCGTGGCTATTTGGTGCAATAACCTGAAATGGGCGAATTTTGACGTTTATAAGGCACTGAAAGGCGTTCTTGACGGTGCACCTATCTACATAGAGAACGACGCCAACTTGGCAGGACTTGCGGAAACTAGGCAACTAAAAACAATCCCCGATCTTTCGCTGTACGTCACCGTAAGTACAGGTATTGGTAGCGGTATCATCACAAATGGTATTATCGATCCTGCCCTTCGCAACAGCGAAGCTGGCCGATCTTTGGTTGAGTTTGACGGTGCTGTTCGCGAGTGGGAAACGTTTGCTTCTGGAAAAGCTATTTACAAAGCTTACGGCAAGTACGCCCGCGATATCACCAGCAAGCGTGCTTGGCACCAGATCGCTGATCGCATTAGTCGTGGTTTCTTGGCTGTGATTCCCGTACTGCAGCCCGATGTCATCATTATCGGTGGAAGTATCGGAACCTACTTCGAACACTTCGGTAAAGACCTTGCGGGACTTCTAAAAGAACACTTGCCTGCCCATATTCCTGCCCCAAAACTTGTCCAAGCTAAACACCCCGAGCTTGCCGTAATCTACGGATGTTACTACTATGCCCTCGACGCTCTCGCTACTGCCTAAATTAAAAGAAGATTATTCACAGATTATATTTGCGGCTGGCACTCGATTTGCGTGGTCGCCCGAGACTCAAACTGTTTTTTATGACGAGTCCGAGCCCGAGAACACGAGTCTTTTACTACACGAACTTGCCCACGGTCTACTAGAGCACCACGATTATTCAAAAGACGTTGAACTTATTTCCATCGAAAGTGCCGCCTGGGAGAAAGCGCTCGAAATCGCACCTCTGTACAAAGTAAAGATTACCGACGATATCGTACAAGATAACCTCGACACTTACCGTGAATGGCTTCATGCTCGTAGCACCTGCCCTTCCTGTGAGGCGACTGGTTATCAATCAGGCAAAAGTACGTACACCTGTGTTGCCTGTTCGCATACGTGGAAAGTAAATGAAGCGCGTGTCTGCGCACTGCGACGCTACTCACACAAAAAATAGCCCTACAAAAGGGCTATTTTCTTATGAAAGAGTAACTTACGCTACTTCTTTTTTGCTTCGGCGACGAGAGATTCGTCCACCCTTAGCGCCTGCAACACGTGCAAGTTCAGGGTTAGCGGCAAATCCGCCAGTGTGTCCGTTTTGACCGCCCTTTGCGCCAATTTTAGCGTAGAAGTTTGGGTCACGTTGTAGGTTCTTTTCAGCAGCCTTACGACCGCCTGCGACTGTTCCTGCCATAATTTTTCTCCTTTTATGTACCGCATGTGCGGTTTTCCACTAATTAAAAAGATTTCCACTGCCATAAAGACGTGGAAACCCTCATTTATACCTCACACATGGTATGTGTATGCTATGTATACTATCATAGCTTAGGCGGTTTGTCAAGTTTTACACAAGCGTTTTATATTGCATAATTATATTTGCATAAGCAACATAATATGTTTATGCTACCGTTGCACATATATCCCCTATGCGATATTATAAATGAGCACCTGTTTGAATCCAAAATTATGATTCATACAAACAAAAACGACCACATCTGCGAGATTGGTCGTTTTTGTTACTTAAGACTTATATAGGTTAAGAGCTATTACTGTTCTTCTGCTTCGTCCGCGTAACCGCCACGTGACTCACGATATCCCGTTCGACTGGCCCGATCTCGAGCAGCGTCAGCACGGTCCTCAAGATCATTCTTCATAATAACTTCCGCATTAGCCTGTATTGTCGCTTGATGTTCATGATAATACGCAGCTAAGTCTTCCTCCGTATTTTGGATTTTGGCAGATGCCGCTTCGGTGTACTCGTCAAGCTTTTTGTGCTGCGTCACGTCTATTTCCCGATCCGTCATATAATCAACGTCACCTGAGCCGAAAAAGGCATCTTCTTCACTATATGGATTCCCAAAGTGGTTTTCGTAAGCATTCGCAAGATCATCATGCTGTTTTTTCACCTCAGCAACCTTAGCGTCATGCGCTGCGTCGACCTTAGGGTACGGAAGAGCTCTCTCAGCCACTTCCTGGGCTGCTTTTTCTACTGCTCCTCGTTCAGCAAAAGCTAGCTGTTCAGCTTTTTCGCGTTCAACCTGTTCTTTGTATACTTCGCGAGTCATTCCTTCTTCAGAGGCAATATCATGTAATTCGGTTGCATTATCCTGCAAGAATCGTTTACTTGCGTCTACAGCCTCTTTATAGTCGTCTACGGCTTCAACAAGATTCGACAAAGGTTGCGGATTATTTCGCCACGGCGAGCGATTGGTTGTCTCGGCGATGCCTTTATACGCAATGGCTGCAGTATCAACTCTATGACTTGCCTCCTCGACGCTTTTTCGAAGCGCCATGTTCTGCAAGTCTATACTTTCGGATGATGATGGCTGTTCGGACATATGTTTATTTTTCCTTTTGTTACTGCTTAGTATATAGGGTTTTAAAAAAGATAAAAGCTTATGCTTGCCCGCCCATCTACAGCACTTTATACTACAACCAATATGGACCACGCGCTTATCTTGAAACCATCCCTTTTTGAGGGCGCAGGCGTTGGCTGTTTTGCGGTTGATGCTATTGCTGCAGGTGTGCCTGTCAGTCTTCATTCCGACAAACTACAACTGCTTTCTCGAGAAACAATTGGCGAGGCGTATCTAAAGTTTTGTATTTTCCAAGGTGAAGATCGCTACCTTTCTCCTTCTAATTTTGCATCGATGCACATGCTCTGGTATGTGAATCATGCAAAAATCCCTAATCTTGAACTGCGCGACCGAAAACTTTGGACGCGTACAGCGATTAATCCTGGCGAAGAGTTAACGTTATATTACCCAGATCTTTTAACTCATCCTGTTAATGCGACGTGGGTACGTCCAGAGCATATCTAGACCGTTAATAACTTCATAAGCGCAGTGAGCTGACTACTAAAATAATTTCCTGAGTGTGTCGGAAGCTCGATCAAGATTGCGGGTATACTCATTTCTTGCCCCATCCAATCTTCGTACTCACCCGTAATAGAATAGCCCATGACTTCTTCAGCGTTGCCGATCATTGTGCCATACCCAACAGTATTGGCGTATTGCTTGCCGATAGCCACCGAGTCACCGTACTGATTTGCTCCAACGAGTCTTCCTTGAGCATGGAAGGATACTTCTAATCGTGGTCGCAACTGTCTGGTTAACGCAATAACTGCTTGAGTTTCGGGCTCAGATCCAGGCGAGGTACCACCACCTGTAGGAAGTGTTCCGCTGGCCGTATCAATATCGGGTCGCCAGTTAGAGGCGGGGAAATTTCGGTCTATATTCACATTATTTACGTTATTTCGAGAACCAACTGCTATTCCGTCCGGATTTGTATTAGGGACAACAACTACTTTTTTATCAGCAGGTATTTTGTAGCCATTTGACTGAAGATAATTTACCCACGCCTGCATTGTCGACATTCCACTCGGCTCTGATCCGTGCATACCACCAGTAAAGAGTATTGTTGATGCGCCGGTTCCGAAAGTATATGCCACAATTGCTCTTCCCTTTACCGAATACCCGGCAACTCGCGAAGACCCACAAATAATTCGGCCGTCGAATTTCCACGACTCCACAGAAGTTTCGTCATTACTTCCACTAGGAATACCTTTATCTACCGTGATACTAAAGGCTGCACATAGTGGTGCCGAGGAAAGTGTTACAACAACACTATTATCGGAAGCCTTAGCAATAGACCCTTCAGCACCCGCAAGATGGGTGAATTTAGCGATATCAATATCGGCTTTTATTGACTGGTCAAACGTAATAACTATTCGCGCATTTTGAGGAACCGATACATTCCCCACCGATACATCTGCTACCTTTGGACCACCAGACATGGTAAAAGCGACCACAAGAGGTTCTGCGAGTGATCCGCCATCTTTACCCGTTACTTGCTGGACCGTCAATGTATAGCCAGTCCCTCGAGCGAGGGCTTGCTTAGGCGTAATAATAGCTATGGCACCCTCGACTTTAATGCTCACCGCAACAGTTGACCCATCGGCTTGCTTGACGACCCCTTCAGTCGACTCAAGAGGACGGTCAAAGGTAAATCTAAAATCTGCAGGCTTATCGTAAACAGTGGCGTCATTCTTAAGGGTCGAATCCACTAGCTGAACGGCGGTGAGTGTTTTAATTGATAACGTCTCAATCTTTTGTGGCTTACTATCACCATACCCTCGATGGAGCGACAGTTCATACGGCGTACTCGGATGAAGGTCTAGCTGTGCCATCTGGCAAGAGATTCCTTTTTCGACCGATTTACAACTAGCGGTTTTGCCATCGTGTTGCAGCGTATACGTATGAATGGCATCCTTGCTACTGAGCGGGATCGTTAATGCCCTTACTGCTGAAACTTCGGCATCTTTCAGACTTCCGATAGCAGCTACGGGCAGTGCTGTAGTATTTACTCCGAAAGTTTTAGAAAATATCGGCAGTCCAAGCGGCGCAATACTCGCCTTTACTCTTCCCTCTTGTGGAGCCGAAGCGGGCGTGATACAAGCAGTACGGCTAAAAATGGCAGCCCCAAACACGCTCGTCACATCCGTGGGTGTGATGGTGAACTGCTCTTTACCAGCTCTCTGCTGCTGGATTTCAGGCGCCAACATAAACCAATCAACACAGGTTTGTTTGTTTGCGTAACTGAGCTGTACATTAGTAGGAACGAGGAATGTCCAGAAGTACAACAAAATAAGAAGTACCATTCCAGCTCCTATGCGAGCGGGTAATGGTACGCTGAGAAAACGCGTTATGATGTTTCGAATAAAACGTTTCACTCACCTTATTTTACCATGAGCATTAACGTAGTGCGGTTTTCGCTACAATATCTTCGTAGCTTTTAGCCTTCTTCGTCTTCTTCGCCACCGGGTGCCGCTGCTGATGGAGGCATCATTTCGTCTTCAAGACGCGCCCTTTCAGACGCAAGATCTCGCGCCTCATGCTCGAGTTCCTCAAATTTTTGAGGGTCTGTTTCACTTACAATGCGCTCTTCTAGCGTTAACTGTTGTGCCTGTACTGCGTCTAATTGTTCTTGTAACGTTAGTTCTGGCTCTGTGGTTACTTCTGGGGTGTTTGCTGATTCTGGTTGCATAGTGATCCTTTTTGTTTTTGTAGGCTTAACTGTAGTCAATTATACATATTATGGCCTGTTTGTCAATATAGCTTGTGGTTAAAAAGGCAAAGAAAAAGGACCTCCTATTCGGAGATCCTTCTTATAATTCGGCACCGTGCTAGTTTCCCGCTTGTGGCAGTATAATCGCCGCTGCTGAGCTTGACTTCTGTGTTCGGAATGAGAACAGGTATTTCCTCAGCGCCATGGGCACCGAAGTAAGGCTTTTCTCACACTTTGCGCTGATATAAAAAGATCAGTGGGCGGAAAAAACCTTGCTTCGATGTTCATATTACTAAACATGTGCACGGATTTATTTGATTGTAAGTCATTTTATTACTAAAATTGACGCTTTCTTTGTTGCTTCTCAATCAAATTGATTGATTAACACCAAATACTAGTTAAGTCTTTACCTCATCATCTCATCAAACCGAAGCTTGAAGTCAATGATAAGGACATAAAAAGGCAGTGGGACTATTAGTATGCTTCAGCTGCACGCATTGCTGCGCTTCTACCTTGCACCTATCAAACAGATATTCTTTCTGTGTCCTCATAGGGAAATCTAATCTTGAAGTTAGTTTCGCGCTTAATATGCTTTCAGCGCTTATCTATTC
>Ga0247817_10001746_pt1 | contig 11270 bp, 5 predicted proteins | sample UWRJL212509R1_FD_178010 | JGI IMG/M metagenome (GOLD analysis project Ga0247817, IMG submission 178010) | Plant litter microbial communities from Arlington Agricultural Research Station in Wisconsin, United States - UWRJ-L212-509R-1 | ecosystem: Environmental > Terrestrial > Plant litter >... | reverse complement strand
GCAAGAACGCCATGGAGAATAGCAGTTGATTATTTGTGGTTTGGAAATCCCGATGCTAAACTGTATGCTAAAAAATCATCGGATTTTGTGCGCGTAAATCTTGGTGGATCTGCAAATATAAAAGATGGGTATAACCAAAACGGAACTTTAATAGGACAATGGCACAACGCTACTTTTGTTGGGGCCTTTGCCTGCGCAGCAATGGCGGGCGAAAATCAGGCACATTTAGATGCTTCTTATAATGACTTAAATAACTTAAACGAGCCTAACAGCTACTTTAATCATACTCTAAAAACATTATATTCCTTTTTACTAACGGGTAATTTTTATCTCCCTCCAACTGCCAATTTATCTACTGGTGATTTTGATATCGAGAAATCTACTGTCACGCTTTTCCCAAATCCAAGTCCTGATCGCATTACTGTGAATGCGCCTCAGCAATCGACTATTTCAGTAATTTCTCCTTCCGGGATTGTTATTCATCAACAAAAAACAAGTTCTGAAAATACCGAGATTAATTTGGCTAATCAATCGTCCGGAATTTATTTAATAAAAATATCCAATGATGATTTTAAAAGTATTACTAAAAAAGTGATTTTGAAATAAGCTTAAAAATAGAAACTCCCAAATTACGATTGTAATTTGGGAGTTTTGTTTTTTTGTTACAAATTATAACAATTAAGTCTAGATTATCTCATTTCAAAAAATTATTTTTGTAATATGGGAAAGGTTCAAGAAAATGACTTTTTAATTGAGGTATTAAAAAAACTAGATTTTTTTAGTTCTGATTTATCTATTGAAGATAATTTTCCAGAAATTGTTTTCACAAAAAATCCTCCATCAGACCTCCATCCTAAACATTACATAGCACTAGAGTTTGCGGAAACTCTTCAGGCCGAAGCTGTATACTTTAAGTATTACGATGACAACCGTTTTTGTATTCCTCAGGTTTATTTTTATGATAATTCAAATGGAATTTATGATAAAAAGAAAATTGCCGAGATTCATAGAAATGTTTATAGCAGTAATCAAGTAGCATTAATAGTTATAATAGACAAAGTTTCTATACAATTATTTGACACTAAAGAATCTGTTAAAGTCATTGATAATCAAATTTCTAATCAGCATTGCTTAATTAAAGAAAGTCTTTTTAACATAGAAGAAAAACTAAAAATCTTAAAAGTTTTTTTTAACGCAAAAAAATTAAATTCAGGTCTTTTTTGGGAAGATGAAAATAATTCTAAACACTTTCTAAAAAACACTTCTGCTTATGAAAAATTAGTAGAAATTTTAAATAAAATAAAATTTGGATTTATTAAAGATTTTACAAATAAAGGCTTAAAAAAAGACTTTGCCGAAGATTTGTTATTTAAATGTATTCTTATAAAATATTTAGAAGAAAATGGATTGGAATATGCTGAGAAATTTTATAAAAAAAATAACATTGGCTACAAAACATTAAATCAAATCCTTTCTAATAAAAAAATAATTGATTTATTTACTGCTCTAGAGGGTCATTTTAACGGTGGCGTTTTTGAAATTTCTCCTAGAGATGAAAATGGAAATATTGATTTAATCGAGAAAAAGAAAAGAGAGGATTACTTAAAAAAAAATAGTCTTGAAACTCTTGCAGAACATTTAGATGGTACTTTAGATAAAGAAAATCAAATATCTCTTTGGCAAGAATATTCATTTAAATATATGCCAATTGAACTTATCAGTAATTTTTATGAAGAATTTATTCAAAAAGAAGAGGATAAGAACAAAGGTACAGTTTACACACCAAGTCACTTAGTTAATTTATTAATAGATGAGTGTTTACCTATATCTACAAATGAAGAAGACTTAATAACCAATGTAAAATTAGCGGATGTAAGTTGTGGGAGTGGTATATTTATAACTACTGCTTTTAAACGTTTGGTTCAAAGATTAAGAGTAAAAAAATGGGTAGAAGCAGGAAGACCTAACAAATTACCTAATCCTTCATTAAAAGAAGTAAAAGAAATATTAATTCAAAATATTTATGGGGTAGATTTGCATCCTACAGCTGTAAAGTTGACAAAGTTTAGTTTACAATTAGCTCTTTGTCAATTAGTCCCAAATCATGAATTATGGACATGGAATGAAGATAGGGTTTTTAAAAATTTAGAAAATGAAAATATCTTTCAAGAAGATTTTTTTGATTTTCTTACCGTAGAAAAATATCATCATTTTCATGAAAGTTTTGATTTAATTATAGGAAATCCTCCGTTTTTTCCTCTAGCAGAAAATAAAGAAAATCCTGAATATTCTACTATAATAAAAAAGTTAAAGCAAAAAATAAATTTTGATTTTTCAGTTAAAATTCCTGATAATCAGTTAGCATTGATGTTTTTAGAAGCAAGCAGCATTCTATTAAAACCAAGCGCAGAATTGTGTCTTATCCAAAAATCTACTGCTCTACTTTTTAATAAAGGTGTTAAGGAATTTAGAGATAGTCTTTTCAATCAATTTCACGTGCATCAAATAATTGATTTTACACTGTTAAAAAATCATTTATATAAATCAAAAAGTAAAACAAGATTAGATGATTTAGGAAAACCCGTTTATGAAAATGGAAAACTTAAAAAAACTTCATCAACAGCTGTTGAATCCTGTGCTGTTTTTTACAAAAAAGAAAAGGTAGAAGATTACAATACGTTGCATATTATTTCAAGATTATTGAAAAATACCATAGAAGGGCTATCATTTGAGTTTGATTTTTATGATTTTTATGAACTATCAAAAAACCAAATTTTAGAAGATGATACTATTTGGAGAGCTAATCTTTTAGGAGGAAATAGGCTGAATCATTTGATAAAAAAATTGAATGTTACAAATAGATTTCAAACTAATCTAAAAGATTATGTTTTAAATCATTTAGAGATTGATGTAAAAGCTTATAGTGAAGGTTTTATTGTCGGAAATAAGAAAAATTCATCTACATTAATAACTAAACATTTAAATTTAAGAGCAAAAATGTTTGGTTTAGATAAATTCGAATTAAAACCTTTTACTGGTGAAAATAAATTTGAAGCAACTAGGAATGAGAGAGTTTTATATAAAACACCACTAATTTTAATTAAAGAAAACATCGTAGCTAATCAATTTCCTATTGCATATTTTGAAAATTTAGAGCATGAATATATTCCTTTTGACTCTCAAATTGTTGGTATTTCGCTAAGCAATAAAGAAGAATTTTTAACATTAAAAGATAAAATTGATTCTAATATCAGAATAAATGCTTTAAAAACATTAGCAACTTGTTCAAAATTTTTTCTTGGTGAATCATCAGTAATTAATAAAAAAGAAATTGATAACTGGACCATTCCATTAAATTCTAATGAAATTTTGATTTCATTTGCCGAAAAAATTGTAATGAATGATGTTTTAGATTTTATCTATCCATCTTGGTATGAAAAGAAACCAAAATCAAATGAAATTGCTACAATTCCTGAAATAAACCAATTTAAAAAGATTTTCAATAAGTCATTCAATTCTATTTATAAAAAAGAAGAAAAAGAGCAACGTTTAAGAAAACTATTTATTGGTAATGATTTTTATGCCTTAGAATTTTATTATAGTGAAGAAAATTATAAAGAAGAAATTATTGAAAATGCAGATTTTCAAATAGAAGAAATTATTAAAAATACTATCTCTAGAAATGCAGTTGTAAATCGAGTTTTAAAAATTTATGGAGAGGATACTATCACGCTTATAAAACCAAAAAATCTAAGATATTGGTTAAAATCAGTTGCCTTACGTGATGCTGATGATGTTTTTGATGATATAATTGAAAACGGATTAAAATGATTAGAAATTTATCAACATTTGGTATAGAAAAAACACCTTCATTAGATGGTATTTACGAAAATTTGACTCATGTTTTTGATGATAATATTGATTCTTTTTTTAAATTTAAAAAAGAATATGAGGAAGAAAATAAGGCTTTACTAATAAAAAATGGAGAATTAAATAATGAAGATGACATAACAAATGCTTTTGATTCATTTCTAAATTTTGATATTCCAAAAAATGAAAATAAGTTTCATTTTAAATTTCAATACAAAACCATAGAATCAAACAAATCAACTGATATTGGAGTGATTTCTTTAAAATATTCCAAGTTTAAATGTATTTGTTTTATTGAAGCCAAAAGACTTCCAACACCTATTTATTCAGGAAGTCAAGAGACTGAGTATGTTTGTTATAAAAATTCAACTAAAAAAGGAGGAATAGAGCGGTTTAAAATTGGAGACCACGGCGGTAAAGAAAAATTCCCTTTTAGTATAATGGTAGCATACATTCAACAAGAAAATTCAAGCCATTGGTACAATAAAATTAATGAATGGATTGATGAACAAATTAAAGAAAGTTCGAATCCACAACTATCTTGGTTTATTGAAGATAAACTGATTCAAAACCAATCTTTTTCAAAAAATAAAATAACAAAATACAACTCTACACATTCAAAAACTAACCCTAAAAAAATCAACTTAACACATTATTGGATTGACTTATGTTAAAGCCAATCCAAATAAAAGGAATTTATAATACCATCGTCAACTGAATTCTCTTTCTATCTTCATCAACCTCAGTAACCTTCACATCAACGTGCTGGTGAAGCTTAACGACTTCGTTTACATCGCTTACAAAACCTGCTTTCAATTGAGAAATATGAACCAATCCGCTTTCTTTGATTCCGATGTCAACAAAACAACCAAAATTGGTGATGTTATTCACAATTCCAGGTAAGATCATTCCCGTTTTCAAATCTTTGATTGATTTTACATTGGCATCAAATTCAAAAACCTTAGCCGACTTTCTTGGGTCTAATCCGGGTTTTTCAAGCTCTTTTATGATGTCTTTCAGTGTAAGTAAACCTATTTCAGGCGTAATATAGTTTTCGGCTTTAATAAGGGCTGTTTTCTCTTTGTTGGCAATTAAGTCGTTTACAGAAAGTTTTAAATCTTTTGCCATTTTCTCCACGACAGGATAAGCTTCAGGATGCACTGCCGAATTATCCAATGGATTTTTAGCATTCGAAATTCTAATAAAAGCTGCACCTTGCTGATACGCTTTCTCGCCTAAGCGAGGCACTTTTTTCAATTGTTTTCTGTCTTCAAAAGGACCATTTTCTGAACGATATTGTACAATGTTTTCAGCAAGCTTCTCTCCTATTCCACTTACATAACTTAGTAAATGTTTACTCGCCGTGTTGATATTGATTCCAACCGAGTTTACGCAACGAATTACAGTATTATCTAATTCTTCTTTTAGCTTGGTTTGATCAACGTCGTGTTGGTATTGGCCTACGCCAATGGCTTTCGGATCAATTTTTACCAATTCGGCCAAAGGATCTGAAAGTCGTCTACCAATAGAAACCGATCCACGAACCGTAACGTCATAATTTGGGAATTCTTCTCGCGCAATTTTTGATGCAGAATATACCGAAGCTCCAGCCTCAGAAACGATAAAAACCTGCAACGGTTTGTCGAACGCAATTTTTTTGATGAAGAATTCAGTTTCTCTCGAAGCCGTTCCGTTTCCGATTGAAATCGCATCAATTTGATACGCATTTACCATCGAACGGATTTTCTTGATTGCCATTGCTTCTTCATTTTGAGGTGCGTGCGGATAAATGGTTTCATTATATAATAAATCGCCTTTTTCGTCCAGACAAACCACTTTACAACCGCTCCTGAATCCTGGATCGATTGCCAGAATACGTTTTTCGCCCAAAGGCGGCGCCAATAAAAGTTGTCCTAAATTGTTGGCAAAAACCTGAATCGAATTGGCATCTGCCTTGGCTTTTGCTTCTTGCAAAGTTTCGTTTCCAATTGCCGGATTCAACAATCGTTTGTAACTATCTTCTATCGCCAATTGCAAATGAGCTGTTGTACTATTTTGTTTTTTAATGATAATTTCATCAATAATATCATAAGCTTCGTCGATATCAACATCTACTTTCATCTTGACAAAACCTTCATTTTCTGCACGAAGCATGGCCAATAATCGGTGTGAAGGTGCTTTTGTCAAAGGTTCTTCCCAATCAAAATACTGACTGAATTTTTGCGCTCCTTCTTCTTCGGCTTTCTTTTTTACGACTTTGGTTCCAATCGTAGCTTTTCTATTAAATAATCTTCGCAATTGCTTACGAACATAAATATTCTCGTTAATCCATTCGGCAACAATATCTCTGGCGCCTTGCATTGCAGCTTCTTCATTAATGACATTTTCATTCAGATATTGCGTCGAAATAAAATCGATATCAACATCATTTTCAGACATGATTATTTTTGCCAAAGGTTCAAGACCAAATTCGCGCGCAACATCTGCCTTTGTTTTTTTCTTCTTTTTGTACGGAAGGTAAAAATCTTCAATTTCTTGTAAGTCAAAACTTTGTTCAATTTTTTGTTTCAAATCCGGCGTAAGCGCTTTTTGTTCTTCGATCGATTTTAAAACCGCTTCTTTACGTTTTACAATTGCTTCATAATCTTTTTGAAGTTTTGCAATTTGCTCGATCTGCACTTCATCAAGATTTCCGGTGGTATCTTTTCGGTAACGCGAAATAAACGGAATCGTACAATCTTCTTCTAATAATTTTACCGTGTTTTGAATGTTAATTGCTGCTGTTTGAACAGTCTTGGCAATGAATTGAATATTAGTCATTCTTATTTATTTTAACCGCAAAGATTGCAAAGTGTTTCGCAAAGTTCGCAATGGTTTTTTAATTTTATTGTTTTAAAATATCAAAATTAATACAAATCCGGGAATCGTTTTAATTCTATTTTACTCAAGTTTGTTTTTTGTTGGAGGTAAAAAATTTTCTCCAGTTACAACACTTTTTCCCGTTTTATCTTCCAGAGCTATTCGGGCATTTTTTGCAATTGCTCCACCTTTTTTACTTGCTTTTGCATTTTCTAACAGACCTTTTGCTTCATCACTTTCGGCAATTTGTCGGGTCGAAAGTTCGGCTAAAGCAGTAAAAATTAGTTCCGCTTCAGACATATGATCTCTTAAGTTTTGAGATTTTAATCCCTTTACTTCTTTATGCTTTTTTACAGATAATCCCGTCCATTCCTGATGAATAATATTGGTAAGCATTGCAAATTCATCCTTTTTTTCTACTCCGGATTCTTTCCAATAATCAGTCAGTTTATTACGAGTTTCCTGGCCTGTCATTCGCTGCTGAATCCATTTTTCGCTTCGACCTAAGTTTTGCCAATTTTCACGAGCGCGATCTAAACTTTGAGAAGGATCTCCCAATTCTTGGATTCTTTCATAACCAACTTTAGCTAGCCATTGTTTAAAAGGTTCTGCTTTGGGAGATGGAATAGATTGAATTAAACGTAACAAAGTTTCAGTATCCGCAGTGTCAGTCAATCTGTTTTTTCCATCATCAGCAAGCATTTTGAACTGTCGACAAACTGTCGACAGTTCAAATCCATCATCAGTTTTAACTCTAATTTTCATTTTATACCAATAATCTCTTGGATTAAGACTATCTGTTAAAATCTCAATCACATCAATTACCGAGAAATACCAAATTTCTTTTTCAGCATCATAGTGACTTCTTACTTTTTTTTGCTCAAATAATTGTATTGGACTCATTTCGATATCTGTGAGAGTATTTATTAATTGTATTTCTATTTCTTCTTAATTGGCTTTAATACAATGCTTGCTTTGCTAAAATCTGCAGATGCATTATATACTTTTCTATATTCCTGATAAATCTCTTTTGGATAATTTATTGCTTTGTACTTTTCATCAATTGTGATGATCACCTGATTTCCATCTACTTTTACAGTCGATTTAAACGAACAGTTTTTGCTTTCATCAAATTTCATTTCTTTGTCTATCACTAAATCATTGTAATGATCTACCTGATATCCTTTCGGGATGTTAAAGACAATACTATGATGGTATTCTTTTGTGTATTTTAAATCAATATCTGTTTTTCTGGTATTTTCCTGATAAAGATTCGCCTGTTTTCCAATCATCTTTCCTAGATTAACCAAAAGCAGATTTCCTGCTTTTTCAGTAAATGATTCTACCGATTCCAGTTTTGAATTAATAATAAACGGTGTATTTGTATAATTATTTTTAAATTCTAAATTTTCGGCTTTTTGCTCTAAAACCTTTACATCGATATCATCAAGTAACACATCTTTTACAAAATCTGTAAGCTCCTTTTTTTCTTCGTTATTAGACAAATCATTATACGAATAACGAAGCATTTGACCTGTATAACCAGTACTTGACATTTTTTTATCTATGGTTACTTTTGATAAATCGGGATTTAAACTTACAACTGATTCTGTTGCTATTTTAGTAAAATCTGATGAAACTACCAGCGGATACACATAACTTTCCTGTTTCTTTTGTACATTATATCCTTTTGCCTTTGTATCCTGGTATTCGTAACTTGGTTTTCCGTAAGCAAGATAAACCACATTTGGTGAGATAAATTTATTTAAATCTCTAAAATAAAAATTAATATCGGTAAATTCATAAAACGTTACAATCTCGTCGTCAAGATCTCCAATAAAACGATCTTCAGTCGCAATGATTTCGTATGGAATTTTAAGAATGTCAAAAGCATATTTGTACAGAAAAATAAAATCTCTACTGGCTAATTTCGAATTTCCTTCGGTTATCTTAATTTTAGTATTAATTGTTTCTCCTTCGGCATAAGGTTCAAAATGGGTTCTGATGTATTCGTCCAGAATGGTTAATTTTTCATCGTTAGATTTATCTTTTATATCCAATTTCTGAACAAGCTTTTTAACATCGCCATTAGAAAAAGCATAAGGTTTGTTTCTAATGTAATTTTTAAAATACGTTTCCCATTTTTTATTACTCATTTCGGCAGGAGATCCGGTAATTAAATACAATACCTTAACCAGATTTCTAAATTTCTTTGAACTTTTTTCGTTTACAAGCGGCTGGATATTATCTGCAGTAAAAAAAGTCTTGCCTTTTACTTTGTTATAATGAAATTCACCCGAAGTATATACTCTCGACATAGCCGATCCGGATTCTGTAAGTGTGAACTCAGCATGCAATACCGGCGCATCTTTTTGATAAATTTCAATTCCGTTTGATGTTGGATTTTCTTTTACAATAAAATAATACTCCAGAATATCGCCTTTTTCAACTCCTTCAAAAACAATCGATTTTACGTTTTTTAGATCCGAATTTACAATCTGGCTTTCAGATAAAACTCTTATGTCTCCGTTAGGTTTAATAACTCTTGCGTGAAAATCTTTTGTATCACGAATTGTGGTATTATCGTCTGCAGTAACTTTATTGTATTTACTGATTTCTGAAGACTCATTTATTTTTACTGCAAAATGTTCCATTTTAAATTTTGCAAAACCATACAAATTGGGATTAATTCTGGTATGAACCCATCTTTTATCAAATAAAATTACAGCGGGTTCTTTTTTATATTCTTCTGGAATGGCCTGAAATGCCGGAACTGCATCCCAGGAGTAACTTTTAATTTCTTGTGCGTTTGCTTTTATAAAAAAAGTAAATAGTAGGATTAGTAATGTTTTTTTCATTATTTTTTTATTAAGATGATAGATTGGTTGTATTGGCTGTTTAATTCGGTTACTAATGCATTCCAGCTGTCGAAATCTTTGGTTTCGATAACTAATTTTTTAAGTGCAATTTTTTGAGATACGATCAGGCTTTTTTTATCTTTTTTATACGATATATCATAACTTAAAACTTCATTTTCTTTCTTACTGTTCTCCGGAATAAAATCAAGCTGATAATTTTCGGGGATTTCATAAACATAAGTAAAGTCATTTGTAAACACATTGTCGTTTTCAATAGAAAGTTTTCGTTCTTTAGTATCAATGATATATTCTTTAAAAGGCGCTAACAAAATAGGTTTTACAATTATCTTATCCCCTATTTTTTTTGTCCAGAATTCCAGCTTAAAATTGTACAAAAGTTCTGCATCTTTGTTGTCATACTCATTCTTTTTAACTTCGGTGCTTTCTATTTCGAGTTTTTGATTATATCGGGTCAGACCACTTTTTAAGATTTCGTCCTGTTTTTGTTTATTAGAAGCTAAAACATTTAAAAAGTCACTTTTTTCATAACCGGAAAGCAATAATTTTGCTGCGCCCTGAACTCCATCATCATTGATTTTCAACTTCATATCCACTTTTAGATGATTCTCTTTTTTATCTACAACAGGAACTTTTTCAATAACAAATTCATTTTCAGATATTCCTATAAGTCCTTCTTTGCCCTGAATCATCGCAGACGGAAATGTAAACGGACAAAAAGAATCAGTTCCGTCAACAAAATAGCGCTGTTTATCGATTTTTACAGACGCAATCATGTGATTGCTTACCAAAGGCGTTGGAACATCTGTAAAACTATACGGTTTATCTCTTGTACCAATCCAGACTAGGTTTGACTCTAATCCCGCAGTTTTAAACATTTCATTTAATAAGTTCGAAATGTCTTTACAATCCCCGTATTTTTTATCAAAAACAGATGCCGCATCACGCGGAATAAAACCTCCCATTTCGTACTCAAAAGCTACATAATGAATGTTTTCCTGAACCCAATTGTAAATTGCTTTTGCTTTGTCTTTAGGATTTGTTTTGTCTTTTATTAACTCTGCGGTTTTAGTTTTAAGAGCTGTTTGGTCTAATTTGTTAATATCTTTTACCAACGAATAATACCATTTGTACAAATGCTCAACATCCGGAAAAAGCGCTTCTTTCTTATTATCCTTAGTATAACTTTTGATGTAATACACAATATGAGGCAGGAAATAAGTAAAATTTGGTGCCCTGTTTTCCTCTTCAAAAGCGGGCATATCTGCCACTTTCCAGGTATAAACATCCAGTTTTCCTTCTTTCGTTTTTTCGAAAACAATTTTATCCTGATGATCGCCAAAAAGTTTATAACCAATTTCGATAGATGGATCTGATTTTATCTGAAATTGTGAAGCAACTGTCTGCAATTCATTCTGAAAAGCAAAAAAAGATAATAATCTTGGTTCGTTTTGCTTTACTTTATACGAGAATTCAACTTTCGATTTATCTTCAACATTATTAAAATCAAAGTGTTTGTATTTATTATCGCTATAAAAAATATCCCTTTGTTTCAACTCATTTGTACTAATATCGTACTGCGAAAGTTTACTTTTTTTATTGGTTTTCGCATTTATTGCAACACCTTTTATGCTCGAAATTTCACTAAAATTATCGTACGGAATG
>Ga0247817_10001745_pt1 | contig 11271 bp, 7 predicted proteins | sample UWRJL212509R1_FD_178010 | JGI IMG/M metagenome (GOLD analysis project Ga0247817, IMG submission 178010) | Plant litter microbial communities from Arlington Agricultural Research Station in Wisconsin, United States - UWRJ-L212-509R-1 | ecosystem: Environmental > Terrestrial > Plant litter >... | reverse complement strand
CCGCCTTCGCCGCCCGCCGTCAAGCTCACCCCCCTCCAAGCCTCGATGCGCGAGAAGCTGGTGTCGGCCCGCTTCCGGCACCTCAACGAGACGCTCTACACGCGCCCCTCTGCCGAGGCCTTCCAGCTCTTCGATGACACGCCCGAGATGTTCTCCGAGTACCACGAGGGCTTCCGCCGGCAAGTCGACGTGTGGCCCGAGAACCCCGTCGACGGCTTCATCGCCGACATCGAGGCGCGCGCCAAGGTGCGCTCTGCCCCCAAAAACGCCCGGCACGACTTTGCCAACCCGCTCTCCTCGATCCGCCTCCTCCCGCTGCCGCGCAACATGCGCGCGCCCGGGTCCGCCTGCACCATCGCCGACCTGGGGTGCGGCGACGCCGCCCTCGCCGCGCGCCTGCAGCCCTCGGCCCGCAAGCTCCGCGTCGACATCAAGTCCTTCGACCTGCAGACGGGGGCCTCGCCGCTCATCACGCGCGCCGACATCGCGCACCTCCCGCTGGCCGACGGCTCCGTCGACGTGGCCGTCTTCTGCCTCGCCCTCATGGGCACCAACTGGCTCGACTTTGTCGAGGAGGCCTACCGCGTGCTGCGCTGGAAGGGCGAGCTGTGGATCGCCGAGATCAAGAGCCGCTTCGCCCACCCGACTGCCGCCGGCAACAAAAAGTCAAAGGTCGTCGCCCACAGCGTCGGGAACCGCCGGAACCCCGGCGCCGGAGCCCCGGCGCCGGCACCGGGCAAGAAGTCCAAAAAGGCTCGCGACAGCGCCGAGGCCGCCGCCGAGGCTGACGACGCCGCGCTGGCGGTCGCCGTGGACGGCGCCGAGCTCCATCGTAACGAGACGGACGTGTCGGCGTTTGTAGACGCACTGCGCGCGCGGGGGTTCCTGCTGCACAAGGAGCTCGGGGCCGGGGCCGTGGACCTCAACAACAAGATGTTTGTGCGCATGCACTTTGTCAAGGCGGCGCCGGCGACCAAGGGCAAGTGCGTCACGGCCGAGACGGCGCGCGAGCTCAAGAGCGGCGGCCAGGGGGGGATGAACAAGCAGAAGCGGTTCGCTGTCGACGATGAAGAGGACGCGGCCAACGAGTCGGCGATTCTGAAGCCCTGCGTGTACAAGCTACGGTAGATAATTCCCTCTTAGGTGATTGTTGAGAAGGGTGTGAGGTGGTTTGAGTCATGAAAAAAGGTTGGATGCCGTTGTCGAAAGAAGCGTATCAGACGATATATACCCATGAGCTTATCGTCACAACCTGCCGTGACCTGGTGCGATCCGAGTCCCTTACGAAAGAGTTCTGTAATTATCTTATCTAATTAACACTGGCTTGCCGTGTTCCTGGTACCTAGCGGTGTCCTCCCATGATCCCGTGTAAATGGCGCCTTCTAAGTTCCCCAAGCCTTTGACTGTATCTCCCAGGGAAATGGAATTTGAGTGTATCTTGGAGGTTTTGTCGCCCAAGGGAATAAGACACTGAGGAGGCTTCCCTTGAGCGAAGCGCCGCACCACTCCATTGAGCCGACGCATAGCCCATTTCCCAAAAAGATTTGTTGTCTTGCGGTCCAGTCTAGGCGTCAAAGATCAACGAAGCTGCATACTCCACGTTTCCGCCAGTCGCCTCCAACGCCTGGATAGCTTTCTGCTCCGAGGCGCCGAGGGCCATCAGTTGGTCAATGTCTCCCCTGGGAAACCTTGAAGCTGGTGGAGGGGCGCGGGCGGGTGCGGCAGGGCCAGCCTGCGGGGCAGCCGCAGGTGGTTGTTGGCTTGGGGCCGGCTGAGACGGGGCAGACACGGCGCCAGACCTCGCACCAATCGTCGTACCCGCAGGGCCGGGGACGGTCGGCTCGGAATGAAGCGCCTCCTCGGTTTGCTTGGGAATATCCGCTTCCCCGAGGAATGGGACCTCGACGCCCTGGATGATGAGCATGTCCTTGGCAAGGTCGATCGAGGCCTGATGGCGCTTCAGCATGTCCAGGCCCAGGAGGAGCTCCACCGACTTGCCCTCCATGACGGTGAAGCTGCATGGCAGAAAGAGGGAGCCGATCCTGATTTGGGCCGAGTGCACGCGTCCGATGATGGCAGCGGTCCCGACACCTCTCGCGATGCCGGCGAAGCGCTTGTCGACGAGACGCATGATTCCGCACGCCTCGGCGCATGATGGGCTCATGATGGTCGCCTGAGCTCCCGAGTCGACTAGCGCCTTGAATTTATACCCGTTGACCTCGACGTCGACGTAAAGCATGTGTACCTGGCCGAATACTAGATTCATGGTTAGCGGCAGTCAACCTGCGGGGTTCGGGTGGAAGAGGTAGGTCTCACCTTCGGGATTGTGCTCCATGGCATTCTGCAAATTCTCCATGACACGCTCCTGGCGAATCATCTCCTCGATCCTTGCCTGAGCCTCAATGTCAAAGGGATCGGCGTTGAGCTGCTGAATCTGTCGGTGTCGCTCCGCACGTTCCCTCCTCTCCCGGTCGGCACTCTCGGTCCAGATCCGGGCGAACCTCTGGGGATCCGTCAGGGCGGCGGCGAGCTCTGGGCGCTGTCTGCTGAGCTCGCCCTGGAGGTTGGGATCGCCCAGGATTTGTAGGCGGATGACTTCGGGGTCTTGTGCCGGGGGGACTCTGGCGCGGCTCTGAGCCTGGGGGTTGTTGCTCTCGGCCGGGAGACCGGTGGAGCCACGGATGTTACGGACGTGGAGAGCGAGCATGTCGCCGTCGGTGATTTGGAGCTGGGTCAGCGTCTTTGTGTTGTCGGTGATGAGCTGTCCATTGTGGTAGAGGTGCTGGGAGGGTGGCTCGAAACCGGTCTCGGCGTGGACAGAGCTTCGGAGGGTGTCGATGGTCATGTCGGGGTAGACCTCAAGGGAGAGCAGGTCCTGGTCATCGCCAGGCCCCTCTGAGTTGGTGATGCTGAGTGTGACGCGCCTGGAAGCGGAGCAGCGTCAGCAGCCGAAGCAGCCAAGGACAAGAGAAATCACGGAGTGCGAGACGGGGTACTCACATTTTGTTGGAACGCTGGCGTGTCGAGAGTGGTACCAGGCAAGACCTGGAGGGTTCTGATTCGGCGGGGTTGGGTCGGACGGAGGAAGGAGGAAGAAAGACGTGGGAAGACAGGTCGGCGGGGAGAAAGTTGAGGCAAGGCAGCCTGCAAAAGTAGTGAGGTGGGCAATCAGCAGATCGGGAGTTGGTCCTGAAAACCAAGGCTTGCCTAGCTGTGGTTGACGCCTGCGATCCGACGTGATCTCGGAGGGGCTCACTCAGGGGAGGGGCATGGATGCGGGAGGTCAACCGTAGCGAGCCGCTAGCAAGCCCGAAGAAGCAGGGAGTTCCCAGAGAGGGGTTTGCTACAGGTGTGGCTTTGCCAAAACAAGACCCATGGACCGCCTCGACCGCCTCCCCCCCCTCGAAGACAACGCAACTGCTGTTGCCTTGCATCTTGCACAGTACCCTACACTTTTCCCAGAGAGTTGTAAATTACCCTTGAAGACCCCCGGGGCATCCGGTGCACCTTGGTCCACCGGCGTGCAGTCTCATGTATCATCCCGCGCCAGGCCTTGCGTTCTCCATCCGATCGCGTCATGCATCGTCGTCCCGCCCTTGGAATCAAACGCCTGAACAAACCCGACTTGGGAGCCCAGAACATCTCCAGCTCGAGCAGCACCCGAAACATTTGCCCGCCGCGAACCCACTTCCATCCCACGGGGAGTTCAGACACCTTTCCGACTGGTCTCAGCATTAGGACACCTCGTCACGTCCAGAGGGTGATCAGTTGACGAGGATGGATGGTTGCATGAGCTGATTTGGTGATAGCCATGTGCCAGAAGGCCATGGTCCCGGGAGCCAACACACAAAAGGCGCCTGGAGGCAGACGAAGAGCGCTTCGTCCCCGGACATACGACTTGGATCGGTGTGGCAACCCACCGTCGCCATGGCTCTCGGAGCAGGCATCTCAGAGGGGCTTTACATCTACCCAACCATATTGGCCTTCATACGGCTACTTCCTCTAGCACCGAAATCGCCCGATTGGATGAGGCTACTTCTGGTTTTAAGAAATGGTTAAAAGACCGTTACCTCTGCCATACACGACCTGTTGATGGTACCTAGCGGGGGGGAGTAGGCTTATCTCCGATTGCGTCCATTGCTGGCCTTGGAATTTTCCAGATGGGATCGAACAGTGGGCGAGATTGGGCTATGGTTCCCAAGTCACATTACTCAGCAAAGACTGAGACTCCGTGACCCCAACGTGGCAAGAAGAAGGGTTGCTGAAGCTCTAGACTAGTTCTCTATCTACAGACCTAAGCTGTTGAGAGCTGACCGTTATCGGTGACGTCAGGTCGTCAATGGCGGGGTCTCCCCTCCACCGTTGACCAGATATCGCGTCTGTCGAGGTGGATCGTGAGGGCACCCTTGTAAGTTGTCAGCAACGACCAACAGATGAGCAACGGCCGATGTTCCATCCACCAATATGGCTTGATCTGTTTCGCACACTTGTCGTGGGCATGGTTTTTACGTGCTCGAGCTTACGCTGCATTTTAATCATATGCCTTCCAATTGCTGATACTGGCATTGTTCCGACAGCAACGTCACCCAAGCAACTTCCCTCGGGCACACGTTTGCCTCTTGACCATTCTGACCATCCCGTCGACAGTTTGCTCGAAACGCTCCGGGTGCTGTCCCCGCACAAGATCCTGAAGGGTGATAGGACTCGCCTATTACAGAACTCAGTGTTCCCCGAGAAACAAACACATCGGGTCAGTTCCATGGGGATATATTGGCATCCTCTGGTCCACCGCGATCACGTTTAGAAGGAAAAAAGTTGTCCATTTCTTGCCAACTCCCTCTCCACCTTCTAGCTCTCTTGATCCTTGGTTGAGCTCTATTTTGGGCTCCAACCTCAGTCTTTCCGCAGTTAGCGCTCTCGGCGCTGCCCTGATGGTAGCTGGGGCGCATGCAGCACAGCGGACCATCCTGCACCTATCGTCGATCAGCATCTGACGGACTGGGTTCTAAGCCCTACAGACATTAACCTAACGACCGCCAAGGGTGTCGTGAGGAGTAAGGGAGCTCGGGAAACTGGACTGCAGCCCCAACTCACCCAATTGCCGACCGCACTGTCAAACGCTCCTCAACCGCTTACCTACCCAAGCTTCGCTCAACCGCACAGTATCTACGGTACCTGCGAACATTCCGGCCGTCTAAAGCTTGTCGAACCCTCCCATCCACGATTGGAAGCCTCGTGGCCAGCCGCTCTTCACTCTCCCGCTCCCGGTCTCATCAAATCACTCCGCCACTGTGTTGTGTAGTACGATTCGCTTTTCCGCCCTCCCATACTTGTCGACAGAGCCCTCCAGTGCCTCGTGGGCACCAGAACCAGACCTTCTCGAGCTTCTAGGAGACGAAGCCGTCTTTTGTCTTGCGTTCACCAGCTTTCCAAATCCCAACGTCTAGTCCCTGGAGCTTTTAGGCATGCCGGATCGAAGCCAGGGCGGGCAGCCCAGCCCCTCCAAGAAGGGCCCACTCGCCCTCAGGTCGGTCGATCATGCCATGGACGAGTCTAGCGACGTCGACAGTGACTTTGCGTCTAAGCAAAAGATGCTCAACCAAAAGAGGAGGGCGGCCAAGGACAGCCCGGAAGCTCGTCTACAAAAGGCCCTCCCATGCCCCTTCAGACCCAATATCAGACCTCTGACCATCTCCGACCTGGAATCTGTTGTGGCACTAGAGAATGCGGCGTTCCCAAAGCCAGAGCACAGGGCGTCGAGGGAAAAGGCATGTCAAGGTCCCCAGAGCAGTCCCTTGGTGTCGTACTGACTCACCCAACCCCCCAGCTTGCGTACCGTCTGACAACCTGCCCCGAGCTCAGCATGGGCATCTTTTGCACCGTGGTCCCTGACCAGGCCAAGGGATGGCAGTTTGAGACGTTGGGTAGCGCCAAGCCAGTCGAGACCGACCGCGCCGACGGGGCCGTGAGTGTCTTGCTTGCGCACGCTGTGTCCACCCGGTGCTGCGGCGAGACCATCACCGACAAGGACATGGGCTTTCCCGAAGATTGGCGCGCCCGCGCCGGAATGTCGGCTGATGTCGGCAACCAAGAGACCGGACGGACCATCGGGCTTCACTCCCTGGCTGTCGCTCCCAAACTGCATGGCTGTGGGCTGGGAAAGATGATTGTCAAAGCCTATGTGCAACAAATGAACAATTCGGGGCTGGCCGATCGAGTCTCGCTGCTCTGCCAAGATGTACGATCCCCACACCCTGGTGCTTGAACTCGTCCTTCTTGCTCACCTTCTCTCCTGCCACACAGTATCTTGTTGCGTACTATGAGCGTTTTGGCTTCGTTGACAAGGGAGCCAGCGAAGCGCAGTTTGGTGGGGGTGGTTGGCACGACATGGTATGGGTATTTGTTTCCTTCACCTACTTTTGAGGACGCCCGCCTCTTGCGTGACCGGAAAGCTCACCATGTTCCCAGGTGTTTGAGTTGTCCGGCCCGTCCAAGACGCCTTTCTAAAGCGACCCCAGAACCTGCCATCCTGCGGAGACTCCAGTCGGTATCTGTAGGACTACGCAGGCCACTGCCCCGGCGACAGACTACGTTGCCCGACACGCGAGCCGACTTTCGTTAAGCCTAGGTCAAGAGCCCCGAATCACCGAATACTCAAATCGCTTCTTACAGACCGTTTACAAATTGCCGGATGGCTGCCGGGCGTGCGATATACCGAATTCTGGCTCCCATGGGGGGTGTTTTCTAAACCCCCGAAGCCCACAACTTCCATCGACCACAAAGCCCCGAACCATAGACCAATCCCAACCACCCCCATTCTAGTCACTCGCCTTGTACTTTTCCCGATACGCTTCCGTATTCTCAATGTCTTCCTCCGAAATCACCCCGCGGATACCTTGCAAAATGTCTTCGAGCGTGATGACGGCAATGATGGGAATGCCGTACTCCTTCCTCAACGCCCCAATGGCACTCGGCATCGGCTTCCCATCATCGCCATCCGGTGACGGCAGCTTCTCCATGCGGTCCAGCGCAATCACGATGCCAGCCACAATGCCGCCCTGGGCGCGGATCTTATCAATGGCCTCGCGCTTGGCCGTGCCAGCGCTGACCACGTCATCGATGATGAGCACGCGCTTGCCCTTGAGCGGGGCCCCAACAAAGCTGCCGCCCTCGCCGTGATCCTTGGCCTCCTTGCGGTCGAAGGCGAAGCCGACGTCGTCGTAGCGGGACGGATCGATGTCAGCGAGCTGCAGGTTGGTGATGGCCGCCAAGGGGATGCCCTTGTAGGCCGGGCCGAAGATGACGTCGAAGCCGCCGAAGAGGGCCCCCTTCTCAGCGTTGATGATGGTATGGGCGTAGGCAGTCGCGAGGGCGCGCTGCAGCTTCCCGGTGTAGAAGAGGCCGGTGTTGAAGAAGTATGGTGAGATGCGCTTGGACTTGAGCTCGAAGGAGCCAAACTTGAGGATGCCGCCGGAGATGGAGGCGGCGATGAAGTCGGCCTTGTAGCCGGGGAGGGAGGAGGGGGAGGACATGGTAGGCGAGAACTGGTTTGTCGAGTCCCGTTGGTCTTTGTTTGCGCAATTCCAAATTCCAATACGGGAAACAAATTTGTCGCGATGGAGGGGCACTGAGATGAAGTCAAGGGTGGGTAGGCAAGGCGGGGTCCCTAGTCGCTTGGTGCCGAAGGAGTTGAGCTACATTCGGATTCGGACTAAACAAATCTGATTTTGTTTTAACAGTGTGTCTTGCCAGTATACTTCATGAACAACACTATCATTTGCGACCCTTGCCGTGCTATAATATCATCGACCACGACTAGGACTTGTTCTCCAGCAATTCAAAGCATTCTATGGTTGGCGGTTATGGACTTAGATTGGCACATGCAAGCTTCTCCTTGCCCCGCTATGGTCTTGGCAGTTTGGGGTTTGCGCCTAACTTTTTTTGGAGACATATGTGGGCCGTTTTAGGTTATCTCTTATCGAGACCCACAGTGCACACCCGCACCCCTTATCTTATCGAAAAACCACCAGAAAAATATTTCGGCCGTGTGCCAGGGTCGATTGTCGCAGCCATCACCGCCCCGCAATCCAGGTCACCAATTGCCATCTTCCTCACCTTGACAACTCCCGGGAAAGACGACAGCCGACCACTCGATCATGACGTGGAAGGACATCCTCCCTGTGCCGACGTACGTGCTGGAATGCTACGCAATGGCCAACGACAGTCGCTAACATCGAGTCCAGGGCACAGGAGTTTATTGACATTGTTCTCTCGTGAGTTTCTCGCCCTAGCACAGCGTCGAAATGCCAGACCTAACGCCCGTGCCACAGACGAACCCAGCGCCGCCTGCCGACTCAAAGTTTGTCCTCCGAAGAGGCGCCGTCGTGGGTTGAAATAATACTGACACTGTTTTCACCAACCTCCAGTTCGTGCTGGTTTCAAGAGTAAGGCGTTCCCGTCCCGCATTTTCTGTGCGCTGCTTGTTGGTCACGTCAAGTTGCTAACATAACCCCTACAGTCAGCAGAATTCGGGCATTCTACACCCGCAAAGTCAAGTCGGTAGCCCCCCTTTCCGAAAACTCCGAGTTCCTCGCGCCGACTTCCAAATATGTATCCTATCAGGGGACAAGCGGCTGATATCGCCTATTCAGGTTCACACAAGAGACATGCAGCGAAAAGCTCGGCCAGATCGTTTCGAGCTTCCCGGTCCTGTCCGACCAGCACCCGTTTCACAGAGACTTGATGAACATTCTTTATGGTATGGGAGACGGCAGTCAATGTCAAGGCGCACTCGCTAATACCTGAGGGATAGATGCCGATCACTTCAAGGTGGCCCTGGGCCAGGTTTCGACAGCGAAGCATCTCATCGAGACCATCTCGCGAGACTACGTTCGGCTGTTGAAGGTATGCTGGGATATTCCCGTGGCGAGGGGGGTGGGTTCGTCGCTAACTCCCGATGCAGTACTCGCAGAGTTTGTTCCAATGCAAGCAGCTGAAGCGTGCTGCTTTGGGTCGTATGGCGACGCTCATTAAGCGCCTGAAAGAGCCCCTTTTGTATCTCGACCAGGTCCGTCAGCATCTCGCTAGATTGCCCGACATCAACCCAACGACCAGAACCATGCTTGTTGCTGGTTTCCCCAACGTCGGCAAAAGCTCTTTCGTTCGTTCGGTTACCCGCGCAGATACCCCGGTCGAGCCATATGCCTTCGTAAGTTTTCCGATGGAGCCGACAACGAACTTCTTTAACACAAGACAGACAACCAAGAGCTTGTTCGTTGGTCACCTTGACTACAAGTACCTCCGGTATCAAGTCATCGATACCCCAGGAATGTACGCACCACCACCACCTTTCCGCACCTCGATGGCGGCTTGTAGCTGACTTGAGGCAGTCTCGACCACCCCCTCGAGGAGATGAACACCATCGAAATGCAGAGTGTAACAGCCTTGGCCCATCTCAGAGCCGCCGTTTGCTTCTTCATGGATATCAGGTACGGAAGCAGCTGCCAGTAGCGCATTCTTCAACTAACCGTGTGTAGCGAGCAATGCGGTTACTCCCTCAAGCAGCAATGTAACCTCTTCAGATCCATCAAGCCCCTTTTCGCGAACAAGCAGGTCTTCATTGTCCTCAACAAGATGGACATCAAGCCCTTTGAGGACTTGGAGCCGGAAATGCAGGAGGAGGTCAACAGCCTTGCAAAGTCTGGGGACGTCGAGATTCTTCGCACCTCGTGCGCCACACAAGACGGTGTGCAGGACGTCAAGAACATCGTCTGCGAGCGCCTTCTCACGGACAGAGTTGCCCAGAAGCTCAAGGCTGGTACTACCAGCAGTGGAACAATGGGCTCCCGTCTCACAGAGGTCATGCAACGTATCCACGTTGCCCAGCCGATGAGTGGCGTCGTTCGGGAGCACTTCATCCCAGAGGGCGTCAAAGGACTCAAGAAGTACGACAAGAACGATCCGGAGAAGAGGACGCTGGCCAGGGACATTGAGGAGGCCAACGGCGGTGCCGGTGTCTTCAACGTCGACCTCAAGGCGGACTACCTCCTGGATGACCCCGCATGGAAGTACGACAAGATCCCCGAAGTCTTTGACGGCAAGAACGTTTCCGACTACATTGACCCCGAGATCGACGCCAAGTTGCAGGCTCTCGAGGACGAGGAGGAGCGCCTCGAGAAGGAGGGCTTCTACGATTCCGACGAGGACCTCGAGGACGAGTCCGAGGAGGAGATTCTTGAGAAGGCCGAGCTCATCCGCGAGAAGCACCGCCTCATCCGCAACGAGGCTAAGATGCGCAAGTCGCTCAAGAATCGCGCCATCATCCCTCGCAAGAAGCAAAAGAAGTCGTTCGGCCAGCTCGAGGACCACCTCGACCAGCTCGGCGTCGACACCGAGGAGATGAACCTCCGCGGCCGCGCCGAGACCATCTCTCGTGGCCGCTCGACGACGCGCAGCCGCGCCGGCACCGTCGACACGGACGCGATGGACGTCGACACAACCCAGACGGCCCAGCAGCGCCTCCGCTCCAAGAGCAGGGTGCGCGAGCGCAGTCAGGGTGCTACGGATCGTCGCACGGATGGTGTGCCGAACATGGAGACGCGCACGGCGGTCGAGCGCCAGGCCAAGCTCAGCCAGCGCAAGATGAACAGGATGGCCCGGCAGGGAGAGGCCGACAGGCACATTGGTGCCACCATGCCCAAGCATTTGGTACGTTTTGAACAACCCCTACTCTTTGATGCTGACGCTAACCCACTATCCTCAGTTCTCGGGCAAGCGCACTATTGGCAAGACCTCGAGCCGTTAATCTGGTCTCTTGCGTCGCTACATATTTTCAGTCTGAGAATCGGCTGCGCGAGGTGGAGCGGACAAGAATGTGGGAGGAATCCGGCCGGTAGAGTGGACGATGAAATGGATGAGTGCTGCTACGTTCATCCCGGCTCTTACGATTATGTCATATGGCACACCATTTCGAGGCGTTTGGAGAGAGAAACGGGAACGATGGAATACCGCATCTGCTTTTGCTGCTTTTGGTCCTTTCTCTTTAGTTTGGTAGCAGAGAACAAGATATTTTACTGGGCCCTTTTCCTTGCACGTTTGCTTTTCCATTGTTGTCGAGACGTTGTTAAGATCAACCTTCCATACACCGTGTATAGGAACCAGCAGTTGGAAATACTTGGGCCGTTTAGACAAACATATCGGGCTTGTTTCTGTTTCCATTAAATCTGGACAAGACGTATCGCTCGCGACAAACCCCCCACCCTCCGGCCAAGA
>Ga0247817_10001743_pt1 | contig 11273 bp, 11 predicted proteins | sample UWRJL212509R1_FD_178010 | JGI IMG/M metagenome (GOLD analysis project Ga0247817, IMG submission 178010) | Plant litter microbial communities from Arlington Agricultural Research Station in Wisconsin, United States - UWRJ-L212-509R-1 | ecosystem: Environmental > Terrestrial > Plant litter >... | reverse complement strand
AGAACCACCTGCTGCTTCTGCACCTGTGGCGGCGCATGGCCGAAAGCCTGCCACCGGAAGCCGTCCCGCGCCTGACAATTGTTGGACGCAGGGGATGGGAGAACGAGCAGATCCTCGATCTTCTGGACCGCTGCCCGGCCTTGAAGCCGCATGTGGAAGAAGTGAACAATTGTTCTGATCTGGAGCTTGCCGGGCTGCTACGCGGTGCGCGCGCGCTGCTCATGCCGTCGTTTGCCGAAGGTTACGGAATGCCCGTGGCAGAGGCGCTTTCGGTTGGCACCCCGGTGATTGTCAGCGATATTGCCGCGCATCGTGAAGTCGGCGGCGAGGTTCCCGACTACCGTGATGCTCTCGACGGCCCCGCTTGGGAGGCGGCCATCCTCGATCACGCCGGGCGAGGCCCCTTACACATGGACCAGCTCGCGCGCTTACCACAGTGGCATGCACCGGGTTGGGCAGAGCATATTACGATTGCAGTGAACGTAATCGAGGATTTGGGTAGCGGTCTGCCGATCACAGGCGGAGAAAGCTTCTAAATCGTCCGCACTTTACCGCCGAAGCGAAGTGATCCGGCTGCTGAAGATGCGATCCCAGAATATCCCGGTAATAGCATAGTTCATTTCCTCATCGACATGGTGGTGCCGCATGTGATGCCGCTTGAGCGCTAAGCCCAAAGCTCCGCGCATTGGCCATTGATGGCAGGCGTAATGCACCAAGTCATACGCCACGTATCCCACGATAAAGCCCAGGAATAACCAAGTGCCCGCCGGACCGATTACGGCGACGAACATAGCCCAGATGGACAACGCAATCGGAATACTCAGGATCGGAGGCATGAGATTGCGCAGACGGTCATCCGACTGCGCATGATGGTTCCCGTGGAGCAAAAAGATCAGGCGTTTTGCCCAAAGCCGCTGTGTGTTCCAATGGAACAAATACCGGTGCACTGCATATTCGAACAGGCTCCACGCAACGAGGCCCACAGCTGCTAATCCCAAGCCTGTCAGCGGAGCTACAGCACCCCAGCCGGCGATGGCTACGAGGGGCAGCATAACGCTCCACGTGACCACAAACCAGAATGCGGACACGACAGTCAGCTTCTCGAGCCAAGTGCTCTCAAACAGAACAAGGCGTTGGTCAGGGGCTTGGGGAGCTAGCATATCGTACATGCGTGGACAGGCATCAGGCGTGACTGTCAAGCGTCAACCAGCCGGAAGAAGACGAGCTGTGCCAGGAAATGCTACAAATTAAAGAATGGGTATCGTCACTTTAAGATCCCGGGAGGCGGAGATTAATCTGATCAACGTGGCAGAAGCGCTGTTCCCGCCGTGATTCGCCGGTCATGACACGCACCACGGCTCAGAGGGCCACCTCTTTATCAGCGACCGGTTCGCCGCGCACGGCTTCAAGAATGGCGTGATGCAAGCGCGCAGGTGTGATGTCGATCCGCCTATCGTCACCCTTAACTATTTGCCCGCCGCCGTCGAAGCGCAGCACAACATATGGAGTGTGGCGTGCGCCGCCGGGTTCGCAGGCACCAGGAATACTCGGACGGTGATCACCAAAAAACACCAGCAGGGCTGGCCTCCTCAGCCCGGCGAGGCCTTCCCTAAGCCGCGTCAACATGATGTCGCCTTCCCGGACGAGCTGGTTGTAGTTGCGCACTAGCTGGTCTGGTTTGTTGCCTCGCGCTGTGGACCACGGGCCGTGATTCTCGATAGTTACCGCGTAAATGAAGGTTGGGCGGCTTGCCGCCTCAGCCAAGGTCAGGATTTTGCCCGTGATTGCCGCATCCTTGACGTAGCGGCCTGCGCTAGGCGGATCGAACTGTTCTTCTCCTACCAACTCGGCAAAGCCCGCGGCGGGCAAGATCTGATCGCGCCCGTAAAAACGCATGTCATGCGGGTGGACGAACAAACTGCGCCAGCGTTCAGTGCCCAACCGGTGCGGCAGGGCGTAGTATGCCTCGCCGCGCGCAGTGAGGAAGGGGTCATATTGGCGAAAGCCGAGCACTTCTTCCTCGCGTCCGAAGAGCACCCCGTATTCGGTGCGCATGGTATAGGCCCCGAAGCCGCTGACCAGCAGATTGCCCCATTGCCAAGCTTCGGCGCGGGCAGATTCGAGCCCGCTCAACTTGAAAGCCGGATCGCGGAACAGCTCGGCAGGATCGGCGAAGGATTCGCACTGGACCGCTACAATCAGTTCAGGCTCTGAAAACTTCGGCGAAGGGCGGACGGAGGCGGTGAGGTGAGCAGTTTCGGCAAACGGCGGGGGATCGGCGCTTTCACGCCATCTCAGCCAATAGATCAAGATTGCAGGCAGAAGACCCAGCTGAGCCACGGCGGCTTCGGCGCCCGGCGTTGCAACCAGCCTGCGCGTAGGCATGACTTTCAAGCTCAGCATCAACAGAAAAAGGGCAATTAAGCAGGTTGCCGCCCCGTCGATATGCGGCGCAGGTGAGGGGACGAAGAACCACGCCAAACAAGCAACAAGCGCAGCTGCCGTCAAAACCGCGCAGGCCTTTTGCCAGCCCTTCAGCGCGGATAAGTAAAACTGCGGGTGGCGAAATACGCTGCTAATAAGTGCAAAGTCGGAGAAAAGCAGCGCTTCCCCCAGCACCGCGCGCTTGGCGTTGGAGGCCCAGACGAACAGCGATTGCATGGCCAGCGTCAACATCGCTGCCAGCGCAGGACTGCCGCTCAATGCCAGGAAGCCGCCGTGAAGGACGAGGGTGATCAGCATCAGAATCCATGATCCGGCAATGCCGCGCCAAGGCCGGAAAGGCGGAGCCCGCCTGGGGCGGGCAATTCCGTCGAGCAGGAAAGCACCAGCCAGCACTATCCAGGGTGTCAAAGCGATATCAGTCACGCTGATGCTGTCTGTCTCTGAACCGCTGTCATCGCGGCAAGTGTTGCGTTCAGAAGCCGACTTTCGTCAAGCTGCTACAGGATGTTTGGCGGTGATCGGGACGGCTGGGTTGTTTGCGCCCTTGGTTTCCAGACCAACCCTGTATAACGCTCGATCCGAGATGGTTGAACTTTATGCAACTTGTAGCGGACGAGCGAGGCACGCACGTCGTCCTTCAGGCGGAGGTGTCGCTTGGAAGTGAAGCTCGGTTCTAACCGCGAAACGCACGACGGACCACCGGCGAAGCGCGTTGTTCTCCTGTTACAAGGCCTGATGGGCCGGTTATTTCGCCGTCTTGGGCAGGAATTGCTGCGTTCTGGGCACAGCGTTTACAAAGTGAACTTCAACGGAGGAGACAGCTTGTTCTGGCGCCTCCCGGGAGGGATCGAGTATCGCGGATCGCTGGATGACTGGCCCGCTGCGCTGCGCTCCATCTTGCTCGAACTGGGCGTGACCGACGTAGTTCTATTCGGCGATTGCCGCCCGCACCATCTCGCCGCCACCGCGATATGCCGTGATCTGGACGTGCCGGTTCATGTTTTCGAAGAAGGTTACATTCGCCCCGACTGGGTGACGCTGGAATTGGGCGGCGTGAACGGCCATTCGCAATTACCGCGTGATCCGGAATATTATCGTCGCCATGCCGCTGACCTGCCCCCGGTGCCTGCGCATCGGCAGGTTCCTTCGTCGTTCCGCCGCCGTGCACTGGAAGGGTTGGCGTATAATATCGCTGATGTCGTCAGCCGCCCGTTCTATCCGCATTGGAGAAACCACCGGCCTTGGCACCCTCTAGTGGAAGCGGCGGGCTGGATGCGCAAGCTGGCGCACGGCAAGGGCAAGCGCATGCGCGCCACGGCCTTGATCGAGCATTTGCAGACCACCGATGAACCGTACTTCCTGTTTCCGCTACAGCTTGCTTCCGATGCGCAGATCCGCTTGCATTCCCCATTCGCTGGCGTGACCGATGCGTTGAGGCTGGTGTTGGAGTCGTTCGCCAGCCACGCGCCGGCTAATGCGCGCCTCGTGGTCAAGGAACATCCGCTCGACAACGGCGTGTGCAACTGGCGGCATGAGACACAGAACATGGCCGAATTGTTTGGCGTGGCCGACCGCGTCGACTTTTTGGGCTGGGGCGACATTGTCCCGGTGGCCGAACGCTCGCGAGGCACAGTAACAATCAACAGCACCAGCGGGACGCTCGCCTTGGCAATGGGAGTTCCAGTCGTAGCGTTGGGCCACGCGGTCTACGATCTGCCTGGCCTTACGTGTCAGGATGGGGTCGATGCGTTCTGGAACAACCCGGTGCCGCCCGATCCGCAACTATTCGCCGCTTTCCGGCGCGTGCTGGTCGAGCGGTGCCTCATTCCCGGCGGATTTTTCTCCGAAGAGGCGCTCGACAAGGTCGTTCGCCATGCCGTCGCCCGGTTTGAAGGCAGACATCTTTTGCCCGAGTGACGTAAGACACGGCATCTACCAGTGGCTCGGCCAAAGCCACGATAGCGTTTCGCAGCGATTTATCTTGAAGACACTAAGCGCTAACCGTTCTAACGGGTCATCCCTCAAAACAACGGCATCCGCTGGTAAAGGAAGCAACACCATGTTCCACCCACTGGCGCGCCGAATTGTCCGGCCGCGTACTGCAAGAGCAGTTGCCGCCATTGCTTTGAGTTCTGCCGCCTTTATCAGTGCGCCGAGTTTTGCTCAGCAGCATTCGGAAATAGTGCTGATTTCCCCGTCGGAGATCGCGGCGCTCGATAATGCATTTTCGACGGGGCAGCCCGCCCTGCCAGACACGCTTTCACTTACTGCGATCCAGCCGATTTTCGATGACCAAGCGGTGTCGGCACTGACTGAGCCAGATCAAGCCGAAGCGCTTCCGTCTCTGGATGAATATGGTCCTCCAGACTCCCGGTTATCCCTAGCCGAGCAACAACAGCGCCCGACACGCCCGTACGCCTCGTTCGGTGCCGATGTTGCGGCGATCAAATGGGAATTTGCCGCCGTCGCGGCGTATTATACCGCGATCAATGCGCCCAAGTTGTTTATGAATCCGCAAGCCCCCCGCTTCCATCGGGAAGGCTGGTTCGGCGAATCCACGCATAATCTCGGCGTGGACAAGCTTGCCCATGCCTATTCCGCCTATGTGATAAGCGAATTGCTCTATGCCAGGCTCAAGCGGAATACCGGCGATGCGCCGGGCATCCAGTACACCGCCGCTGCGCTCGCATCGGGCGTCATGCTGTGGACCGAAGCTTTCGACAGTATTGAACCAGACGGCGGCTGGTCGTGGGAAGACGTTGCGATGAATACGGCGGGTGCGGCTTTTTCGGTCGTGCGCAACTCGGTTCCCGGTCTGGACGAGAAGCTCGATTACCGCCTCATGATCGAACCCAACAGCGATATCTACACGACGAGGGGCAAGGAGCATTTTCAGCAGCAGCGATACTTTTTCGCTCTAAAGCTGTCGGGCTTTGACGCTTTCGATCGCAGCCCGCTGCGATTTCTGGAAGTTCATGCCGGTTATCACGGGGATGATTTCCTTAACTCGGACAGGGAGGCCGGAGTTATTCCCAAGCGCCATCTGTTCGTCGGGCTGGGTATAAATTTGCGCGAACTGCTGTTCAAGAATTCGCGTAGTCGGGTGGGCCGCGCAGCAGGTGAAATACTGGACTATTTTCAACTGCCCTACACCGCCGTGCACCAGCACATCACAGATTAAGGGCCTGCCGAGCCGCGACAGAGGGACTGATCAAAGAAACGAATCAGTGCCCCCGGGCGGGGCCGGCTTGATCGACACCAAAGCACCGCCAGAGCCTCGTCAAAACGTAGCTCGCCAAAACCGCCATAACTTGGTGAAAAGTGGTGCACCCGACTGGATTCGAACCAGTGACCCCTGCCTTCGGAGGGCAGTACTCTATCCAGCTGAGCTACGGGTGCTTGACTGTGAACGAAGCCCGCTAGCAGCGGCAAACGCCGCCGCCAAGCGCAAACCTGTTTTTCAGCCCTGTTATTCGGCGCTCGGCAGCTGCGTCATGCGGGTGCCGTCTTCCTTGAAGACCCGCACGTTGAACCCGCCGCGGCGGCCGTCGCGCAGGGCGTAATAGGTCAGATCGATCTTGTCACCGGCTGCCAGCGAGCGGCGCGACCAGCCTGCGCGGCTGAGGTGGTTGGGGCTCATCCCTTCGAACGCCCAACGGTTGCCCTCCGCATCGCGCGCGTAAATGAAGGTGTGAGGGTTGGTCCACACCCAGCGTTCCACCGTCATGTCGTCCAGCCGGGTTTCAGTGCCCCAGGTGAACATCGCGGTCGAATGGTGCGCTGATCCGGGTACGGACAGCATGGCGAGGCCAGCCAGCGCCGTGCAGCCGGCCAACAGGAATCGGGGAAGGGGAAGACGGACCATGCAAGCTCTCCTCGCGCCGGGCGCATAAACGGCACCGGTCACTCGAAAGCTGTTTTCCCGCAATTTCTGGACAGAATCAACCCATAGCTTGACTTCCCTGTGACGAACGCAACAATCAGCTATCGAACAAAACAATTGTTAAGCGGGGAATGGGTGATGAAAGCAGGAAAAGGCGCAGCTTTGGCCGCGGGAATACTGGCAGCCTCAGGCATGGCGCTATCTTCGTGGGCGATGCCGTTACAGGCGCAGGAAACCACTTTCACAGCTGATCGGGCGAGCGAATATTCCGAAGTCACCGGCTGGCCTGATTTTACCGGCGTGTGGAATCCGGACTGGTCGCTGCTGTTCGGCAGCGGCGGCGGACGCCCTGCGGTGCAACCCGCGCTTACACCCACTGCACAGGCCGCACTGGATGCATTCCGCGAACTTCAGGCGCGCGAAGGGGTGGACCAGTTCAACCAGGTCCATTGCATCCCTCCCGGCATGCCGGGCATCATGCGCCAGCCCTATCCAATCGAATTCCTGTTCTCGCCCGGCCGAGTGACGATCATGGCCGAAACCTACAGCCAGAACCGGCGCATCTACGTGGACGGGCGCGCGCTACCTGAAGACCCCGATCCCTTGTTCAACGGCACTTCGGTGGGTCACTGGGATGGCGATACGCTGATTGTGGAGACGGTCGGCTTCAACGATCTCGTCAGCTACGCACCGGGCATTAAGCACGGCGAACGGATGCATATCAGCGAACGCTTCTGGCTGGAGGCGAATGATGTGCTGCGGGTGGAAACCACCATCACCGATCCGGACACGCTGACCGAACCATTCGTGCAGCAGCTTGCGTTCCGCCGCCAGCCGACATGGTCGATCCGCGAATATGAGTGCAACGAGAACAACCGGCTGGTCGATGGCGAGGATGGGGCCAATATCGATCTTGGGCTGGAAGAAGAAGGCGATCCGTTCGGCCCTCCTCCTGGGGAATAACGCGCGGGCTACCTGCTGCTAACCTATTGGAAACCCAAGCGGTCGTACGATGCCGCGCTATGAAGCTTGCCGTTAACATTGCACCACTTGCCGCTGGCCAAGTGCGTGCCGCAACCTCGATCCGCTGGGCGGCTCTGGGCGAGGCAGCCGTGGTGGTGGCGTTGCTGGCGGGGATCGAAGCGGAACAGCCGAGCAAGCTTATCCGCAACTTCCCAGCCTCGCTGCGGGAATACCAGCCGTGGCAACGCGATCTGGCGACCGGCGGGATCGATGATCTGGCGGCGATCATGGAAACCGGGCTTGCAGCTTTGCTTGCGGTCAACGCACGCGGCACCAATTGCCGGGCGGCGGCGAGCGCGCTGTGGCAGGAATATATCGCTGCCCGCGCCGCTTTGCTGGTGCTGCTGCCGCCTGCTGGCGCGCTCGGGCCGTTGCGCAGCGCCTGACAGTTGGGGTGAACGGCGCAGGCTGCGCTTGACGATGTTCCCAATTCGTTCCAATCTGGCGGCATGGCTGATTCGCTTGCCCTAGCTCTCCCGCCGGAGGGATTTTCCCACCGCGCCGCCGCGATTCGCCGGGGCATTTGCCGACTATTTGCGCGCAATGATGTGTGGCTGCTGGCCGAAATGCCGCTGCGGGGTGGCCGCCGGGCCGACTTGATGGGGGTGGACGGCAAGGGCCGGATCGTAATCGTCGAGATCAAGACCGCGCGGGGTGATCTGATGGGCGACGGCAAATGGCCCGATTATCTCGATTTCTGCGACCGGTTCTACTGGGGCCTCCCGCCAGAACTCGACCGGGTGGTGCTCGAAACCGCCGATTTCCGCCCGGACTGCTGCGGGGTGATCGTGGCGGATGAATACGACGCCGAAATAGTCCGCCCGGCCCCCACTCACCCCCTTGCCGCCGCACGCCGCAAGGTTGAGGTGGAACGGCTGGCACGCGCTGCGCTGCGCCGCCATCTGGTGGCGTCCGATCCCTATTGTTCGGCGTGGGGCGGGTAGCGGCTGCTGGCTACGGCCTAAGCTCGCGCTTGTCGCGAGTTCGCGGGACGTTAGGGGGGCGATTAGTGGCAGACGGCAGGCAAATGATCACGGTCCGCCCGGCGCGGCCCAGTGATGTCGGCACGATCCATCGATTCATCGGTGAGTTGGCCGCCTTTGAGCAAGCATCGGATGAAGTCACCTCCACCCCCGATCTATTGCTTGAGGGGCTGTTCGGCCCAATTCCTGCGGTCGAAGCGCTGATCGCCGAACGGATGCACGCCGATGGCTCAGGCGAAGCGGTGGGCTTTGCGATGTTTTATCACACCTTCTCTACCTGGACGGGCATGCGCGGGATCTGGCTCGATGATCTATTTGTTTCCGCTAATGCACGCGGCAGCGGTGCCGGCGGCGCGTTGTTGCAGGCAGTCGCGCGAATCGCGGTGAAACGCGGATGCGCGCAATTTGAATGGTGGGTGCTCGATTGGAATGAGCCCGCGATCACGTTTTACCGTTCGCGCGGCGCGGTGGCGCAGGATGAATGGACAGTGCAGCGCGTATCGGGCGATGCGTTGTTGGCGCTGGCCGAAAACCGTCTCGGCTAGAGGTATCCCAGTTAGCTGGAGGCTGGGCAGCGCCGCCGCCCGGCCCTATATGGCAGTCGATGCTAACCGCTATCCTCATTTCCGCGCTTGCCATGACCGCTATCGTCGCCGTGCGTTATATCGCGACGAGCGGCGCATTTGCTCTCGCTACCAACCGGGTGCGCCCCGGTCTTTACACGGGGCAGGCCAAGCAAATCCGGCGCGAAGTCGGCTGGTCACTCGCCTCTGCCGCGATTTACGGCATTCCGGCGGGCGTGGTCGCTTGGGGATGGCAGGAGCGCGGCTGGACGCAGATTTACACCGGGTGGAACGATTTTTCGCTGTGGTATCTGCCGCTGGCGCCGCTGCTGTATCTGCTGCTCCACGATACCTGGTTCTACTGGACTCACCGGCTGATGCACCGCCCGCGCTGGTTCCGCAAAATGCACGCAGTGCATCATGAAAGCCGCCCTCCCACCGCGTGGGCCGCGATGAGTTTTCACCCGCTGGAAGCGTTAACCGGCGCGTTCGTGATTCCGGCGCTGGTGTTCGTGATCCCAATTCACGTTGCGATGCTGGGGCTGGTTCTGGCGGTGATGACCGTGATGGGCGTTACCAACCATATGGGCTGGGAAATGTTCCCCCGCGCGTTCGTTCATTCCCGCTTAGGCAAATGGGTGATAACCGCCAGCCACCATCACCGCCACCACGAGGCTTACAAATGCAATTACGGCCTCTATTTCCGGCACTGGGATCATTTGTGCAAAACAGATTCTGGCGTCTCAGCGCCCTGATAATTTCCGCCGCACTGCCACTTTTCGCCGTTCCGGCAGCCCCGCAGGCGCACGGTGTCGAGGTGGTTGTCGAAATAACCGATATGCGCAACACGCGCGGCACTGTCCTCGCCTGCCTGACGAACGAGGCGGAACGCTTCCCAAGTTGCCGCGACGATGCGCATAGCCAGCGCTTGTCGGTGCCTGCGAACGGAGCGTTGGTGCTGCGGTTCCGCGATGTCACGCCCGGCACTTATGCGATTGCCTTGCTGCATGACGAGAACGACAATGGGCGGGCCGACCGGGCATTTTCCATGATCCCGCGCGAAGGGTTCGGCTTTTCACGCGACGCGCCGGTGCGGATGGGGCCGCCATCCTTCGATGCGGCGGCGATCAGCGTAGGGGCCAGCGCGCTGCACCAAACCATCAAGATGCGCTACATGCTGTAAGGCCGCAGCGCGACTTAGCGCGACTTCACACTAATTTTACCATGTTGCGCCAAAACGGCCGTGCCAGACACGGACAAAGGGCAATAGGCATGGATACCATGAGCGGCACACCCCGCCCGGCTGACGCATATTCGGGCGGCCGAAATGAATATGATCTGCTCGACTCGCCCGATGTCGGCCTCGCCGAGCGTGAGACACCGCCCCCTGCCATCGGCAAGGACGAGCGCCGAATGCAGGTGCGCGCCTATAATTTCTGGGCCAGCGCGCTAGGCGATGGCACGTTCCCCGATATCGCCAGCCTCGATCCCGCGCAGGCAGACGATTTTGGCGCACACGGCGTGTTGCTCGATTTTACCCACGGCACCGACAACCCGCGAATCGCGTTTCTCGGCGATGCGTTGGCGGAAGAATGCGACGCAACCAACCTGACGATTAACCGGCTTTCCGATGTCCCGTCGCGCTCGCTACTTAGCCGCATCACCGATCACTACATGGAGATCATCGCCAATCAGGCGCCGATCGGTTTCGAGGCCGAATTCTCCAACCAGCGCAACGCGACGATCCTGTATCGCGGTATCCTGCTACCTTATTCGAGCAACGGCTCGACGATCGATTACATCTACGGGGTCATCAACTGGAAGGAGCTGGCCGACCAGCAGACCGCCGATGAATTGCTGCTCGAAATCGATCAGGTGCTCGAAACGCCGCTAGCCCCGCGCCGCCGCGAACCGCCGACGGTCGCGGACTGGGCCGATGGCCCCGGTGCGCTGTCCGAAACCCATTTTGCCGACCTTGCCGAAATCGCCCCCGAACCTGCGCCACTCACCGAAGTCTCGCCCGAACAAGTCAGCATGTCGCTGGACGACTGGCTAGCCGTCGCCCGTGATCAGGCGGCCAGCGCGCATGACCGGGAAGACCGTTCGCGCAGTGCCTTGTATGAAGCGATCAGCCGGGCGTGGGATTTTGCCCTCGCCGCTGCACAGGCTCCCGTAGAATTTGCCGCCTTGCTGGCAGATGCCGGACTGACGATGCAGGAGCGTGCGCCGCTGACCCCGGTGGTCAAGCTGGTGTTCGGCGCGGATTACGACAAAACCCGCCTCACCGAATATGCTGCCGCGCTCAGTCATGCCAAACGCATCGGGCTAACGCGTGGCGAATTGGCCCTTTATCTGCGCAATGCCGTTGGCGGGCTC
>Ga0247817_10001740_pt1 | contig 11279 bp, 11 predicted proteins | sample UWRJL212509R1_FD_178010 | JGI IMG/M metagenome (GOLD analysis project Ga0247817, IMG submission 178010) | Plant litter microbial communities from Arlington Agricultural Research Station in Wisconsin, United States - UWRJ-L212-509R-1 | ecosystem: Environmental > Terrestrial > Plant litter >... | reverse complement strand
CCCAGCCAGGTCGAGGTGCTGCTGATCAACGACAACAGCCTGAACGCCTTCGCGATTCGCGGTCGGATCATGGGTCTGAACACCGGCCTGATCATGCGGACCAAGACGCCCAACGAACTGCTGGGCGTGATGGCGCACGAGGCCGGGCACATCAAGAACCGCCACCTGCTGCGCGACGGCGCCTCCAACGCCGGAATGCAGCCCTTCATCATGACCATGGCCCTCGGCGCCCTGGCGGCCTTGGCGGGTGAGCCGGGCGCCGGCGCCATGCTGATGGCCAACAGCCAGTATTTCGGCACCCTGGGAGCCCTGCGCTATATGCAGAGCCAGGAAGGCGAAGCCGACATCAGCGGCGCGCGTGCGCTGGAGGCCGCCGGTGAATCCGGACGCGGTCTGGTCGAGTTCTTCGAAAACATGCGGTCGCAAGAGGTCTTCTCCGACGCCCGTCGCTACCCTTATTTCCGCAGCCACCCCCTGTCGGGCCAGCGGATCGAGGCCCTGCGCCGCCCGGTCGAGGCCGCGCCTCACTACAGCCACCGCGACAGTCCCGAACGGATGGCCGAGCACGCGCTGATCCTGGCCAAGATGCACGCCTTCATGGATCCGCCGAACCAGACACTGCGGACCTATCTGTCGACCGACGCCAGCTATCCGGCGCGCTACGCCCGGGCGATCGCCTGGTACCGCGACGGCCAGACCGACAAGGCGGTGGCCGCCGTCGACGCCCTGCTGGTCGAACGGCCGAACGACCCGTATCTGTGGGAACTGCGCGGCCAGATCCTGTTCGAGGACGGCAAGCCCGCCGACGCTATCAGCGCTCACGAGAGGGCCGTCCAGTTAAAGCCTGACGCGCCCTTGCTGCGCATCAATCTGGCCCACGCCCTGATCGAAACCAATGACCCGGCCAACCTGGACCGCGCCATCGACGAGCTGAAACGCGCCGTGGCCCGCGAGGACGATAACACCCTGGCGTGGCGTCTGCTGTCACAGGCCTATGGCACCCAGGGTAAGGAGGGCGAGGCGCGACTGGCCTCGGCCGAGTACTATTTCGCCGCCGGCGACAACGCCCAGGCGACCCAGTTCGCCCTGCGCGCCCGCAACATGCTGGATCGCAACTCGATCGAGTGGCGCCGTGCGGTGGACATCGTCCTGGCCTCGGGCGCGACACCGGAGGACTTGAACGATCTGGATCGCCGCGAGGAGCGCCAGCGCTCCGCCAGCCTCTCGCCGGCCTCCTGACCTTTTTTCCCGCTTTTCAGAGTTCCCATGACCGACGACGCCCAAACGCCTGACCAGACGCCTGCTCCCGAGACTTCCGGCCGGAAGAAGCGCTGGCTGACGGGGCGCAGCATGCTGGCGCTCGGCGTCTCGGTCGTAGCGCTTCTGCTGGCCGCGGCCCCTTACGCAAGTCCCGAGGTCCTGGGCGGTCAGGTCAGGGCCTATCTGCTGGCTCACCCGGAGGTCCTGGACGAGGTCGTCGCCACCCGTCAGGCCAATGAGGACAACGCCCGGGTCGATGTGATCAACGCCGCCGTGGCCGCCAACCCGGCCCTGCTCCGGCCCGATCCGCGCGACCCGACCTTTGGCCCGACGAACGCCAAGGTCACAGTGATCGAGTTCTTCGATTACCGCTGCCCGGGCTGCAAGGCGGTGTCTCAGGACTATCTGCGCCTGATCCGCGCCCATCCGGACGTGCGGTTCGTGTTCAAGGACTGGCCGATCCTGGACCGCGACGGTCCGCCGGTTTCCCAGTACGCCGCCCGCGCCGCTCTGGCCGCGCACCAGCAGGGCAAATATCTACAGGTCTATGAGGCCTTGATGGCCGAACGCAGCCTGACGCCGGAAGCTGTGGATCGCATTCTGGCCGCCAACGGTGTCGCCCTGCCGCAGGCCCAGGCCGCCATCGCCGCGCCAGACACCTCGCGTCACATCGCCGACATCCACACAACGGCGGCGGCCTTCAAGCTGACCGGAACCCCGACCTTCCTGATCAACGGCAAGACCACAGCCACCATCGCCCCGGAAGAGGTTCTGAAGGCGATCGAGGCGGCCAAGGCGGGTTAGGCCAGCTTCACGTCCATCGCCCCGCCGATCCACTCGACGCGCGACTGTCTCGTCGCGGCGTCGGCAGCGGCGGCGTTCCCCAAGGCTGTCTCGGCCTGGGCCAGAACGAAGTGGCTGTAGGGGTCCGCGGGCCAGTCCTTCAGCAGTTCCTCGATCTTTGCCTTTGCTCCAACGGCGTCGCCCTTGAGCAGCAGGGCGGCGGCGAGGCTGCGGCGGATCGGATACCAGATGATCGGCGGATCCCCGCCCTCCCCGCCCTGCGAGGCCTGAATGGCCGCGGCGCGGGTGAAGGCGGCGATGGCGGCGTCGGCGTCGGCGGCGACCATGGCGGCTCTACCTTCCAGCACGCGCTGGGACACCTCGGTGAAATCCTGCATCCGCTTCGCCTGAGGCGTGGTCGGCAAGGCGGCGCGCAGGCCGGCTATGGCCTCGGCTTCAGCGCGGACCGCCGCCGCGTCGCCGCGCCGGGCGGCGGCCTCCCCCCGCGCATAGCGCCAGCTGACCCTCAGCATGGGAGTCGATTCCGCCGGCTCTTCTAGCGCCGCGACGACATCCTGATCCGCGAACCGCCCGTAGATGGCGTAGGCGTCGTTGGCCATGATCTGACGCCAGCTGTTCGACGCCGGAATGTCGGCATAGGTGGCCAGGAAACGGTCGGCCAGCTTCAGTCCGTCGTTGGCCCCGCCCGCCATCAAGGCGCCGCCCATGCCGAAATGGATGTTGTGCCCGTGCAGGGGCATGCCCCCGGCGATGCCGCCCGGGCGCGGCGCCTTGACCTCATAGGCCTGATCCAGCGCCACGGCGTTCACATTGGATCGCATGGCGTCGATATAGCGCCCGACGCGGTAGTAGGTATGCGACGGCATGTGCACCAGGTGGCTGGCGTTCGGGGCCAGCACGGCCAGCCGCTCGCCATAGGGAATCGCCTTTTGCGGGTCCGCCGACCACTCGGTCATGTGGATGTACAGGTGGATGTTGGCGGGATCGTCGGGCTTCACCGCCAAGGCATGCTCAAGCACCCTCATGGCGTGGGTCGTGCCGGGATATGCGGCCTTGCCGTCCTTGTCCCAGGGTTCGCCCTCGATGCTCAGCATCCAGGCGTCCGCCGTGATGGCGGCGATGGCGACGTCGCTCGGGTTCTGACGGGCGATCCGGTCCATCTGACGTGCGAAACGGACCGGGCGGCTGGTCTTGAAGCCGGAATAGCGCTGGATCAGGGCGTTGATCATCTGACGCTGCACCGGGGTGGCGTCCCGGGCCAGACGGCGGGCGTCGCGCACGGCGCGTCGGGCGGCGACCAGCGATTCCTCGTCATTGCCGCCACCGTTCAGGTTCGGCCCCAAAGCCCAGGCCTCTCCCCAGGCGCACATGCCACAGGATGGATCCAAAGTCCGCGCCTTGCGGAAGGCGCGCACCGCCTCGGTGTGTTCAAAGGCCCAGCGCAGACGGACGCCCTGATCGAACCAGATCTGCGCTTCGGGACTGGCGTCGACCTTGAACCCCTCATCGCCGAACCCGTCGACCAGAACCATGTCGGCCACCGGCGCCGTGGTCATGGCGGAGCCGACGCGGCCGCAGGTCTGGGGATTATTGATCAGAGCGAGCGCGGCGGCGGTCTCCGTCGCATCGGCCACGGCCGCCGGGCCGGCAAGGCAGAGGGCGGCGGCGGTGAAGGCCAGCAGTTTGATGCGCATCGTCGATTTCCCCAACAGCCCTCACACTGTGCTGGAAAAAACCTCGTTCGCCAACCGGCCCGAACCTCGGTGACTATTCAGACAGGGTGTAGGCGAGGTCGTATTTGTGCTGGCCATCGGCGATGGTCAGTTCGAACACGCCTGCGATCCCCGTCAGGGCGCCTGTGCCCGAGTTCGGCACGACGGTGATCGACAGGCTGAAGCCTTCCGGCCCCATGTCGCCGCGATGGGCCAGAAGGAATGCCCCTTCACGCCCGTCCAGCGTGCCGACGAACCGCTCCAGCGCGACATAGCTGCCAGTCGTAGCGCTTGGGCCGCCCGCCAGCATCTGGCCCACGCCCTGCCCGGTCATGCCGCCGCTGAACGTCTTGGCGAGAATATAACGGCTGAGCCCCAGCCCGGCCTCGACCACCTCCGGGTCAGCGGGCGTGACCGCGACCTCGAAGGTTCCGACGGCGTGATGGGTCATGGAGGGCTCCTGAGATGCAATGGCGGCCCGGGCGGACCCGGCGAAAACGATACCCAGCGCCATGATGACCACCAGCGCGATCAGGGCGACATAGCCGCGTAAGGTCAGGGTTCTCATAATCGCTCTCCGGAACAATACGGGAACACAGTGCGCGTCGGCTCGCCCGCCGTCAATCGGCGGCGACGCCCTGGATCAGATCAGCCCCGCCAGCGGCGAGGACGGATCGGCGTACATCCGGCGCGGCATACGGCCGGCCAGATAGGCTTCGCGGCCGGCGATGACGGCGTGCTTCATGGCCCGCGCCATCCGGATCGGATCCTGAGCGCCGGCGATGGCGGTGTTCATCAGGACGGCGTCGCAGCCCAACTCCATAGCGATGGTGGCGTCCGACGCTGTGCCCACGCCCGCGTCGACCAGAACGGGCACCCCGGCCTGCTCGACGATCAGCCGGATATTGATACGGTTCTGGATGCCCAGGCCCGAGCCGATCGGCGCGGCGGCCGGCATGATGGCGGCGGCCCCAGCCTCTTCCAGCTTCTTCGCGAACACCACGTCGTCGGTGCAATAGACCATGACGTCGAACCCGTCCGACACCAGCATCTCCAGCGCCCGCAGGGTCTCGACCATGTCGGGGTACAGGTGGGCGGTGTTCGAGAGCACCTCCAGCTTGACGAGGTTCCACCCGCCCGCCTCGCGCGCCAGCCGCAGGGTCCGCACCGCATCCTCGCCGGTGAAACAGCCGGCGGTGTTGGGCAGGAAGGTGAACCGGTCCGGCTTCACATGATCGACCAGCATGGGCTGGGTCGGATCTGACAGGTTCACGCGGCGCAAGGCCACGGTGACGATTTCAGCTCCCGCAGCCTCGGCTGCGGCGGCGTTCTGGGCGTAATCGACATATTTGCCGGTGCCGACGATCAGCCGCGAGGAGAAGGTGCGACCGGCGACGGTCCAGGTGTCTGCGGCGTCGGTGGCGATGATGGGGGTCTGGGCGTTCATAGCCCCTGATCTAAGCCCCCGGACGCCGAAACGGAACCCGCCTCAGCCGCCGCCGACGAAGACGACCAGTTCGATCCGGTCGCCCTCGACCAGGGTCGTCTGGGCATGCAGTGAACGGGGCACGATCTCCAAATTGCGCTCGACGGCGACCTTTCGCGGGTCCAGTCCCAGCTCTCCAACGAGGGCCAGAATCGTCCCGGCGGCGACCTCGCGCGTATCTCCGTTGACTTGAATCCGCATACCGTTACGTCAACCTCTTCAGCGGGCCGCTTTGACCCGCGCCGCCAGTCGGTTAAAAGGCCGCCCGATTCATCGTGGCGACCACGCCCGGAGCTCCCTCGCAGGTTTATGCCCGAAACGCCCGTCATCTACGTCCTGAACGGCCCCAATCTCAACCTGCTCGGGGTTCGGGAGCCGGAAATCTATGGATATGAGACCCTGGCCGACGTGCAGGCGCTGTGCGAGTCAGCCGCAGACGGGGCGCGGGTCGTGTTCCGTCAGTCGAACCACGAGGGCGAACTGATCGACTGGGTGCAGGAGGCGCGTACCGAGGCTTCGGCCGTGGTGCTGAACCCCGCCGGCTATGGCCACACCTCCGTGGCTCTGCTGGACGCCCTGAAAACCCTGACGATTCCCATCGTCGAATGCCACCTGTCCAATCCGGCGGCGCGCGAGCGTTTCCGGCACAAGACCTATGTCTCGCTGGTCGCGACCGGCGTCGTTTCGGGCTTCGGCCCCCAAAGCTACGAACTGGCCGTCAAGGCCGCGGTCAGACTTGCACGGGAACGTGCAGGGTCCGCCGCCCGTTCGTCCAAAGCATAAAAGAAGGCTCACAAACCCATGGCCGATGCGAAATCGCCCCCCGCCAAGCTCAAGAATGACGCCGAGATCGACACCGTCCTGGTTCGGCAACTGGCCGACATCCTGAACGACACCTCCCTGACGGAGATCGAGGTCGAGCGCGGCGAACTGCGTATCCGCGTGGCGCGCGAGATCACCGCCGCCCCCGTCGTCCAGTACGCCGCCGCGCCGATGCAGGCCGCGCCGGCCGCTGTTGCCGCGCCCGCAGCCGCACCGGCCGCCATGCCGTCCGATCCCGCCACCATCGTCGCCAAGGCCGGCGAGACGGTGAAGTCGCCGATGGTCGGCACCGTCTACCTGCAGGCCTCGCCCGAGGCTCCGCCCTTCATCAAGGCCGGCGACAAGGTCAAGAAGGGACAGACCCTGCTGATCGTCGAGGCGATGAAGACGATGAACCCGATCCAGGCCCCGCGCGACGGCGTGGTGGCCGAGGTGCTGGTCGGCGACGCCCAGCCGGTCGAATACGGCGAAGCCCTCGTCCTGCTCGAGTCCTGAACCCGGTCATGGCAATGTTCACCAAGGTCCTGATCGCAAACCGGGGCGAGATCGCCCTGCGCATCCACCGCGCATGCAAGGAGATGGGAATCTCCACCGTCGCCGTGCATTCCGAGGCCGATCGAGGCGCCATGTGGGTGCGGCTGGCCGACGAAAGCGTCTGCATCGGCCCTGCGCCGGCGGCCAAGTCCTATCTGAACATTCCCTCGATCATCGCCGCGGCTGAGATCACGGGCGCGCAAGCCATTCACCCAGGCTATGGCTTCCTGTCCGAGAACGCCCGCTTTGCCGAGATCGTCGAAGCCCACGGCATGACCTTCATCGGACCCAGGCCCGAGCATATTCGGGTCATGGGCGACAAGATCAGCGCCAAGAAGACGGTCATGGAAGCGGGCATCCCCTGCGTCCCCGGCTCGGATGGCGAAGTCGAGACCGTCGAGGCCGCAATCGAGGCGTCCAAGACCATTGGCTTCCCCCTGATCGTCAAGGCCGCTGCCGGGGGCGGCGGGCGCGGCATGAAGGTGGCCCTGACCGCCGACGACCTCGTCGAGGCCGTCCAGACAGCCCAGTCGGAAGCCAAGGCCGCGTTCGGCAACGGCGCCGTCTACATGGAGCGCTATCTCCAAAAGCCGCGTCACATCGAAATCCAGGTCATCGCCGACAGCCACGGCAACGTCGTCCACTTGGGCGAACGCGACTGCTCGCTGCAGCGCCGCCACCAGAAGGTGCTGGAAGAGGCCCCCTCGCCCGCCCTGTCGGCCGAGGGTCGCACGAAGATCGGCGCCGTCGTCAACAAGGCCATCGCCGCCATCGGCTACCTGGGCGTCGGCACCATCGAGTTCCTGTGGGAGGACGGCGAGTTCTTCTTCATCGAGATGAACACCCGCCTGCAGGTCGAACACCCGGTCACCGAGGCCATCACCGGCGTCGATCTGGTGCGTGAACAGGTCCGCATCGCCGCAGGTCTGCCGCTGTCCTTCACCCAGGAAGAGATCACCTTCGAGGGCCACGCCATCGAGGTGCGGATCAACGCCGAGAACGCCGAGACCTTCACGCCGTCGCCCGGCACAATCACGGACTTCCATGCCCCGGGCGGCTTGGGCGTGCGGCTGGATAGCGCCATCTACGCCGGCTATTCGATCCCGCCCTACTACGACAGCCTGATCGGCAAGCTGATCGTGCACGGTCGCGACCGCGCCGAATGCATCGCGCGGCTGAAGCGCAGCCTCGGCGAAATGGTCATCGGCGGCATCGATACGACCATCCCGCTGTTCCAGAAACTGCTGCAGGAGCCCGACATCCTGTCCGGCGACTACGATATTCACTGGCTCGAGAAGTGGGCCTCGCGTCAGGCCGCCAAGGCCTGACCGAGCCGGGCTTCAGCGCCAGTCCCTTCGGTGGTTTCGGTCCCGCCGAGCTTCTCGACTGCTATGCGCGGGGCGTCTTCCCGATGGGCGAGGCGCGCGACGACCCGCGTGTCTTCCTCGTCGAGCCCGAGAAGCGCGGCGTGATTCCTCTTGAGGCATTCCACATTCCGTCCCGCCTGCGCCGGACAGTGCGTGGCGAGCCCTTCGTCATCCGGAGCGACACGGCCTTCGACGCCGTTCTGGACGCCTGCGCCAGTTCATCGCCTGGACGCGAGGACACCTGGATCAATGGGCCGATCCGTCGGCTCTACCTTGCCCTGCACGCCATGGGCCATGCCCACAGCATCGAATGCTGGAACGGGGAACGCCTGGTCGGCGGCCTTTACGGCGTAACGCTCGGCGGGGCCTTCTTCGGGGAGAGCATGTTCAGCCGCGAGCGCGACGCATCAAAGGTCGCGCTCGTCCATCTGGTGGCGCGGCTACGGTTCGGCGGATGGCGGCTGCTGGACGCCCAGTTTCTGACCGGGCATTTAAGCCAGTTCGGCGCGGTGGAAACGCCGCAGGCCGCCTATCTGAAACTGCTGAAATCGGCCTTGAAAGCCAATCCTGACAAGACCGCATTGGCGGCCTCCCTATCAGGTGATGGAGCCGTGACCTATGCCTTGCAGCCCACGACCCAAGCGTCATAGATCGGGTGCTGAAGCCCGCTGATGCCGGGGGTGGAGGCGAACATCCAGCCGCGGAAGATCTGGCGCGGCTCGCTGGCCACCGCCGTGCCCTTGGGCTGCAGGCTGATGTCCAGATAGGCGATGGCGTCGGCGACCAGTTCGTTGTTGGCCGCGACCTCGCAGGCGCGAGCGCTGAAAATCAGGCTGTCGTTGAAGCGGACAGGACGGCCGCCGACGACGACCTCGAACCGCATCCGCTCGGCCGTGATTTTGTCGATAGCCTCGACGATGGCGATGCGGCGGCGCTGGCGCGGCAGGGGCACGTCCGGCTCGACGACCTTCTCGACCTCGGTCTTTTCGTCGGTTGCCTCATCGTCCGTCGCATCGGCGGCGTCCGCTGCCGCCAGATCGATCGGCGCGGGCGGCGTGATGGCTATGGGGGCGGCAGGCGCGGGCGACCCGGCTGGGGCGCCCTCGACCGGCGGCGTCGTGTTGCGCAGGATGTCGCCGATCGGATCCTGCGCCGGGGTCGCCTTTTCGGGCGGACCGTCCTGAAGTCCCCCGGCCGTCACGACCCCGCCCACGGCGGCGCACAGCACCACGGCGGCCGCGCCGATGGCGATCCGGCGGGCGGACATCACTCGGGCTTCCAGGCTTCGTAGTCGCCGGTCGCGGCGGGACGAACGCCCTCTGCGGCCAGCGAGCCCGGCGGACGCCAGGCCAGCGGGGTGCCGGTCAAATTGGGGCGGTGATCCAACTCCCACTTGCGGCGCGGCAGCGGCGCCTCGGTCGGGGGCTCGTCGAAGGTGTAGTGCAGCCAGCCGTGCCAGTCCGGCGTCACCTTGGACGCCTCGGCATAGCCCTCATAGACGACCCAGCGGCGCTTGCGGCCGTCGTAGCTGATGTTGTCGCGCGACTGGTAGTAGCGGTTGCCGTTCTCGTCGGTCCCGATCAGCGTGCCGCGCTTGGCGATCGTGAACAGGGTGCCGATCGTGGCGCCGTTCCACCAGGTGAAGATCTTGCTCAGCACGTCGGGCAATCCAGTCGAAATTCGTCGCATCGGGCGGCCCGGCGACACCGCGCGATCATAGAAACCACAGGGCCTGACGTCCAGCCGGATGCGCGCCGATCAGCAAGATGATCGGGATCAACATCTTGGGGGTAACCTGTCCCGCGCCCGCTAGATGTATTGCTGACGACCGCCCATCCTCCTAGGCTGGCAGGCAAGACCCGCGGAAGGACCCGCATGCGCCTGACATCCCGCTTCGTGAGCCCGGCGGCCACAGTCGCGACGAACCGCCGTCAGGTGGAGCGTTGCGATTCGATCGTCGACGTCTCGGCGCCGACGGGCTGGACCGACGCCCAGGTCGAGGCCTGGATGGACTGGGCCGACGCCCTGCCCTCCGACCTGCCCGGATTGAACGCAGCCCCCGCGACCCCAACTTTCGGCCACGGGCTGCTGGACGGAGCCTTGGCGCGCTGGGCCGACCGTCTGGCCGCCTGGGGCCGGGCCATGGGGGTCTTCACCGAGATCCGCGACGCACAGGCCTTCACCGACGATCTGGTCGCCAGCGTCGTCCTGGGTCTGGCCGCGCCGGCACAGGGCCGGTCAGATGGCGCCCGTGTCCACCCGATAGCCAACGATGCGACGCCGGGCGTGCCTGGGGCCGGTGTTTTCGCTCTCGACGATCCGCAGGCGATTCGCCGCCTGGCGCAGGTCGTGGACGCCCAGCGGGGCGCGCGGCTGGCCGATGGCGCCGTTCAAGCCGTGACCCGTGCGCTGAACGCGGTCGCCGATGCGGTGGATCGCTGCGAGGGCTCGCACGAGGACTGCACCCACCCGATCCGCAACCCGGCCCTGACCCGCAGCGCCAGCGCCGCCCGCCGGGCCGGCGCTTCGGACGCCGACATCCTGAGGGCGATCGCAGGTGAGCGGGTCTCGCCTCCAACCACCGCCTCGCCGGTGCTCGCGACGCTGGTCGCCCACTCCGGGCGGGACGATCTGGCCGATAGCGGAACGACGGCCGAGATCGCGGGACGAGCCGCCATGGCCGCCGACCTGATCGTGACCTTCAACGGCCGCGACGCCGAGGCGGCATCGGATCAGGCCTTGGCCGCGCGCTGCGCGCTGAATCTGCCCGCCCTGGCCGCCATCTGCGGCGGCGAGCCGACCGGCGACGCTTTCAGCCTGGGGGTGGAAGCGTTGGTCCGGCTGTGGACCACGGCGCTGGAAATCGAGATCGCCGCCGGGTTCTCCTTCGACGGAGAGCAGGCGCGCCGTCGCCACGCGGTCCGCCCCATCGCCATTGGGCTCGATGGCGGGGTCGACTGGCTGTTGTCGCAGGGCAAGGCCCCGGACGCGGCTGGACTTGACACCTTGGCCGCCGTCGCAGGCATCGCCTCGGCGACCGCCGCCTTGACCTCCAGCGAACTGGCCGACACGCTCGACCCCTGCCTCGGTTGGGACAACGCAGCCGACCGGGTTCTGGATGCGATCGACAGCCGGCACGACCTGTTTTCCGAGGCGACCACGCCTCTCGCCGCCCGCGCCGCCGTCCTGACCGCCGCCGCCCGATCCGCCGTCCAGCGCAGCCGACGTCGCCACGGCTCGGTCAGCCTGTTCGTCGTGGACCGCGAACTGACCCTGCGGCTGGGGGGATCGGCC
>Ga0247817_10001737_pt1 | contig 11287 bp, 9 predicted proteins | sample UWRJL212509R1_FD_178010 | JGI IMG/M metagenome (GOLD analysis project Ga0247817, IMG submission 178010) | Plant litter microbial communities from Arlington Agricultural Research Station in Wisconsin, United States - UWRJ-L212-509R-1 | ecosystem: Environmental > Terrestrial > Plant litter >... | reverse complement strand
CAGGTTTTAGAATTGTATATCTGTCATCTCCGATCAATATTGCTACTTTGATCAAAACAAACTTTTATTTTCTTATTTGGATCAGTACTACGTTGGGGTATGTCGTGTTGTCGTTTAAAGAAGATACCTACTTAGCATTTTTAAGCGGAGGTGTCGGGTATGACATTGCTGATTACCTGAATAATCTCATTGGCTGGGGAACACCATTCCTGTTGTTGTTTTTCTTACTTGCATTTATTGTTTATTTCTTCAACATAACAAAAATTCATTTATTCGCTCCCAATACTTCAACGGAATCTGATGAATCTGCATTGCCTGTTGTTACTGCAGCTGAAGTTGATGAAGAGATTGAAGAATTGATTGAGGAAGAAGAAATAGAAGAACTCGAAGAAGAAGAAGAAGAAATTGAAGAGTTAGAAGAAGAGGTTGAAGAGGAAGTAGAAGAAGAGGAAGAAACAGAAGAAGAATGGGTGATTGAACGCAAAGAGCCGGTAGCTGTTAAAGGTTCTTCTGAATTGCAGATTGAAACTCCGATTGAAGAGCCTCTGGTTGAAAATATTCCAACACTCACAGACGAACTGAGTTTAGTTGTTGCACCAACAGTTGTTGATGAAGACGGAGAAGAGCTTCCTGCAACGATGGAAAGCTTTAATTACGATCCAACACTTGATCTGTCTTCGTATAAATATCCAACATTAGACTTGTTGAATGAATACGATGCAACGAAAGTTGTTCAGGTAACAAAAGAAGAACTGGAAGCGAATAAAGATAAGATCGTTGAAACCTTATCGCATTATAACATTGGTATTGCCAGTATTAAAGCGACCATTGGGCCAACGGTTACCTTGTATGAAATTGTACCTGAAGTAGGTATCCGTATTTCTAAAATTAAAAACTTAGAAGATGATATTGCCTTGAGCTTATCCGCTTTGGGTATACGTATCATTGCTCCAATACCAGGGAAAGGTACCATTGGTATTGAAGTTCCGAATAAAAATAAAGAGATGGTTTCGATGCGTTCTGTATTATCTACAGAGAAATTCATGAAATCAGATAAGGAATTACCTGTGGTATTTGGTAAAACAGTTTCGAATGAAGTATTCGTAGTAGATCTGGCAGAATTACCTCACTTGCTGATTGCAGGGGCTACAGGTCAAGGTAAATCTGTTGGGTTGAACGTATTGCTGGCATCGTTGCTATATAAGAAGCATCCGTCTCAATTGAAGCTTGTTTTGGTAGATCCGAAAAAAGTGGAATTAACATTGTTCAATAAAATCGAAAGACACTTTTTAGCAAAACTTCCGGATGGCGGAGATGCGATCATTACAGATACCAAGAAGGTAATTCACACCCTGAATTCATTGTGTGTTGAAATGGATCTGCGTTACGATCTATTGAAAGATGCTCAGGTGCGTAACATTCGCGAATACAATAAGAAATTTATTGAACGTAAATTGAATCCGAATAACGGTCATCGTTTCTTACCATACATTGTACTTGTTATTGATGAATTGGCCGATTTAATGATGACAGCCGGTAAAGAGGTGGAGACACCGATTGCCCGTTTAGCACAATTGGCACGTGCGATTGGTATTCACCTGGTAGTGGCTACTCAGAGGCCATCGGTAAACGTTATTACAGGTACGATCAAAGCCAATTTCCCTGCGCGTTTATCATTTAAAGTATCTTCTAAAATTGATTCCAGAACAATTCTTGATGCAGGCGGAGCAGATCAATTGATCGGAAAAGGGGATATGTTATTTGCTCATGGGGATATGGTTCGTCTTCAATGCGCATTTTTGGATACTTCTGAGGTAGAACGAATTTGCGAATTTATTGGTTCTCAGCGTGGTTACGAAGTGGCATACAAATTGCCTGAGTTCTCCGACGATGAAGCCGGTCAAGAGAAGGGCGATTTCAATTTTAATGAAAAGGATCCTCTATTTGAAGAAGCTGCAAGAATATTGGTTATGCATCAGCAAGGAAGTACTTCTTTATTACAACGTAAACTGAAATTAGGATACAATCGTGCCGGGCGCTTAATTGATCAACTTGAGGCCGCAGGTATTGTAGGTCAGTTTGAAGGAAGTAAAGCCAGGGAAGTACTTATCAAAGACGAATATTCACTTGAGTTTCATTTAAAAGGTTTAAATCAACAATAAAATTAGTACTAAATACGAATTCACGCATAACATGAAAAAGACAATTCTCCTTTTATTACCCGTATTTTTTATTGCACTCATTGCTTACGGACAATATGATCCGAAGGCATTGACAATATTAGATGAGATGAGTAATAAATTTAAAACATACTCTTCGTACAAAGCTTCTTTTACCTATACATTGAAAAACTCTACTGCGAATATCAATGAAGTGTCTTCAGGAGAATTGATGGTTAGAGGAGCAAAGTATCGCATCAAACTTCCAAACATGGAGATCATCAACAATGGTACTACGGTTTGGAATTACATGAAGGAAGCAAACGAAGTAAACATCTCTACCTACGATCCTGCGGATGATGATATTTCTCCAAACAAAATTTATTCAATGTATAAAAAAGGGTATAAGTATACATACGTTGGTGATAAAGTTGAAGCAGGAAAAACATATCAGATCATTGAACTTGTGCCGGAAGACAGAAAAAATAAATTTTTCAAAGTGAAGTTGGAAATTAACAAACTGGATAAGTCTATTAAGAACTGGAAATTGTTTGAAAAGAATGGAAATATTTATGACTATTCAATCAAATCATTCACACCAAATACCATCAATGATGATGCATCTTTCACATTTGATAAATCAAAATATCCGGGTGTTGAAATAATTGATTTACGCTAATACATGCTGCAATGAATAAGGCGAATTTAGTAGCAAGTATAAAAAGTAAGAAATCGTATTTGTGCGTTGGTTTAGATACGGATCTTACAAAAATTCCTTCTCATTTATTAAAAGCAAAAGATCCGATCTTTGAGTTTAATAAATATATTATTGATGCAACGATTGATCATACCGTTGCTTATAAACCCAATCTGGCATTCTACGAGTCATTAGGTAAAGCTGGCTGGGAATCGTTGGAAAAGACGCTGGAGTGGATCCCTAAGGATGTCTTTACAATTGCTGATGCAAAGCGTGGAGACATTGGCAACACTGCAACCATGTATGCTAAAGCATTCTTTGAGCAATTGGCGTTTGATTCCGTTACTGTAGCTCCTTATATGGGAGAAGATTCTGTTACACCCTTTTTAGCTTTTAAAGATAAGTGGGCAATTGTATTGGCTTTAACTTCTAATGCCGGTAGTAAAGATTTTCAGCAATTAGCATTGGCTTCTGGCAATGCGCCTTTATATAAAGAGGTTTTAAAAAAATGTTCCGCATGGGGAAGTGATGAAAATTTGATGTTTGTTGTAGGTGCAACTAAGGCTTCCTATTTTCAAGAGATCCGTTCCATTGTTCCAGATCATTTTTTATTGGTTCCTGGTGTTGGGGCACAAGGTGGAAATTTACAGGAAGTATCGCAATTTGGTTTGAATAGTTCTTGTGGATTATTGGTAAATGCTTCAAGGAGTATTTTATATGCAAGCTCAGACGAAACGTTTGCGCAAGCAGCTAAAGCTGAAGCTCAAAAAATGCAGCAGGAAATGCAAACATATTTAGAAGATTACCTTAGCTGGTAATCTTCTTGTGCTTTTTATTTTTAAATACTTTTTTAAAGAATTTTTTGAATACAGATTCTCCTTCTTTTTCATCATCACTCAGTAAAATACTTAGTGGACGAAGGGCTTCAACATGGTCGCATACTATTTTAAAAATTCCCAATAAAGGAATGAACAATACCATTCCTCCAACTCCCCAGATCATACCGCCAATAATTACGATGAAAATTGTAGCTAATGAATTAAGCCGCACATGTCCGCCTACTACAGAAGGAGTGGTTATATTGTTATCAATAAACTGATTGAACATAAATATTCCCAATACACCAACTGCATACCACATTGAATCTTTATAGATTAAAGCCATAATGATTGGTAACGACGCACCTACAAAAGAGCCGATATAAGGTATGATATTTAAAAACCCTGCAAGCAATCCTAAGAAGAGTCCATGTTTAATGCCCAGTACTGTTAATCCGACTGCATTCATCACGCCAATAATTGTTAATGCAATCAATAAACCTGTCAGATAATGAAGTACCAATGCTTTTACTTTATCTAAAATCAGAATAACTTTTTCATGCTTATCCTCAGGAGTTAATGATAGAATAAACTCTTTTATTTTACCTCGGTATGTTAGAAAGAAAAAGGTATAAATGATTACAAGCGTTAATCCAAAGACGAAATTACCCACACCCATTAAGAGCGAAGCACTTTTTTCAAAACCTGATTTTAAAAGCTGTTCAGATTCTTTATCAAACCATGCCTCCTGCTCGTTTTCACTCATTCCAGTATACTGATTGACGGAAGATTGAGCCATCTGCAGTTTTTCCTGAAGTTTTGCTTGGATCGTATCATAATCTGAAATAATGTTGGAAACTTGTGTAGATATGAAATAGCTGAGTCCACAGATGATAATTATAAAAACGAATAAAGATAAAATGATGGAAAGTGTTTCGTTATGAACAAATCGTTTTATCTTTTTTGATAACGGAAGAAGCAGAAGAGATAATAGAGCTGCAAAAAGAACCGGCACAAGAAATCCCTGTCCATAGATCATTCCAACCACAATTAGAAAAAGGAATAATGACAGTAATGTTACTTTTAATAGTAAAGTTTGTTTCATAGCTAAAGTTCTTTTTATGAATATACAAATTTAATGTAATATTGTATGGGGATTTTTTTAGTACATAAACAAGAAAGCTATGGTAAGCGAAGAACTTTTGTGGGTTCTTTGGCAGAATTTACTTTTTTCTGTTGAAGATCTAACAACAACAAAGCAAGAACAAATCATCATCAAACGAAATGGAACATTAAATAAACATGCTGGCCCGGACTTTAGTATGGCTCATCTTGTTATTGGAGCTATTGAATGGAGAGGTGATGTAGAAATTCATACAAGGGCATCGGATTGGAACAAACATAAGCATCAGCATGATCCTGCATATGAATCTGTTATTTTACATGTTGTGTATGAAGCAGACGAAGAAATCATACGGTCAGACGGAACAGCAATTCCTGTTTTAGAACTTAAGAATCGAATTTCAGAAAATCATTTGAAGACGTATGAAAATTTAATGTTGGCTAACTCAGTTCTTCCATGTGAAAAATTATTTAATAAAGTAAATCCAATCGTTATTGAACAAATGAAGCAACGTATATTGGTCGAGCGTTTGGAAAGGAAAACAGATGATCTATACCAATTGTTAAAAGAGCAACCACATTGGAAAATGATGGCAGGTAGATTGATTTTTAAATCGTTTGGTACAGGTTTAAATGATGTACTATTTGAGCGGCTTGCTGAGCATATTGATTTTAATAAATTAGATCGCTTGTCTTATGCTCCTAAATCAATAGAAGCATTGTTGTTTGGTATGGCTGGCATGTTGGAAGGAGATATGAAAGATCCTTATCCGAATGAATTGAAAAAAGAATTTACATATTTGCAACGGACGCTTCAGGTTGATCCCGTAGTGCAAGAGTCTGAATGGAAATTTCTTCGTACACGTCCGACGAATTTTCCAACCATCCGGCTTGCGCAGTTAGCAGCTATTTTTACAAATCCCGATTGGTATATAAATTTTATCCGTATTCGTGATATAAAGGATTCACAGGTGTTTTTTATGAATTCAATACATGGATATTGGTTGAATCATTATCGATTTGATGTTGAATCACCACCTTTAAATAAACATATCGGAAAAGCATTTATCAATACGTTTTTAATCAATGCATGTATACCATATATAGCTTTAGAAGCAAGGTACACGAAAGATGATGAAAAGTGGAATGATGTATTTCAATGTATTGATGCATTAAAAGCAGAAGACAATACCATCACGCGTTTGTGGTCCAAACTGGGAATGAAAATGCAGACAGGATTTGATAGTCAGGCTTCTTTAGAATTGTACAAGATGTATTGTACTCGCAAAAAATGTTTATCTTGTAGTATTGGATTTTCAATACTGCGAAATGAATTTGTTCCTGCTGCTGTTTAGTAGTTTTTTGTTTTGTTTGGTTGGTTATGTTTCATTTATTCGCATGCCTGCGGATTTAAGACAATCCTATGTCTTATTCGTTTGTTATCGAATGTTCTTCTTTGTAATTCAATCTTCATTCTTTTATTTTATATATAAGAATGAGCTGGATACATTTTTTTATCACGATGCGTTACATGAATTATTCGCTGGCTTTATACACGCGCCTTCAGATATAGTATTATTTGTACAGGGGAAGTATTCTGAATTACATATTACAGATGAATTGAAGGTATATCTAGATAGAGAAACGCGAGTGGCTTTTTTTATAAAGGTTCTTTTTCCGTTTTTTTTGATATCCGCTGGTAATTATTATTTGATGGGAGCCTGGTTAACTTTATTGGGTACGCTTTGTTTTATGCCTTTCCTTTCTTTAAATAAAAAATCTGAAATGTTTTCGATCTGGTTTTTTGTATTGCTGATTCCATCGTTTACCATCTGGACAGTTGGCATTTTGAAAGAAGCATTTGTTATTCCAGTATTATTTTTAGCATTTTTTATTTTTCAAAAAAATACCAAAACCAAAGAGAAAGATCTGCTTTCAATCGTATTTTTTATAGTATTGATTTTATTGGCCTGGTATGTTAAGTATTATTTGGTTGCATTGTTTTTTATAATCTGCATTATCTATTTTATTCATTCAAATGTAACGTTTAGTATACTATCAATCGTTCTTTCATCTGTTCTGCTTGCATGTGCATTGTTTGGTTTGGGCTATTTGCATCCTGCATTAAAATGGGATGTTTTTCCTGAAGTAATTTACATTGGATATAATCTTACATGTACAAATTTTGTGCACTCTACACCCTGTATACCTTTTGATCTGGATATGACCTGGGCTTCTATAATTCAGAATTTCCCTAAGGCTTTTTTATATGCATTTTTAAGCCCCTTCCCATGGCAAATTCATAACAGTACTTCATTGCTTGCAGCTATTGAATCGTATGTTTTTTTAATATTGTTTTTTGTAATGCTTATTCGGTGGGGTATGAATAAAACAAAAGTTTCCAGGATAGAACTATTGGGTTTACTGAGCATTTTCATTGTGGGAAGCCTATTGATACTTGCAACGCCAAACCTGGGCAGCTTCAGCAGATATAGAATACTCTATTTGCCGATATATGCATACATTGTAATAAAGCATTCAGGTATAAGCGGCTCAGGTTTTTTATTGTGGTTTGATAAATATGTAAAACGTCATAGCAATTGAACGATATTTTCAATGTATAAACAGTTTTCCTTTCTCCTCACCGTGGTCTGTGGCACACAGAACACCATTGTCAGATTGAGTTAAGAAAGAAAATTTAAAACATATATTATATTATGGTGGCCGTTTAAATTGAAGAATATGGGAATGCTTAACTTATAAGAGATGCTGGTGGTCTGTGTGCCACAGACCACGGTAAAAGATTTTCAATTTGAATCAACGTTCATAAAATGAATTAACAGTTAGTTTTATTATTTGTTACCTTTGTTACTGATAATACATTCGTTATAGAGCCCTAGAAATTTACATATGCCGATCCGATCTAAGTCAACAACCGACAGTTTAGCCCATTTAATATCTCTGTTGAGAGAACATAAAAAAGTTTATTTTTCCCGTTATGGAGATGGTGAGATCTATACCATGGTTGGCAAAGACTGTTTGGAGCATGATGTTTCTGATTTGTTAGAAAAAGGGTTGATCCATTCCTTTGAAATTCATTCTCCTCAATATTTAAAAGCAGTAGGTGTAAATTATCCTATAGAACCCGGAATGATTCATGGATTATTTGCTCCGTATATTGATAACTTTGATTTAGAAAAATATCTGTTGAAACGTTTTCCTTCAGAAGACGGAGCTGTGTATGAGAATCAAATTCTGTTTCATTATTTGTCTGTTTTTAAACCGGATGTAATGACCCGATTTTTAAACGAATTTGTTCGGGGGAAGCGCGTTATGTTTATTGGCAGTACAGCCAGAGATGTAGTTGAGAAACTCTACGGGCCGTTGGAAGTATATATTCAGATCCCGGGTAAAAATGCATTTTATAAAATGGATGAATGGTTTCCTGAAATATTGAACAACGCACATAAAGTAGATGTGATCTTGCCATCTGCAGGAGTTGCTTCAAATATCATAAATGCAAAACTTTGGGATGCCGGCGTTGAAGCTCATGTCCTTGACCTTGGTTCATTAGTGGATGCAGCAGAGGGCAAAGGTTCTCGTAAATGGATCAAACTGAAGGGATATAAAGTTAACCAAATTCTGCTTCCTCAATATCAAAATCAGTCTCCGTTATTTGCTACTAAGAATTTATTTAAAGATATCTGGTTTGAAATGCGAAAAGCCTGGAAGGGTGATACATACAAGCTTCCTTATTAATTATATTCTTTTAGTATATTTTAATTTATATATATACTGAATACCTAATGCGGACCATATAAATATCATAGGCAATAAAGGAGCAAGAAATCTTCCATCCCAATCCGCGTAGGTGATCATAACCAGCAAGCTATTCAGCCCAGCATATAGAATAGTAATTAAAAATAAACCGCTGTATATTTTTCGGTATTTGTAAACGCCAATGCCGGCAAACAAATATGTTGGGAGTAACATAAGTACAATAAAACTATTGTGAATAGTACTGTAATACATCCTGATATCTGTCCAAAGTGCAATGAACCTAAAGCTTCCTAATTGTAGATATTCCCAAGGATGTGTGATGAAAAGCTGAATGATTTTTATAATACTTCCATCCGTGTTGTCGATATTGATCTGAGATTTTACAGGAACTATCCAACCTGAATAACCACATATTATTTCACCTTTAACAAACGAATCGTTTAGGAATGTGTAAAAAATAGTTGTTTGCGTATTCAACAAAAAGAATAACTCCAGAAGCGCAAATGCAGCAAACCCATATAGATATTTTTGAATAAACTGCGCAGTTCCTTCCTTCCCGATAAGTATAAAGAATGTGATCAAAAGAATGCCTCCATTGGGACGAAGTATAGTAGCAATAAGTGCAACCAACAGTAAGGTGATCCATTTTGTGCGAGTGTTTTCAATAGAGTAGGCCCAAACAAATAATAAGACAGCGCTGACATAAAAAGATTCTGTAAGCAGGCAAACATTCCATTGCTGAATGGGGATGTAAAGAATCACAAGCAATGCTGCTATAAAAGCAGTAGATTCTATTTTCAATATGCGGCATAAACCTTTATAAAATAAAAGTATTGAAATAAGCGAGAGGCCAGATTGAATTAGAATACTTGGGTAAATGGAGTGGAAGCATAATTTGCACAATGCAAGAATTGCAATGTAACCTGAATACCAAAAATGGTAACTGAATTCAAATGTTCCATTTATCCATGCCGAAGCTTCGGTATCAAACCGGGCTGTATCGATCGCATATTTTACTCCTAAATGATAAAGAAGAAAGCCATTTATCAAGATCCAGAAAATAGAAATAATAAATACACGTTTGTTGATGCGCATATATGCAAATGTATATGTTTTAATGGTGTTATTCCAATCTCATTAATTAAGTTATTATCGTTGTACTTTATAATTTTTAAGGTGTTAATCCCTTTGGGATGGAATATCTGTAGAAAAAAACATCCTCAGTATTACGCACGGAGCTCCGAAGGAGAGATCAACAATCATTACAATATATCGTCCCGATGGGACTCTTAGGTCACAATTGTACGATTTTATGCTACAGGTATTTCATCCCTACGGGATTGGCTTATAGAATAAATCTATTCCATCTTTTTGATAAAAATGATGTATTTTTGTAGAAATATTGAAATATGGAAAAGAAAGATGCAGTAATTATTTTCGGAGCTTCTTCATTAGGAAAGGCTGCACTGGAAATATTTGAAAGCAATGGAATGGTAGCTTATGGCTTCCTTGATGATACAAAAGCACTACATGGTACGGAAATTAATAATGTTGCTGTATTAGGCTCAACAGACGATGATGCGTATTTGAAATTGATAGGTGATAGCTGCGACGCGTTTGTTGCAAGCGACGAGCCTAAGTTGCGTGAAGGATTAACAAAAATGCTTCATGAACGCAGACAAACACAAGCAGTTAATGCAATACATTCAACAGCTTCGATCGCGCATTCTGCATCTATTGGACATGGTAATTTTATAAATGGTGCTGCAGTTATTGGTTCGAATGCAGAAGTTGGCAGCCATTGTTTGATTCATACCGGAGCAATTATTGATTTTGAAGCAGTAGTGGAAGACTTTGTACAAATTGGCGCAGGTGCTGTTATTAATGCAGGAGCTAAGATCGAAAAAGGTGCATTTATCGGAACGGGAGCAGTTATTATTGGCGGAATTGTTATTGGGAAAAATGCGCGTGTGGGAGCAGGCTCTGTGGTCATTGCACCTGTAAAAGGAGGGGAAACCGTATTTGGTAATCCAGCACAAGCCATGAAGGCTTAAAGGCAAATTCCAAAAAGCAAATAACAAATTCCAAAAGTTAGCTGGCTCCAGTCTTAGCGTAGCGGTGACTGGGGCCTATCATTTCGTAGTCTTTGACTACATTTACCATTGACTTCCATCATTTTTTCATTATTTATAATTTTCTTATCTTTGTACTAACACTTAGATTGAAACTAAGCTACGTTATACTAATGAAAAATTATCAAATACTCCTTTATTACTGCTATACCCACATAGCAGACCCTGATGCTTACAGGGAAGAACACCACCTTAAATGTCTTGAACTTGGTTTGCTTGGCCGTATTATTATTGCCAGCGAAGGTCTGAACGGTACTGTTTCGGGTACGGAAGAAGGCTGCCGCCAGTACATGGAATATGTGAAAGCAGATCCGCGTTTTGAGGCTTTGGAATTTAAGATCGAAGCACACGAAGGACATTCGTTCCAGAAATTATATGTGCGTGTAAAACCTGAAATTGTACACTCTTCTTTAAAGCATGTAGATCCTACAAAACGTACGGGGAAACATTTAGAGCCAGCAGAGTTTAAAGCTATGAAAGACCGTGACGATGTGGTTGTACTGGACGTGCGTTCCAATTACGAGCATCAGGTAGGTCGTTTTAAAAATGCTCTTACGATTGACATGGAAAATTTTAGAG
>Ga0247817_10001736_pt1 | contig 11290 bp, 10 predicted proteins | sample UWRJL212509R1_FD_178010 | JGI IMG/M metagenome (GOLD analysis project Ga0247817, IMG submission 178010) | Plant litter microbial communities from Arlington Agricultural Research Station in Wisconsin, United States - UWRJ-L212-509R-1 | ecosystem: Environmental > Terrestrial > Plant litter >... | reverse complement strand
TCGGTAGTTTTCTCCTCCTTGCCTCATGTGTATTTTTAATCCACTACAATGCGTAGTGCTTAGTGATGACTATAAGCCCCTATATGTAGTTTTTCAAGCATTTTAGCGGGTTTTTTTGACTACACAACAAATACGTAAGTATTAACACTTTGAATTCTACAGGTAGTGTACTGTTTATTATTTACAACGCTAGATATAGCGCCTTTTTTCTTAAATGCTGCTGATAATTTGTATTCCATAGTGCTATTGGTTAAACTAGAGCAATCTTGAGAAGGTTTAACTATATGGCAACACAATACGCCAGTATAAAACGTTCAACCTCCAGTGGTTTTACCATCGTAGAATTACTGATTGTGGTCGTGGTTCTTGCCATTCTCGCTGCAATTATTGTTGTTTCATACAATGGCATCACCCGCTCGGCTGCAGAGTCCTCATTAAAATCAGACCTTCGAAATAGTGCCTCACTACTTGAATCAGCAAAAGTGGATGCAAGTAGTGATACCTACCCTACCGTTCCCTCCGAAGCAAAACTAGCTCAAAGTGCCGGCAATACGGTTATATATGTAAGTAAGCCATATGGCTACTGTGTTTCTGGCGTTAATCCGCGAACAAACAAAGTTTTCTCAATCCGCTCAGCTAGTAAAGTTATCGCAGAGGGCAACTGTGACGTCGCGGTTACTACCTTTGCAGGTTCAACAACCGGCTACCAAGACGGAACGGGCACAGCCGCTCGCTTTGCCTCCCCAGCAGGAATTGCTGCCGGAGATAACGGAACACTATATGTATCCGATCGTGGAAACAAGCGCATTAGGCAAATCTCCCCTGAGGGAATTGTTTCATTATTGTCAGGTACGGGAGTAAGTGGACAAACTAATGGTTCGGCAGCAACCTCCCAATTTAACCAACCAGGCAAACTAACACTTGATTCTGCGGGTACACTATATGTTAGTGACGGCTCTGGGCATATGGTGAGAAAAATTAATACGTCGAATGGCACAACTTCAGCATTTGCCGGTATTGGTGGACAGTGTAACTACGGAAGAGGAAACCTTACTGATGGTGCTTCAAGCATTGCTCGTTTGGACGGTCCAGTTGATGTTGCCAGCGACAGTAAGGGTGTCTTTTATCTAGTCGAGCATCTTAGCAATAGAGTACGGGCTATTCAGCCAGACGGCAGCGTCTCAACCTATGCTGGTTCGGGCGCTCTTAATTCATGTGTTGATTCATCTGCCGTAACGGGGAATACTAACGGACCTCGATTAAGCGCCATGTTCGGAAGTCCTACGGACATTCTCATAGATAGAAACGATATGATTTACATTTCTGATAGCCCAAATAACGCCATTAGAACAATTACTAAAGAAGGTGTCGTTGATACGTTTACCAGCAACCTAACCGGCGGCGCGCAACCAAAGGCAATGGTAATGGACGCCAGGGGAACTATTTACTCTGCCGGCAATCACGGTATATATAGTATTAGCCCAGCAGGTGTCGTTGCCTTAGTTGCTGGTTCTGCAGGCCAAGGCTACGTTGACGGGAGCGCAACCGCAGCAAGGTTTAATACTATTGGCGATATAACCTTTAACGCCGATCAAACTGCTATATACATAGCCGACACCTCAAATAACCGCATTCGCAAACTCAGTTTATAGCGAATAATTTCACCTCTTGTATACTTACATATATGAAGTTTCATTTATCTACCAAAATCCACAGCCTTGGGGTTATTTCATTCCTTACCGGCTTCGCATTAATGGCCTACGAATTAGTGGCTGCCCGTTTACTAGCCCCAACCATCGGAAGCTCTATATATGTATGGACGAGTGTTATCGGAATTATTATTGCCTCGCTTAGCATTGGCTACTGGCTTGGTGGAAAACTAGCTGATGCTCGCCAACGCCCTATCGACGTTGCGCTCCTATGTCTTGTTACTGCAGCCTGCATTATTCTCACGATGTTTGCACACCCAAGTGTTCTTGAGTGGGTTGCCACTTCAATTAAAGACACCCGTGCGCAAGGTATCGTTGCATCACTATTTCTCTTTGCGCCAACCAGCTTCGCACTAGGGTTAATTAGCCCCTACCTCGCAAAACTTAACATTAAAGAGCTCAAAACCGCCGGTGAATCAGTTGCCAACCTAAGCGCATTAAACTCAATTGGCGGAATTGTCGGAACGTTCATTACCGGGTTTGTACTGTTTAGTTATATCGGTTCGAAAGAAACGCTTATTATTGTAGTGCTATGTTTAATTCTTTCCAGCTGGCTGATTGCACCAAAACGATTTCCTATTCAGCGAATCATTATTAGCAGTGTCCTTATTGTTGTCATGCTCGTTCCTGCACCTGCTAAGGCTGGGGTTTTAGCACAAATAGATAGTCCATCCGCACACTACACAATTGCAAATATGAACTATGGAGGCGCACCAATTACCGCACTAGCCACAGGCCCTGGTGGCATTCAGTCAGCGGTATATAGCGAAGGGAACGATAACCTTGTATTTTGGTACACAAACTACGCATCGAAAATTATCGAAGCCCAAAACCCTGAACGAGTGCTTGTACTTGGTGGCGGTGCATTTACATTGCCAGCAGCACTCGCAACTAGCCTCCCGAACGCGACAATTGATGCTGTAGAAATCGACCCAGCCCTTGAAGGTATTTCAAAAGAATATTTTTCTTACGAAGACCACGAAAATGTTAACCTTATTTTTCAAGATGCTCGCGCCTTCGTAAACACCAATGAAAATAAATACGACGTTATTTTTGTTGATGTGTACGGAGATAGCTATGTCCCCTTTTCGCTGCTTACGAAAGAGTACGGCGAGCAAATTAACAGGTTGCTAAACCCAGATGGAATGGTAGTTATTAATGCAATTGTTGGCCAAACAGCTGAGTGTCGCGAATTACTATCGGCTATCGATACTGTGTACCGGCCGTTCCTACCTAACGCCTTCTGGGAAACCCGGTCAGGTGTTGAGCTTGCACGAGGAAATTATATATTGGCTTACGGCCATGAAAGTACTGCGCCACTTTCAATGAAAGCTTTATGGCGTGCTACCGGTAACGCATACTCAGACAATTTTATGCCAGCCGAACGGCTACATTATCAATGCGCCCAATCTGTCAGATAATCTTATTTCTAGAAAACGTATATATGTAATTGGTAGGGTGTGAACGTATCGGTCCACACACCGTTTACACGAGTCACCGTTCGCGACTCATCGCGTACTGTTGCCGAACCTGAACCGCCATCCAACCAACTAAAGGTGCCTGTAGTATTAGCCGAAGCCGGCTGAGCTTCAGTCCCTGACGCTTGCGCGAACACATAGGTTTGTCCGTTATATTCTCGAACCATCACATCAATAGGCACATCTGCAGTTGAAGAAGTGACTGTCACGAAGGCTGCAGCACTTTCGCGACCACTAGTACCGTTAATAGTACCGAGCTCTTGAGAGTTTAGTACAGGAGCCAAGCTCATAATGCGAGCATTAACCGTCTTCATTTTTGCAATAATCGCATCACCCGTTGGGCGGTCGTAATACAGTGATGACCACACACCCATTTCACCTGTTGAACTTGGTTGGTTACCGCCACCGAAGTCGTGAATAAAGTAAATAATACCGCGAGCACCATGAACAATTGAATTCCATATTGCCGCTTCCATTTGATGAGGAGTAATGGCTGGCGACGCAACATCCCAAGGTCGTGAATTTTCAATAAACATCCACTGCGGCTTAGCTGGGTCATCCATGTTTGTGTAGCGACGCTGAATGTCTACAGAAAGGCCGTAACGATACGCACCATCTCGAGGTTCCCATGGGTCGGTATACCAGTAGTAATCAACACTCGTGACATCAGTCGCCTGTTGGTATAGCGTTAAATCGCCATCTTGTGAACCCGTGTCGTACCCACCGTTTGCGGTGTAATATCCGCCGCCCATCGGTTTCCCGTAATTAATATGCTGAGGTCGCGTCGAATCAACAATTCTATTAGAGACATAGGTGTTGTATATAGTCGTTGGCGAATTAGGGCCATACGGCGCACTTTCGTTCGCACGAAACATGTCAAACTCATCACCTGTTTGCCAACCGATAATCGAGCTTCGGTGTGTAGGGTTATTCTGCAAATAATTTGCATTTGGCCCAGAAGCAAACAGTTTTAATCCTAAATCGACAGCCCTTTGAACGTACGACGGCCCTGTTGTCGTAATCCAATCCCAAGTACCATCAAGTACATTAATGCCAGCATCAACAAGCCCCTCACCAAGGTCGGCATATCCATTTACAACACCGCCATTGCTACTATCAATGTGCGCAGACCATACAGAAAGTGGAAACCATGTATCTGAAGTTGATGGTCCATTTGACCACTGTGCCCAATAAGCTGGGGATGGCCCAGTTTGTGGGGCAGGAGGCGTGACAATTGGTGCCGAAGAGTCAGTACCTTGCTGTAAACGGCGAGCAAATCTACTCATCGCTTATTCCTATCTATAGTCCGCACCAACAAGCGAACCAAACCAGGTAGTTCCACCGTCAATGCTTTCAAATACAAGTATGTCGGTTGCTGCAGCTGTCGTAGTAAGTGTTGGCGCTGTACCGCTAGGCCATTTCACGCTTCCAGGCCAGGTAACCGTACGGCTTCCAGTAGCGTCTTGTTTCAAATAAAGTCCAAATGAACAAGCAGTACCAGCAGTTGCACCAGTAATACTAAAGTTTGTTGCCCCAGTTAAAGTGACACTAAATACATTTCCAGTCGCAAGGTTGAGTGTAGTAGCCCCGGTGCGATTTCCTAATGCGCTCAGAGTTTCTACGCCGCCGCCAGTGCTTAACGCCGCTAAGCCATTAAGTGGTGTGTTTACCCATTTAGCTGTACCCGAGTTATACCCGAGCAATTGATTTGCTGAAGGTGTTGTAATCGCAACATCGGTTGCAGCGGCTATTGTTGTAATGCCACCACTGCCTGCAGCGGTCCAGTTAAAGGTAGTCCCGTTATATCCAAGTACTTGTCCGTTCGCTGGTGAGTTAGCGGCATTCAACTTTGCTGGCGTAACACTCGCGTTAGTAGGAATACGCTGGTCCGACAAACGAGCATCGTTCGTTGCGACTACCGCCTGTCCGGCTGTTTGTAACGTTCCGGTAAAGTTTTTTATGCCAGTAACAGTTGCGTCGCCCGTAAGGTGAACAACCGCACTGTCGTTTGCTTTAGTTGCTAAACCTGGAACAGTCGGGCTTGCTGATGTACCTGCAAGATCGCCTGCTAATTGTATAAGGCCTTTTGTGCCAGCGTCCGCATCGGGTACGGCACCATTAGAAGTAGGTGTAGTCCATGTAAGACTAGTGCCAGAATATCCAAGCACCTGGCCAGATGATGGTATTTGTGCAGCTAGTTTTGCTGCAGTAATACTACTGTTTTTAATTGAACCGTCATCATTATGCGATGTTTTAAGAAAATCATTGAGCAGATCACCCCAAATGCTTTCATCTCCCCCAACTTGTGGCAATCGAGCCATGACACAACCTCCTCGAACAGAATTATGAGCTTATGCTTAGGATAGTAACAGTTTGGAATATAAATCACAACACCGACACCTTTAGTGCAAAATCTCATTAATAGATACATAAACTTGGCGGAGAGGATGAGATTCGAACTCACGGTACAGTTGCCTGCACACACGCTTTCCAAGCGTGCGCCTTCAACCACTCGGCCACCTCTCCAGACGTACTTATTGTAGAGAAAAATGTGCTTTTCTCAAGGCATTGTTATTTCCACTGCAAACAAGTAGTTGCCGTATCGGCAAATTCATCTCATACTATAAGGTAATGCCTGACACAAAAAATCCTCCAGTTATTGTTTTAAAAGAGCTTAAAAAGCGATTTGGAATTGGCGATGCCGAACACTATGCACTCGATGGCATCAACTTAACTATTCAAAAGGGTGAATTTATTGCAATTATGGGCCCGAGCGGTTGCGGTAAAACGACATTACTTAATGTACTCGGCTTACTCGATAGCCACATCGAAGGCGAATACGAACTCGATGGAAAATCTATTGCCTACCTTTCAGCAAAACGCCAAGCACGTATTCGCAGCCAGCAAATTGGGTTTGTGTTTCAAAGCTTCAACTTAGTGTCTCGTTTGAATGTTATTGATAACGTCGCCCTGCCCCTTATTTATAAAGGAATGCCACACCTTGCCCGCCAAAAGAAAGCAAGCGCAATGCTTCGAAGCTTTCACTTAGGCGAACGTGAGTTTTACATGCCAAACCAACTCTCTGGTGGTCAAATGCAGCGCGTTGCAATTGCCCGTGCGCTTGTAAACGACCCTGCAATTATTCTTGCCGATGAACCTACCGGCAACCTTGATTCACGAGCTAGCCACATTATCATGGAAGAGCTTTCCGACCTGCACAAACAAGGTAACACTATTATTATGGTGACCCACAACCCCGACCTTACGACATATGCGAGTCGAGTTATTACCATGCTCGATGGCCAGGTTGATACCGACACCTTCCGACTTCCTCTTCCTTCTCGGATAAGTACAAAGAAACCACTCAACATCGTTAAGAAAGCAAAAGCAAAAACGACCGTTAAAAAGAAAGCGAAGAAATAATGAAAATCCTATTCGCTAACCATATTCACATTGCACGGCAATCAATTGCCAGCAGCCGCATGCGCAGTACGCTTACAATGCTCGGTATAACCATTGGCGTTGCAAGCATTACAACAATCTTGGCACTGAGCGCAGGCGCGAGTAAAATCGTTGTTGACCAAGTAGACTCCCTCGGTGGTAATATTGCTGTTATTCGTCCAGGCGCGAGCGAGCAACATTCAATGCAGGGTATCGCCCAACTACCAATTGGTCAGCAATATACTGCAAGTACACTATCTGATGTAGATGTTACATCAGTTGAACGAATTGAACACGTAAAAGCAGTCGCCCCTCTTATGATTCTCGGCGGCTCAGTAAGTGGTATATCTGAAGGTTCACCTCAAACCCCTATTCTTGCTACAACACCTAACCTTGAACAAGTCAGCGGGCTCGAAGTTTCTGACGGCCAGTTCCTCGACCCAGATTTAATGGGCTCGACCGCAGTAATTGGCCCACAGCTTTCAATTGACCTATACGGCACCGACCAATCAATCGGCAAAACAGTTACCATCAAAGGCAAACCATTTACTATCATCGGTATTTTGAAGCGCACCAATACACCTATCAACTACAATACCGTCGACTTCGACAACGCAGTCCTCGTAAACCTAAAAGAAGGCCGCGAGCTCATTCAAGGTGCGTCGCAAATTCAGCAAATCAATGTTCAAAGCGAATCTGTTGAATATCTCGGCGGAATTATCACCAACATCAACAAAACACTCTTGAAGAACCACTTTGGCCAAGCAGATTTCACTGTACTTTCCGGAGCTGAAATCGCCCAGCCAACGAGTGCACTCTTTACTGCTCTTGCGGGTGTATCGGTTGCTATCGCTGCCATATCATTAGTTGTCGGTGGTGTCGGCATTATGAATATTATGCTTGTTAGTGTTGCCGAACGAACCAGAGAAATTGGTATTCGAAAAGCGCTTGGCGCAACGAACGGCGATATTATTTCGCAATTCCTCATTGAATCACTTGCACTCAGTATTGGTGGCGGTATTGCTGGTTATATAGTTGGCTATGTACTTGCATTCATTATTAGCACCTTCTTAACCTTCGACCCGGTCTTCAACCTCGAAATTGCCGGTATAGCACTGGTTGTGTCATTAGTAATCGGTACACTGTTTGGCCTCTACCCAGCAATCCGGGCAGCAAGAAAAGATCCTATCTCTGCCTTACGACAATACGACTGATATTCTTAACTATTGTTAGCGAGGGTCGTCTGCGAGTTCTTGCTTCAACTTCTCAATCAAAACAACTGGTGTAGGGTCTACGCCGTTCAATACAGCTGCGTAGGTACTCGCAAAGTCAGCAAGGATAGCGCCCCATAATAATTGAGCTAATGGAGTATCGCCTTTTAGGTGAATCGATTTTGCTGCAGGGCGTTTGCCGCTCAACAACTTGTCGGTAAGTTCAAACCGCTGCAAAATACGTGGCCGTTCAAATGAACTTAGGATATCAAATACGGCGAATGGTTTTTCAACCGGGTGTGAAGCCCAGCCCATAAATTCGTTGTGGTTAAATTCAGAATATTCATTCCAAAACGCTACGTTCTTCGCAGTTTCGTTCCAGCTAATTTTCCACTTGTACGCCAAAGGTGCAGTAAATGCTCCGCCATAAAACACTGGTGTTTTACCAATCGCTTCGTGCGCCAATTGTTTTGCATAGTTTTCCGCCGTTGGAACTTCTGGAAGCCAGTTGGCACTTTCCGCTTCAAGCCAGCCAGAAAGCTTAGCGACTTCTTCATATTCTTCATTTCCAATAATTCCAAATGCGCCAAGTAGCGCGAGCAGTCCCCGAAGGCTATAAAGCATCGCCATACGCGGCTGAACACCGGAAGGAAGGCTTACATGGGCAATCCCCTCTTGTTCTGCGATTTCGATTAATTTACCACCAGAAGCGATGATAGCAATTTGCGATTCTTTTTGTTGCGCCTGGGTAAGTGCAGAAAGTGTCTCTTCGGTATTTCCAGAATAGCTACTGGCAATAACAAGCGTATTTGCATTAACGTAGCCTGGTAGGTCGTAACTCCGAACAATATCCAAAGGAATTGTTAACTTTGCTTGATACAAAACTTTTATAAGCAGTGCAGCCAAAGCTGAGCCACCCATGCCAGTTACGACAATTGAAGTAATTTCGCGGTCGTCGTGTTCGGCATTTAAAATTTCTGCATAAAAAGCAGCTTGTTGATATTGAGATGCAACAATCGCCAATGCCCCTTCTGGGTCCCTTTGGCTAAGCACGTTAATATTGTCCAATATTTCAGTCATGAGTATTTCCACCAATCTATAACTATGATACAGTATTTTTAAGTAAGCATAACAATTATTATTCGAGGTGGGCCATGGATATTACTCCGCAAGATACAACTACACAACCAATTAGCGACGACCAAGAGCTCGCGAAGGCTCTTGCTGGTGTTCTTCCAGACGAACCAGATGTTCAAAGCATGCAGTTCGAAGAGACTCCTGCACCTGCAATCTCTATTCCAGCACCTTTAGATGAATCTCCAGTTGTTCCAAGTGAAACACCTGTTGTTCCTTTCCAAATGCCAACTCCTCTATCATCAACATCTTCATCTGACCTCGAAGGTGTAAAAAAGGACGCAATTCAAGAGCTACGTCCACTCATCGACCACATCGACCTACCACCAGAAGAAAAGTTTGATACATATCTTCTTCTCATCCGTAGCACCGACGACGCAACACTTATTGCCCCAGCTCACACTGCTGCAGTTGCTATCACCGATGAAAAGCGCAAGGCTGAAGCACTCCTCGATATCATCAAAGAAATCGATTACCTTTCTAAAAAAGAACAGACAGCGCTTTAGTTTGAGATATTAGAAAACCCTCGGAGTTTTCTATGCAACCTTGCGAGAGCAAGGGACAGAAAACCACAAGGGTTGATTGCGGCTCGAAAGCCTAGATGATGATCTCGAAGACTACTTCTTCTTGACCTTGTACGAAATGGACCTGAAAAGAAATTTTCGGGTCTTTTGCGTCCACAACTTCGAAGTAAATCGGCTTCACGTTGTGCATTTCTCGAACGAGAACTGCGAACGGAACCTTTTTAGGTGTCAGTGATGGATCGTCGAGCGAAATTGCGGAGAAAGTAGCCTCACGCTCTTCGCTTACTGCCGCCAGGAACTCGTTTAGAAGCTCTAGGCGGGACTGTTCTACCACTTGGTAGGACGCCTTGCCTGCTCCCAATGTATTCCCTCTCTTGTAGGTATATCTTTTGAACGACAGTGCAGTACTGATTATATCATATAAGTTATATTTGTAAACAGTCAAACAGTGTGACTAGCGGTGAGCGACGTCGAATATACGGTTTACGAAGTCATTCGAGTAGTTTTGCGCTTGTGCATACGAAAGGCGCAAGCCATTTTTCTGGTTGCCCTTGGCACCGTCAAACGATGATTGGTTAAGCCCGGTCCACACAGCGTGGGAGTCTGAACGCTTTTCAAGCGCTTTTTTAGCACTCATCTCACTGGCTTTAATGTCGATATACACCCATTCACTATTAAGGTACACAAACAAGTCTGCACCCTGTGCATCTTCTTCGGCACTTACCTGGTAATCATAGTCGACACCGGCTGCTGCAAGCATAGATTCTGCGGCAACTTCGTGGCGCATACCATTGGTACTTACAGAAATACTCGTTAAAGCGTCTTGGCTTACGGTCTTAATAAGGTTCTGATCGTGAGTACCGTCAGAATCTGCCTTTTTAACAAGCGGGTCTTCTTTATAAAACAACCTCATATATAAACGAGTGAGGCTCGCATCTAATTCATCTTTCGTGAGTGATGAATCAGTATCAATCAATTCTTTAATTGCGTGGTTAAAAGGAATAAGGTCATTATTTTTAAGACGAGCCATTTCGTCACGATCAACAATACTCATGCGACCCTCGTCTCGCTTATTGCCCATTTCATCGGCACGACGCTGGGCGGTTACAAATGAACCCAAGTGAGAGATAACACCGAGAATATTCTTTTCCGATTCAGAGTAGCCAAGGTCTTCAGATGTAGACAAAATTAAAGCGGTGGTTTCGATTGCTTCCTTCGTAGATTTTCCAGAACGTTTCAGTTCAAAGAGCGACGGGTTGCGTCGTAGCGATTCAACTACATCATCTGTCCTCTCGACGAACGATTTTTGTTCAACGAGTTTTGGCTTTTCAATAGTAGGTGTAATTTCAGCTAGTGACATTTTTGCTCTTTTTTTAAGGTGTTTGTTTTGTTTGTACTTGCTATTAACACTAGCATAAAAGGGGCTTTCTGTCAATACCTCTTATGGTTCCTTGTGCGAGTTTGACGCGGATACGGTACAATAGAACCTAATGACCGCTCGCTATGCCACACCCGAAGAAATCGCCAATTGGGATAGTTTGATTATTGCAAACCCCGATGGCGGAAATGTCTTTTCGAGTTTCGAATACAGTGAAGTAAAAAAACTGACCAGCTATACCCCTCGTTTTGTTATGAGTGGGAAACTTGCCGTTACTGTTCTTGAGAAGCAGACTCCCCTACTTGGGAAGTTGTGGTACTTACCAAAGGGCCCGAATGTAACTTCAAGCAAAGCTCTGTTTGATACACTCAAGGCCCTGAAGCCACTCGCGAAAAAAGCTGGCGTATTTGTTATA
>Ga0247817_10001734_pt1 | contig 11292 bp, 12 predicted proteins | sample UWRJL212509R1_FD_178010 | JGI IMG/M metagenome (GOLD analysis project Ga0247817, IMG submission 178010) | Plant litter microbial communities from Arlington Agricultural Research Station in Wisconsin, United States - UWRJ-L212-509R-1 | ecosystem: Environmental > Terrestrial > Plant litter >... | reverse complement strand
GCTGACTGGCGCATCATCGTCGTGGCGATCTGGTACGTCGTCTACATGCAGGTCGAGGCCTACGTGCTCAACCCGCGCATCATGACCCGCGCGGTCAAGGTGCCGGGTGTCGTCGTGGTCATCGCAGCCCTCGTCGGCGGAACGCTGCTCGGCGTGCTCGGAGCCCTCGTGGCCATCCCGGTCGCGGCAGCGGTGATCCTGATCGTGCAGCAGGTCGTCATTCCGCGCCAGAACGAGCTGTGACGGCCTAGTAGGTGGTGGGCAGCGGTGACGCTGCCGGGTTGATGCGCCCGACGATCTCGTTCAGCACGCGGGACGTCTGCGTCTCCCCCACCCAGAGGTGCTTGCCGCCCTCGACGCCTACGAGTTCGATCTCGGGCACCGACGCGAAGCGTTCGGCCGCCTCGGCCGGGCGAAGGTAGTCGTCGAGTTCGGGGATCACGGCGACCAGTCGCTTGCCGCTGCCGGCCCACGCGGCGACCTCGGCATCCGAGGCTCGGTGAAGCGGCGGCGAGAGCAGGATCGCGCCGACGATCGGATGCCGCAGCCCATACTTCAACGCGACTTCCGTTCCGAACGACCAACCGACAAGCCACGGGGCCGGGAGCCCGCGCTCTGCGACAAAGCGCATCGCGGCGTCGAGGTCGTGCTGCTCGTGGATCCCCTCGCCGAATTCGCCCTGCGAGGTTCCGCGGGGAGACGTCACACTGCGGAAGTTGAAGCGCAGCACGGCGATGTCGGCGAGGGCCGGGAGCCTCGCCGCGGCCTTGCGGATGATGTGCGAGTCCATGAAGCCGCCGTGGGTAGGCAGCGGATGCAGCGCCACGATGGTCGCGACCGGCGGGCGCCCCTCCGGAAGCGCGAGCTCGCCGACGAGGGTGAGACCGTCACTCGTCACGAGTTCGATGTTCTCGCGAGAAGCGGGCAGCTCTACGCCACCGCGAATGTCGATCGTCATGCTCATCCGTTCGGGTTGAAATGGGTCGTCAGGGCTTGATCTTCCAGCAGTGGCTGTGCCAGTGCCGGCGGGCGGCGACGTCGTCGGCCTCGCCCATGATGCCGTCGGCGCGCCAGGCGACGACGTGGGCCGTGCGCGGGGTGATCTCGAGCCCGCAGCCCGGGCACTTGTAGATCTTCGCCGCGGAAGCGGCGCTGATGGGCTGCACGTTCCAGGACGCGTCGCGCTTGCTCTCGATCCGGGAGCGTCCGATCAGCGCGCGACTGATGTCGAAGGCGTCGTCTTCGTCATCGCTCGGGCGGCGTCCGCGGGGACGGTTCGAGCGTGGCATTCCTCCAGCTTAGGCGAGCACCGGACTCAGGCGCCGCTGGGGTTGTCGATCTGCTCGAGGCGCGTTTCTTCGAGGTCGAGCATGACCTGCGCGCGCGACAGGATGCGCGACGGGTACTTTCCGGTGGAGCGTGCCTCGAGCAGCGCCGCGCGTTCGGCCTGCAGCACTTCGCGGCGGAGGGCGCGGTACTGCTGGTGCGGTGACTGGGCGATGCCCTTCGGGCCGATGCCGTTTTCCGCTCGCTCCCACGCCGATTCCGCGCTCAGCAGCGTATCGGCCCGCACGCGCTCGATGACCTCCTCGTCGATCGCCCCTCCGTCGGGGAGGCTGAAGTCGGGATTCTCGAGCACGTTGACGCCCGCTTCGCCCATCTCGTCGAGCAGTTCCGCGAGTTCGCGGCGATCGGCGATGCGGTCGGTGCCGCGGATGCGGCTCGCTCTGATGAGCCAGGGCAGTGTTCCGCCCTGCACGAGCAGCGTAGTGACGGCGACGACAAACGCGATGAGCACGAGCTGCGAGCGATAAGGAATGGCGTCGTCACCCTCGGGGAGGGACTGCGCGGCCGCGAGTGTCACAACACCGCGCATGCCCGACCAGCTGAGGATCATGCCTCCGCGCCAACCGAAGCCCTCGGCCTTGAGCTGCTCGAAGTCGGTCTGGCGGCGTTGGAAGAGTCGCTCGGCGCGCGCCGTACGCCGGCTCAGTCGCGCGGTGAGGTCCATCGCTCGCAGCCGCACGAGCATCTCACTGAACCGGCCCTGCCGTCGCTCCACCTGCGCTTCCCGTCGCCGCAGCAGGTAGAGCACGGGGATGATGAAGAGGGTGCGGATGATGACGATCACGAACGTCATGAGCAGGCCGAGGGTGACGGCTTCGATGACGCCCGTCTCCCCCGCCACGTCGTCGATGATCGACTTGATCTGCAGTCCCATGAGCAGGAAGACGCCGTTCTCGAGCACGAACTGCGCGGTGCGCCAGTTGAGCCGTTCCGAGATGCGGGCCTGGGCCGAGAAACGCCTCGCGCTCGAGTGGCCGGAGTAGAGCCCGGCCGCGACAACGGCGAGAACCCCGCTCGCACCGAAAAACTCCGCAGGCACGAAGGCGATGAACGGAACCGCGAACGAGATGGCCGTGTCGAGCTTCGGGTCAGACAGCCGGGCCCGGATGATCACCGTGACGTAACCGACGACAACACCGATGAGGATGGCGAGAGCAACCGCGTAGGCGAAGTCGGCCACGACTCCCCACAAAGTGACGGTTGTCGCAACCGCGGCGACCGCGGATCGCAACAGCACGAGGGCGGTCGCATCGTTGACGAGGCTCTCCCCCTCGAGGATCGTGACGAGACGCGGGGGAAGACCGAGGCGCTTTCCGAGCGCGGTGGCGGCCACGGCATCCGTCGGGCTGATGACAGCACCTATTGCGATACCGCCGGCGAGCGTCAGGTCGGGAAAGACGAGGTAGAGCAGATACCCGGTGCCGAAGGCCGTGACGAGAACGAGTACAACCGAGAGTGCTGAGATCGTGTTGAAGTTGCGCCGGAAGTCGACAACGGGCACATTGATCGCCGCCGAGTAGAGAATCGGCGGCAACAGCCCCATGAGGATGATCTCGTGCGGGATGACAGTCGGTGCGCCGGGCAGGTAGCTGAAGCCGAATCCCAGGATGATCAGGATGAGCGGAGCGGCTACTCCGAGCTTCTTGCTGAATGCTCCGGCCGCGACGATGGTGATGATCCCCACCACACCGACGGTGAGGATGCCCACACCGCTTAGCTCGCCGAGGCCGAGGTCCATGCGCCCATCTTAAGCGCAGTGGTGGGGCCTACCGAGCGACTAGTACCAGCCGCGCGCTTCCGAGCTTGCCCAGGCGCCACACGGCGTGCCGTAGCGTCCGCTGATGTAGCCGAGGCCCCAGGTGATCTGGGTCTTGGCGCTCGTCATCCAGTCGGCGCCGACCGATGCCATCTTGTTGCCGGGGAGGGCCTGCGGAATTCCGTGGGCTCCGCTCGAGGCGTTGTGCGCGTTGACGTTCCAGCCGGATTCCTTGTTCCACAGCGAAACGAGGCAGCTGTACTCTGCGTCGCCCCAACCGCGGTCCTTGAGCATGGCGTAGGCGATGGCCTTCGCGGACCCCGGGTCGGGAACGCCCGCGGTGGGGGCGTTAGCAACGTCGGGCTTCTCTGGCTCTGGCTCGATGACCTTGTAGCTTCCGCGGTCGACGTCCTGGTCGGTGTCACCGGTAGCGGTGATCGTCTGGCTCGACGCCACGTCGACGTAGTAGATCGGGTCGGGAGCGACCGCTTCGATGGCGAAAGCCGCCGTCGGGTCGATCATCGGAGACACAACAAACGCGAGACTCGACGCGAAAGCGAAGATCGGCAGACCGATTCTCGAGCGTTTGCGGAGGCGACTACGAGCGGTTAAACGGGGGCCAAAAGGCACTCCACGTGTTGCGCGTACATCGCTGGTTCGGGACACCAGAGCGCTTGTATGTTTACCCACCGTTTCCACCGTAGCCCAAAAAGGCGGCTGAAAACTGGAAGAACCCACAAAATGGGGCTTGGCTCAGCGAACGGCGAGCATGACTTTGATGACGGTGTCGAGCAGAAGGTCGACCTGAACCTCGTCGTAACCGCGCTTCGAACCGCGGAATGCCACGGTTCGAACCTCTTCGACGCTCATCGCTTTTCCGCGCTGGAAGTAGTCGACGAGGCGCTCGGCAAAAGCATCGACGTCTTTCGTCGAGTAGCCAACGGTCAGGATGCCGGTGCGGTTGAACTTCGCGCCGTCCGGGCGGTCGAGACGATCGAGGATCTCCTGGGCGGTGGAGCGCGCCTGGTTGTACCAGGTGGCATCTCCGCCGGGGTGGGCGAACGCGCGATCGCGTTCACGCGTTGCGAAGGCGTCTTCGAGGCGTTCGAGTGCTGCGTCGACGTGCGTTGACGAGTACCCGCCCTTTTCCATACCGAAGGCGGTCGTACGGATCGACTCGGAGCTGACGACGCCGGGGGCGCTCGGGTCAGCGGAGTAGGCGCGACGGGCTTCTTCGAGGAAGTCTTCGACCTGGTCGATGTTGTAGCCGCGCTTCGACCTGCGTACGCGGGGGAAAGTTGTGCTCACTCGTCTATCTTGCCCTACGTGAAGATGAGAAACAGCGCATAGGCGACGGGTGCCGAGAGAAGAATCGAGTCGAGCCGGTCGAGCAACCCTCCGTGGCCCGGCAGCCAGGAGCTGATGTCCTTGATGCCGAGGTCACGCTTGATGAGCGATTCGGCGAGGTCGCCAGAGACGGCGGTAAGCAGCATCGTGATGGACAGGATGACACCGACCCACCACGGTTCGTCGAGCATGAAGATCGCGAGGAGAACGGCGGCGATGGTGGCGACGAGCGCTGCGCCGCCGAAGCCTTCCCACGTCTTCTTCGGGCTGATGTTCGGTGCCATCGGGTGCTTACCGAAGAGCACTCCGAACGCGTAGGCGCCGACATCCGTCGATACAACCACGATCAGGAAAGCGAGCGTCCAGAATTCGCCACCCTCGCTCGCGGTGAGCAGCACCGCGAAACTGGCGAGGAAGATGACGTAGGTCATTACGAGTACGCCGGCGAGGAGGTCTTTCACCACTTCCTTGAGCGGCGCCCGGCGCGAGGGAAGCACGAGCTCCGCAAGTCGCCACACGCTCACGAGCACGATGCCAGCGAGCGCGGCGAGCCAGTGTCCGGCGTCGCGCGTCAGGAAGTCGAACTCGGTGACCTCGGAGAGAGGGTAGAACGAGAGCGGGATGATCGCGAGAGCGGCGATGACGATCGGCACCCGCGGAACGTCTCGCCCGGCCGAGCGCAGTGCGCCAGCGAGTTCGACGGCCGAGACGACGAGCAGCACGGCCGCGAAGACCATGAACAGCCACTTGTAGATCAGCAGGCTCGCCAGTAGCGCAAGGCCGAGGGCGAGACCGATGATGATCGCCATCGACAGGTTGCGGCCGGAGCGCGCGTTGATCTTGTCGTTCGTTGCCCGCATCTGGGCTTCGATGTCGGCTAGGCCTGCTTCAAACTCTGCCCGCGACGGCGGGTGTTTTCTCGATCGGCCATTCGGCGAGCCACCGGCGTCCGACATCTAGACCTCGAGAAGCTCTGCTTCTTTTCGACGAAGGGCTTCGTCGATAGCGTCGACGTGGGTCTTCGTCGTGGCTTCGAGGTCCTTTTCTGCACGAGCTACCTCGTCTTCGCCGACCTCCTTGAGGGCGTCGAGGTCGTCCTTGGCCTTACGGCGGATGTTGCGGATCGCAACCTTCGCCTGCTCGCCCTTGTCGCGCACGAGCTTGACGAACTCCTTGCGGCGCTCCTCGGTGAGCTCGGGGAGGGTGACGCGCACGATCTCGCCGTCGTTGCCAACGTTGGCACCAAGGTTCGGGGCGGCGACGATGGCCTTCTCGATCTCCTTGAGTGCGGACTTGTCGAACGGCGTGACGATGAGGGTGCGCGCTTCGGGGTTGTTGAGCGAAGCGAGCTGCGCGAGAGGCGTCGGGCTGCCGTAGTAGTCAACAAGGATCTTCTGGAACAGGAGGGGGTTGGCCCGTCCGGTACGCACGGTGCCAAAGTCATCCTTGGCGACCTCTACGGCCTTGTTCATCTTGTCTTTTGCTTCGGTCAGAACGTCGCTAATCACGTCAAACTCCTTCGTGTTCGTTTGAGTTTACTGTCCCGTACCGGCGTCTCCGCGCGGCACTCCCCCGCGATCAGCCCAGTTCAGCGCTATTCGCGGCGAATTGTGGGTTACCCGGGGGCGATGGGGTCAATCAGTTGCTTACGCGGGTGCCGATGCTCTCGCCACGGATGGCCTTTGCGACGTTGCCGCCCGGCTCCATGCCGAAGACGACCATGGGCATCGAGTTGTCCATGCAGAGGCTGAAGGCGGTCGAGTCGACAACCTTGAGGCCCTGGACGAGTGCGTCCTGGTAGGTGACGTGATCGAGCTTGGTTGCCGAGGTGTCGTGGCGCGGGTCGCCCGTGTAGACGCCGTCGACGCCGTTCTTGGCAACGAGCACAACGTCGGCGTCGATCTCGAGCGCGCGCTGGGCCGAGACCGTGTCAGTGGAGAAATACGGGAGGCCGGCGCCTGCACCGAAGATGACGACGCGACCCTTCTCGAGGTGGCGCTCTGCACGACGCGGGATGTACGGCTCGGCGACCTGGGTCATCGCGATGGCGGACTGCACGCGCGTCGCGGCCCCGGCCTGCTCGAGAAAGTCCTGGAGGGCAAGAGCGTTCATGACGGTACCGAGCATGCCCATGTAGTCGGCACGACCGCGGTCCATTCCGCGCTGGCTGAGCTCTGCCCCGCGGAAGAAGTTGCCACCACCGACGACGATGGCGATTTCGACCTCGCCGGCGACCGATGCGATCTCCTTGGCGATACCGCTCACGACGTCGGGGTTGACGCCGAGGGAGCCCCCACCGAATGCCTCACCGGAAAGTTTGAGTAGAACCCTGCGTTTTTTTGATCCGTCAGCTGACATTCGTGACTGGTCCCTTCCGAGTGGCACACCTTCGAGGTCCGATTGGCGCCCATACGAGGGTACCGGACGAACCTCTCCTCCACCGCCTCACCCTCGCCCGCCCTAACCCGTCTCAAGGAGTTTTTTCGCCGATAGCGGGTCAACCGCCACATTCGTGGCTGTTGGGCGCCTCTGGTCCTTGAAACGGGTTCAGAACGGGGTTAACGGCGGAAGGGCCGCAGACGAATCTGCGGCCCTTCCGGGTGGAACTGGTGGTGCTGTCGCTGCTTACGCGCCGACCTTGAAGCGAGCGAAGCCGCTCACGGTGAGTCCGGCATCCGCGAGGACCTTCGAGACGGACAGCTTGTTGTCCTTCGCGTAGTCCTGCTCGAGCAGTGCGACCTGCTTGAAGTACGCGGTGACGCGGCCTTCGATGATCTTCGGAAGGGCGGCCTCGGGCTTGCCCTCTCCGCGGCTGATCTCCTCGACGATGCGACGCTCGGACTCGACCAGGTCGGTCGGAACGTCTTCGCGAGCGAGGTACTGCGGGTCAGCGAACGAGATGTGCTGCGCAATGCTGCGAGCGGTCTCTGCGTCGTCACCGGAGTAGCCAACGACCACGCCGACCTGCGGGGGCAGGTCCTTGCTGGTCTTGTGGAGGTAGACAGCGAACTTCTCGCCGGAGATGAGCGCGAGGCGACGCAGCTCGATCTTCTCGCCGAGGATTGCTGCCTCTTCGCTGATGAGGTCTGCGACGGTCTTCGAACCGGCGGGAGCCGCGAGGGCTTCCTCAACGGTCGAAGCGCCCGAAGCGGCCACTGCGTCGATGACGGCGTCACCGAGAGCAACGAACTTGGCGCTCTTGGCTACGAAGTCGGTCTCGCACGCGAGCTCGATGAGCGTCGTGGTCGAGCCGTTCTCCTTGGCGGCGACGAGGCCCTCGCTCGTGGAGCGGTCGGAGCGCTTTGCATTGCTCTTCGCACCCTTGAGACGCAGGAGTTCGGTTGCCTTCTCGAGGTCTCCGCCGGCTTCGACGAGAGCGTTCTTGCTGTCAACCATGCCGGTGCCGAGGCGCTCGCGCAGGGTCTTGAGGTCAGCGAGGCTGAAATCTGCCATCGTGATTCCTACTTTCTAAATCAGTATGAAAAGGACTACTTGGCGGCCTTCGGAGCTGCCGGCTTCTTCTCTGCGGGAGTAGCTTCAGCTTCGATCTTGGCTTCGGTGGCTTCGTCCGACTCGACGACGTGCTCGGGAACGATGGTCGGGTCAGCGGCGGCCTCGTGCTCGGCGACTACGGCGTCAGCGTCGTTCTCCTCGACGGGAACCTCTGCTGCAACAACCTCGGCTGCGGGAGCGTCGGTCGACTCGACCTTCTCGGCCTCGGTCGCGGGGGTCTCGGACGCGGCGAGAAGCTCAGCTTCCCATGCGGCGAGCGGCTCGACCTCTGCGCCGTCTTCGGGCTTCTGGTGACGCTGGACGAGGCCCTCGGCTGCGGCATCCGCAATGATGCGGGTCAGCAGTGCAACCGAACGGATGGCGTCGTCGTTACCCGGGATCGGGTACTGGACGTCGTCGGGGTCGCAGTTGGTGTCGAGGATCGCGATGACCGGGATACCGAGCTTGTGCGCCTCGTCGATCGCGAGGTGCTCCTTCTTGGTGTCGACGATCCACACGGCAGACGGGGTCTTCGTGAGGTTGCGGATTCCACCAAGGCTCTTCTGGAGCTTGATGAGCTCGCGGCGCTGGATGAGGAGTTCCTTCTTCGTGTAACCACGGGTGGTGTCGTCGAAGTCGACCTCTTCGAGTTCCTTCATGCGTGCAAGACGCTTGGAAACCGTCTGGAAGTTGGTGAGGAGGCCACCGAGCCAGCGCTGGTTGACGAACGGCTGGCCGACGCGAAGCGCCTGCTCTGCGATCGAACCCTGTGCCTGCTTCTTGGTACCGACGAAGAGGATGGTTCCACCGTGTGCAACGGTGTCCTTGACGTAGTCGTAGGTCTTGTCGATGTAGGCAAGCGACTGCTGAAGGTCGATGATGTGGCTGCCCGAGCGCTCCGTCAGGATGAATCGCTTCATCTTCGGGTTCCAACGACGGGTCTGGTGACCAAAGTGAACGCCGCTGTCGAGCAGCTGGCGAATGGTTACAACGGCCATGGCCGTGCTCCTTTTCTGGCAGGGTGCATTTCTGCAGACTTCTGCCAACTCAGTTGTTTCTCGCCACCGGTTGGGGCGAAACCTGGTGCCAAGCACGCATCCGCCACACTCTTTCGAGTCAGACTGAGTGGATGCGTTGCACGTCGTGAACCGACGCAAATGGCACGCGTAGTCACCTCGCACACGGCGAGATGCTCGGACAAGCATACCAGCCCCTCACCACCGGTGCATTCCTCGGTTGTGCACGTCATCGCCCGTTCATTTCGCGGTCACCGACCGCGATGACCATAATCGGCGGATGCACCGGCTCTCACCCCTCGTACTGCTTCTTGCGGCGACTCTCGTCGCGGCTCCTCCCGACTCTGGAACCGATCCGTCGCCACCGACTTCGCCGCCCACGTCGCCGGCCTGGCTCTGGCCCGTCGACGTTCCACGGCAGCTCGTGCGGCCGTTCCTTCCCCCGGAATCGGAGTACGGCGCCGGGCACCGCGGGATCGACATCGCGGCGGGGCGCGAACTGCTCGCGCCGGCGGACGGCGTGGTGCACTTCTCCGGGGTCGTCGTCGGCCGCCCTGTGCTGTCGCTCGATCACGGAGGTGGCGTGCTGTCGAGCTTCGAGGCGGTCAGCAGTGAGCTGCGAAAAGGCGACCGTGTTCGCCGCGGCGAGGAGATCGGCGTCATCGAGCCCGGGCATTGCTCGATCGACTGCGTGCACGTCGGCGTGCGGGTGAACGGCGCATATGTGTCGCCACTGCTCTACTTCGGCGGTCTCGAGCGGTCGGTACTTCTGCCGACCCGGCACATCGACGTGCCGTGACGGCTACGCGCGGGGGTGGGCCATCGCGTACGACTCCTTGAGCCGCTCGGTCGACACGTGCGTGTAGATCTGGGTCGTACCGAGGCTCGCGTGCCCGAGCATCTCTTGCACTGCCCGAAGATCTGCTCCCCCATCGAGCAAGTGGGTGGCGGCGGTGTGCCGCAGGGCGTGCGGGCCGGATGGCCCAGAGCCGGGAATGCCTTCGAGGAGCCTGGACACCAGGGCGTAGACCGTGCGGGAGCCGAGTCGCTTGCCGCGTGCGCCGAGGAACAGCGCCGCGGTCGGCTCGGTCAGCAGCGAGTGGCGCTGTTCGCGGTAGGCCTCGATCGCGTTCTTGGCTGGGACCCCGAATGGCACGACCCGCTGCTTCGATCCCTTACCGGTGACCCGGACGGTCAGCCGCGAGAGGTCGACATCTCCGAGGTCGAGCCCGGTGATCTCGCTCACGCGAAGCGCCGAGGCGTAGAGAAGCTCGACGATGGCGAGATCGCGCAGTGCGACGGCATCCCCGCTGGCCGCGCGGGTCGAGAGCCCCTCGAGCAGCCCATCGATCTGGTCGCGGGTGAGCACCCGCGGTAGGTGGTGGTCGGACTTCGGAGCGCGGAGGCGGGCCGCGGCATCCCTCGGCGTCTCGGACGTTCGCTCGAGCCAGGTGCTCAGCGATCGAGCGGACGCCGAGCGTCTGGCAAGAGTCGATTTCGCGAGCCCCTGCTGCGAGCCCTTCCACAGCCAACCGCGCAGGAGTTCGAGATCGATGTCGGTGACCGACGTCGCCCCGGTCTCGAGCGCGAACTCGACGAGGCTCGACAAATCGGAACGGTAGGAACGCACGGTGTGCTCGCTGAAGCCGCGTTCGGCGCGGAGGTAACGCGCGAACTCGTCGACGACCGCTTCGAGGTGCATGGCTCCATCGTTGCTCATAGTTGGGCTGACGGAGGTTTCGACAAGCTCAACCGGCGGAACTGGCGGAATCGGCGGAATCGGCGGCGTGCACCTTCGACGGCCACCAGAACTTCTCCCCCGCAATGAACGCGAGCGCCGGCACGATGACCGTTCGCACCAGCAGGGTGTCAAGCAGCACACCGATGCAGACGATGATTCCGATCTGGGTGAGCGTGATGAGCGGAAGCACCCCGAGTACCGCAAATACCGCGGCGAGCAGGATGCCTGCGCTCGTGATCACGCCGCCGGTCGACGACAGCGCCCGGATCATGCCCTGGCGGGTGCCGTGTACCACCGCTTCTTCGCGTGCCCTCGTCACGAGGAAGATGTTGTAGTCCACCCCGAGCGCGACCAGGAACAGGAAGCTGAACAGTACGACGTTGGTGTCGATCGCCGGGAACCCGAAGACGGTTTCGAAGAGCAGCCAGCTCGCACCGAGGCTCGCGAAGAACGACGCGACGACGGTGAGCAGCAGAAGGATTGGCGCGATGAGCGAGCGCAACAGCAGCACGAGCACGATAAACACGAGCGCGAGGATGAGCGGAATGACAAGATCCTGGTCGCGCGTCTGGGCGGTGTTGACGTCGAGCGCC
>Ga0247817_10001731_pt1 | contig 11307 bp, 18 predicted proteins | sample UWRJL212509R1_FD_178010 | JGI IMG/M metagenome (GOLD analysis project Ga0247817, IMG submission 178010) | Plant litter microbial communities from Arlington Agricultural Research Station in Wisconsin, United States - UWRJ-L212-509R-1 | ecosystem: Environmental > Terrestrial > Plant litter >... | reverse complement strand
GGACCGGCTCGTGTTGTATGACGAGCCCGTCGTGTTGGGTGAGTTGTAGACGTACTCGCCGTCGACGTAGGTGGCGTTGGACACAAAGGTCGAGCGACGGTTGCGGCGGCGCGTGTAGCGCTGCTCGAGGCGGAAGAGCTCGATCTTGGCCTGGATGCGGTCGAGGAGATTGAGACCCATGGTGGCTTTTGCGGAGGCTATCGGCGGGGGACCGTGGTGTTGCGGGAGGGGGTTTGCTCAGCGGGCTGGAGCGAAGCGGGCGGCCTGGGAGTTTTCTGGTCCGACAACACGAAGCCGACGAGTATTTCGTTGACACGGACTGGAGGGCGGGAACGTTTCGGCGATCAGTTGTCCGGTTGCTGGGCAGTTTTGAAATGTCGCAGTCGAATCAGGGATCCTTGTTTTTTCGTCGTGAGTAGTTCTCAGGGAGGCGTGGTCGACTAAAAGAGGGACTTTCGCAGGGAAGGACTATCGACGAGACGAAGACTTGGACTTGAACAAGGGATGGCGACTCGAGAGATCGTGGGGTTGCCTCGCGGAGGTTTGGGAAGGAAGAAGAGAGAGGGTCGGGTCGGGAAAAGACGAAAGACGAGAGAAGAAGGACGAGCTCCTTCAAGAGACCCACCCTCCCCCGTTGCTGCTCCCCTGGCAGCTTGGTGGAGCGGGCGAGCTTATCGAGTGCTGCCGTTGGTCCATCTGCTGGTCCCATCCGAGCACGGACTTTTATACAGGACGAGCCTTTCCCCATTGGTCGTAGCGGGTATGTCAGGCTTGGCGGTCGCCGCGCTACGGCAGCATTGACTGCAACACGGCGCTGAAGACTTGGGGATGAGTTCGGTGGAAGGGCCATCATCCGGTTCGTGGGCTGGCGCCTACTCCACTTCAGTGGATGTTGATGCAGGGGAATCAATCGGTACCTCTTCAGCGTCCCATCCAAGCCATTTTCCTCGTCTTCCTCAACACGTTTTTGCCCTGTTTTGCCAGTCTCGCGTCGCTTCTGCGTCTGTCCTGCAGACTTCTTCCTTCTTCTGCATGCGGTGGGCAGAGATATCCCTCATCATATCCACCACACCACCCCCTTCCCAGTGGAAACATGCCAATCGTCCTCCTTTCGATCAAAACCCTCGGTCGAATCCCTCGAGCCCCAAGACGGGACGTGTGCTCGTGTGGCTGACCTGACCCACGGCGTTGGGTGGCCAGGCCATCTTGGATGCCCCTTTCCCATCCTCTTGACGGGCCGACCCCTCCTCCCTCCCCCCTTCCAACTCTTGATTCGCCACCATAATCCCACCGTCCGTCGTTTGAGACGGACAGTCCTGCGACAGCGTCGACATCAGCCGTTTTCCCCATTGTTTCCATTGCTGGCTAATCTCTGCCTGCATGCCCTCAGACACATCTACCCTATTTTGGGTTGGGGCTCTGCGCGTGGCATTGATTGCCCCTCGCACCAAATCCGGGGAAGCCAGCGCGGATTCATCTCGGATTCATGCGCCAATTTCACCACGCCTGTCGTAATTATCCGTGCGACGCCAGTGACAGTGATCCCCTCGGTTGCCCTCCGCCTTGCCACGATGGCCGAACAAAATCTTGATCTGACAAGTCATTTCTTGGGTCGAGGTTGCCGTACTATCATTGTCTAAATCCGAGCCACTCCTTCGTTCTGGAATGCCATGACCACATCAACAAGCCGCAGATGCAAATCGGAGCTGCAGTGCTCCGTGCGGAGCACCAAAAGAAATGACAACCGCACTGATGGTCCCGCCAAGCAACCTGACTACCACGTTGGCCAAGCCCCGAGCTCGGCCGGGGATCGCGTGCGCGTGCGCGAAAGGCAAAGACGCATCCCAGCCGATCTCCAGCAAGCATGTCAATCCACGTGAAAATATATGCGAGCTCGAGGCGAGGTTGATACGAACCACAGTCCCGAGCGTGGGATCCTTCATTGCTCAAGTACGGATAGTACCATGCGGTTGCAACAACACGTTGACGACGGCTTATGTCTGTGTCTGAAGAAGGAACGACGTCGTCAAATCCGCATCTGCAACATCAACCAGCTTGCGACATTCCCCCAACTCTATCCATCGCTACATGCTGAAGCAAGCCTCCTATACCTAGATCAAGGGTCGGATATGTCCATGCTCACGTCAAGAAAAAAAATGGGTTCTGGGTCCGACTCGGGACCTGTGTACTGCCTTTCCAACGTCACCGTCACGGCTGGCCCCCCCCCTGCGCCTGGAGCGGCCCCGAGCCAGCTCCAACGTCTTTGAGACTGTAAATGGGGCGTTTCCGTTGCCCGAAAGGGCGTACTGGTGCAACTCGACTCTCATGGGCGATGGTACGGTGTCCTCAGCCTCGAGAACATCACAATCCCAAAATCCGCGGGCGAAGAGCCCCCAACCAAGAATGTTAAATCTACACAGGATTAAAAAGCTTGAAACTTCCTGTTCATCCGCTGAGATGAAATGTATCACTGTGGTTCTCCTGCCTAGGGATACCTGGAGACACCCGTTCAGCTTCAGTTGTGTCCTGCACGTGCCCTCCGGGGGGGTTGGTCTTCAGACCTGCCATCTTCTCGAGGGAGACCAGCTTCTCCCAAGGGGTCTTCAGATTAGTTGTCTTGTGGTGCGTGCGGCTGACTCCTCGCTAGATAGTCGAGAAAGCAGATAGATCGAAGACGCTCGTTCTGCCCGTCACAGCCCAGGAGGAGGCGCTGGCGATGTCATCCCAGGCATGGCACGCACGTAGCGGGAACCTCCGACGTTCTTGAGGTAGATTCCAAGGAGCGGTTCGCTCTGATCCATGTGAACGAGGCCAGTATATTGAAGACGGCCTGTGTCATGGTGAGCAACGCTGAATCCGAATTGGGTGAGAAGACCCACGTTCGTCTTGATGCCCAGGTTCGAAATGGAATTCTTTAGCTCGGGCGACTATGCGGTCCATGTCACGGCCCGAGTGATGCCTGAGCAATGGGAAAATTCGGCCGGCGACGAGGCTAGAATCCCCACAAAAGCCGACCCGGCGTCTTCCTTGGCTACCTATGCGAACAAGGACACGTCAGGAGTTGTTTGATAATCTCCTCCTGAAGCCGCAGGAAGGCTTGGATCCCTTCCCCGTAGAGCATGGCCATGTTAATTTCAAAGATGCCCATCAGACAGTACGCAATGTCCTCCTCCCTGCTCGTCTCTCGGTGCGAAGCCCACGACATGCGCACCGCCACGGGCACGTGTGACAGCTCCCTCCGCTTCGTCGGCACCTCTTTCTTGATGCGGGAGACCTTGGAAATCTCGCTGCAGAGGCTGTTGAGATGGCCCCTGACCCTCTAGGTTCTGTCGAAAAAGGTGATATCACGAGGCGCGACGAGCTCTTGGAGCGTCTAGCCGCACGACTACCACCGGCAGTGAATAAAGGCCGGTTGATCCGGCCCCCAGTCCTCGAGGAAGTCGGAGCACACAGCGGCTTGCTGGTACTACTTGAACATGGAGTTGATGGCGTCGCTGAGCTCGGCTGCTCGTCTTGTCGATGCAGTATATATTAATCGTACCGAGTTCTCTGGAGCGATTTTCCTTAATTTAATTCTCCGTTAAACAGATAGTTTGTAAACCGGAGGTAATTGTCCGGTTCAGGGGCAAGGGGGGACGTGCCGAGAGCCGCGAGTTAGTCGAAATAGCGCTTAGCTTAAGGCACGACCAGGAACTTCAGAGCTCTAGCGTGGCGCCACGGGTCTGGTGGGCCCCGCTGAAAGCCAGCTGAAGCGCTGGGCCCTATCTCAAGCGGGTTTAAGGTATGTAGATCTCTAGATAATCTCCTGCATCCTGATATTGCAACACCCCTACCTAGGTAAAATGTTCAAAAGGCGACATCTGCCACAACCCTCGTCAACATGAGTTGTCAGCGTCTTATGTCCAGCTCTCAATCTTTTCGGCCAGCAGCAGTTGTGCACTCCATCAAAATGCGTGCCTCTTGCTCAATCCTGCAGCTCCTGCTGCTCGGTGCCCCGGTAATTGCGAAATCTCCCCTCTACACCTTTGCCCAGGAGCAGTGCAACGTGAAGGGCGTGCTGGAGCTCTTTACCTGCCGTCACACTATCTCCGAGGAATGTTTGCCGTCCCTTACGCAGCAGGCTGATGACTTCTGCCGCGAATATCTCGCCATCGAACCCGTCACCACCACCACCACGCTCACCGGCGACATAGCGACCGTTACAGCGACCGCGACGGACTTGTCAACCACCACGACCACTGCCACGGACATTACGTGAGCCATCTTTCTCTGGCTGTCAACGTTGTGGAACGTCTAACATGAAGCAGGACGATCACCACCTTCACGACTGAGACTGACCTGACGACCACTACTGCCGTTTCCACCTCTACGAGCACCATCACATGGCGCATTATAGTCATAGACAAGCGCTCAGTCGTGCTGAGTGAAGCTCTCCCAGTGCCGACCGGCTGCCCGACGCTACGAACCAAAAAACTCGTGCGCATGGCTGCCACCAAACTTTCGGCGGCGTGTAGCTGTTTGAACCTTGCAGGCTCGACAAAGACTATCGAGGCCACCACGATGCCGACTGCTACCACGGTATATGTTCTTTTGATTTCCCATGTCAAGTTCACCTCACTAACGGTGCCATATGCAGACTACCACCGTGACGGACGTGTCCACAGCGCTCGAGACGACGTCGACCACGGCGACGGAGAGCACGACCGTCACCACAAGCTCCACATCCACTATTTCGTCGGTTGTTGCTGAAGTTGTGACTACGAGAGTGTATACCACGCTGAACTAAGTGTCGATCAGCGAAGTCTGAGAGAGGGAGTTAAGGGACGGGCGATGTTGATTTCTTGTATATACTTAAAAGTATAATTTTATGCCCCGTCGGCTGTCTTGGTGTACTTTGCTTCGTATGTAGATGATATCGATCATAGAATAATGAACTAACTCGAATTCCTTGGTGGAAGTCGTTATGGCCAGGCATGCTTCTCATGCAGGCGCAGTGGTGGGCAACCGGTTTACAGTCCCAACCTTGATTAAGACGCTGCAATGGCACCTATCCACAACTAATGAGAGCCATTGAGACTGGGAAAAAAACGCAGACCTGAGGGGTGAATAAGCAGGCAATCTAGAGCGGTCAATTACAGCCGCTGCCTACCCTCCATGGAGACGTATCAATATCCTACTGTCAGCTACTATCTGTAACGACGGGACGCGAGGCTTTGTAGCAGTGCGATCGGGAACGCGGTAAGGTCGGGCTTTTCCCCAGGAACTCGTTCGTCATTGAAATCCGTCAATCTTCGGACGAATCCCTCCGCTTGGTCTCGACTTTTCTCTGCAGTCATCCCACACGTATTCGAATGCGACTGCTTTCCATGGACGTCTGCCCTTCCTCCGAGTAGACTCCATTATGGCGGACATTGTCGGCGTCGTGCTGTCTGTGGTTGGAGGCAGCGGGGAATGATCACGAAGCTAATCGATAACTGCGCCAAAGCCCGAGAGTTCGTGCAGGAGGTGCAGTCGCAATACCTCCATATACATGAGGTCCTTGCAGGGCTGCGGTCGACGGTCAGGAAATTGCATGGCCACTTTTATAGGTTGATTGATGAGTTTGACGGACGGCTCAAGGTGTTTTTGTAACGGTTAACCGGGTTTAACTTTAAAGAAACCGGTGCTGGGGCGACTTTAACGCAGGATGCATAATCAAAGATCCTTGCCCTTAGGATGCGACAAGAGATGATCAACATGCGGCAATACATCCTTAAGAAGAGCACGCAGGTCCAAAGTGCCCTGCTGTACATTAAATTGTAAGACAGCGGCCCCTATAATCGTATTTCGCTAGCTTGGACAAGAAGCTAACGAACTAAGCTGTTAAGATTAATTTAACCAATATGCCTAAAGGAGTGTCCCTAATAAGGAGCCGAAACGGCAGGAGGCGCTCTTCGAGGCGAATGTATACGGCGACGATACTTAGGCACGTAACCTGCTCGCGAATAAGATACTAAGAGGCTTATATAAACTAAAGAGCCTTATCTCTACCCTACTGCATGTTGCTACTCGCTATAGTTATAACGCCTTTATCGAACTTTTATTTAAGTGTAAGGGCGTTAAGGTTAACGCTCGGGACATAAAAGGCTGTACTCCGTTAGTAGTCGCCGTATACTATAAGCAGCGGGAAACTACGAAGCGTTTGATTAAGAACCGTGCGTAAGTTAATGTCGCCGATAGCGTCGGCGCTACTCCGCTGCACTTTGCTGTATAACAGTATCTAGGCTGTAAATACGCTTATCAACCTTAAGCGAAAGCTCGATCTTAACGCTATAGATAGTCGGGTGTTATAACCTAGATTACGACGTTAGGTTATAACTGCCTAGGGCAGTCCTAGCGGACCAATCGTTAGGTATAAGCCTCTATGGCCTGCGCCGCTGATCGGGAAGGTCCCGATGTCCCGGTCGATAGGTATAGGTTGTAATACTTGCTATTATTTACAGCTATAAGAAAGGTACTTTGGCGAAGCCAGAGAGCCGTTAAGACTAGACAAGTAATATAATTACGCAGTTACAGCCTTTAAAATTTACTCGAATTTAATACGCCGGGTTTTTAATACGACTTTAGTCGGGGGCCGAAAACAGGGCCTAGGTCCAAGTTTAGAACCCGTCTTGGTAGGCGATTCCGGCCCCTGCTCATTACCATTTACCGTTTAAAGAGTCTTAGAATACTTAAGTAACCTACGTTTTACGGCGGCAAATACGCCCTCTTTTGTAGGGCTTAGTGGTTAGGTGAACATTCTTAGATGCAGCACGTGTCAACCCAGACGTACTTGAGCCCGCGCGTCTCGAGAGCGAGTTGACAGGTTTTTCCAATCTTTTCAAAGCTAGGCTTCGCTACCGTGGGCGAATCGAGGGCGCCAGGTGCCACCATCTCTTGGAGGGAGACTCTATTTGCGTCGCAGCCCTGGTGTGCGACAGGACGGCGTAGGGCGGCGTGCGTCTTAGATCTGGGAAGCTCTAGAGAAGGAGCGTCTCGGTTGATAAGTCTCATGGTTGTAAGTTTGCCGAGGCACGGTTGTTGGAATGGAGTCAATGTGATCGGCAGTGGAGATGTTGATTGACTGCCGAGATGCTTGAAGCGGTGCAAGAGAGGGGTTTTCCGTCAGGACTGGGCAGACTCTCCAATCAAACCGCTGGAAGAGCTGCCGGCAGGCGACATCTCCATCTCGGCTTGATCTGCCTGTTGCGACAAGAACCCAGGGTTTCTCAATAGAAAGAGGACTTAAAAAGGGGAGGTCGATTTCACATGGCCGCCTCGGAAACCTGGGGGTTCAGGATGTAAACAAAACTCAGGGGTTGAGATGCAGTGGATCTTTTCTTTGTCTGTACCCGGTGCCTACCTACCTAGTTTAGACACATTTTTTGTCGCCCAAGTGCTCCTTTAATTTCCGCCCACTTGCCCGCTGGAGTAGGCAGGATTATCCGACTTGCCAGCCTCGTAAGCACCGGCGGCAGGTTCTGCAAGACATCGGAGGCTGAGATCAGATGACAACCCACGGCTGACTGAATTCGGTCAAGGGTAGCCAAGGCGGCTGTCGAGATCTGCAGTCCGGCGTGGATGGGGAAAGGCGAGGCCATGTGCGGTATGGCGGCAGAGTTGAACTGTTGGTCGCAAGATGCAAGGTAGCGGGCAGACTAGGTGTTGTTGGGGTGGAGTTCGCCTCGCTCTGACGGCACGCCAACGGGACGGGCTGAGGGTGCTGTTGAAGGCACCGCCATCGTGCAGGAAGAAGCAAGATTGTCCGTGCGATTCATTCTTTTGAGACGCTGCCCGATGCTCGATTGCCGCAGCAATGAGTTGCGTGTACTTGGGAGATGCCAGAGTTTGCACTTGTGCCCTTGGTTGAGGAGGGCGAATTATTCTACCCATCTTTTGTCGCCTAAAAGGATCCTGCGGGATGTAAGCTCCCGTCTGCGACAGAGTGGAGAGGAGCTTGTCAAATTTTCCGTCTTCTCATGTTTCTTGCAAGCCGTATTGAGGAGGAGGCGCCCAGATCAGGGGAGAAACTGACTCTGGACACTAAGTCTAGACATGGAGCAGATGGAATTGGCAAAAGATTAAACTGCAAACACCAACTGTAAATTCGGGTGACCCTGGCCATCAGTGAATGCTGCTCCCGACCACTTGCTGAGCATCGCTTGGACGGAAAGGTACGGGAGTGACTGCAGCTTGCAGCATTTCTGCATAGCGCTACTTCCTCAGGCAGTCCCTTTGGCGGTGGATTGCATCTCAGGAACCTGCATGAAATGCATGAGTGAGCCTCGCCCCTTCCAGTCAGAGCCCGTGTCGGTTCTGGCCACTGCAGTCTCGATGCCACGCAAGGCAGGTTGACACTCGAATCGCTCTTGCCCTCAACGGTTTTTCATGCCGCCTGACTATTCCCCTTCTTCATTGGCAGGCACTCAAGCCCGTTTACACCGTCCGCCAACAACTGCTATTTGAAAGTGCTGCTTTCTGCACCCGAGAGGCAGTCCTTCGACTGCCCGTTTGTCCATTGCCTGCCAGCCCGTCCCGTCCATGATCGAACCTTGCCACCCTCCCCGACCCGGATCTGACAACCCACACTTGTCGCTGCCACGACGTTGCCACGTACAAGGTCCCTGGGCTTGGCTCGTACCAAGACCGACGCTCGACGACGACGACGGCACCCATCGATACCCCCTCCCGGCCCGGTCTCTGCTCAGCGACCTCCCCGCTACGCCGTGTCGATTGTCGGCAGCCGTCCGTCGGCCTCATCTACCCCCCTCCCCTCCCCGAGACGGTGTGCCTGCAGCCATCCGCCCCCCGCATATCGTCGTAGTCGGCCCACTCTCTGTCGAGTCCTGCGTCCGCGTCCGTCACCGCCCTTTGAGCGCTTCGCTGGGCAGCAACGCCGCTCCATCAGACGCAGCAAAACAATCCCACGCAGAAAACAAAACAAGTTGACCACTCGGCCTGATCAGGGCGCACATCTGCCGTGGCGTTGCGTCGCGTCGACCCCTCGTTGCAACGGTGCGACCTGCCGTCGGGGGTGCTGCAAGACAATCCCTTGTGCCACCGCCTCTCGAAACAAAGTTACAAAGGGGATATGGCCTTGGGTGGGTGGGCAGGCTGGGGAAGGCTTGGGATCAACAGATATTTGTGGAAAAGACCCCCACCGAGGTTGTACTGGGGTCGTGACCATGTCGCCGGAACTCTTGGGTCAGCTTCGCGCAAGCCTCCCGTCGCATTCTCCCCCGCCCGCGTTGCCGTCCTGCAAGAGGTCCACCCAAGTTGTCGCGCCGCCCAATCCCCTCGACGCTCGTCTGCACTACCACACCTCTGCGTCAAGCCTGCCAGACTTCGGCTGGCCAGACTTCCAGCCCGCCCCTGGGCAGCGGCCGGCACGGGAGACGACATCCGCGCTTCAAGCGCGGCTCGTCGACTGCAGGCAGTCGCCTGTTCCCACTCAGATCCGGTGCTGCGCAAATAGATATGGGCGGCGGGGCTTCGACCTGCTCGTCGGGATGGGCAGTGCTGGTTGTTGGTCGACATGATGCCAGGCTGACTGACGGCAGGCACTGTGAAGGGAGGTCAGATCCGGCGAGGGAGGCTTCGGCGAGCTGAGCATGGCAGCGGGGGTCGGCACGCGGGGATTGGACAGCCAGTGATCATTTGCCGGCAATGCTCCTCCGGCCCAATCTCCGCGGACCCCGGACGGGATCCCCAACAGGGGGGGAGGCCGCCCGGAATGGTCGGATGAACCGCCCGGGTGGGTCAGTTGCTGGGATGATCCCAGTGGGCAATGACCATTTCACCTCACCCACTCACGCGCATTTATTCCCTTTGCTGGCCAACAATGGTGCTCGCGTTTGCTACGAGCACGTCTGTCGTTGGCAAAAGCTTGCGCAAGAGACGCAAGAGACGTCCGATCAAGCACCCCTATTTATGGCAATGGCACCTCAACAACCCTGAGCCTGGTGCGTCTGCAGCGACAACGTCTTTTGCTCCCCTCGAATGTCGCGCGTGTGGCCTGCAGCGAGGTGGCGTGGCCAGCTCTGACCGAGAGAATGCGCCGCGCTGGCCCGCGCCCGCGCAACATTTTGTCACAAATCACATTGTGGACGACGCCGCCAACCTCCTAGCCACGGTCCGCTGCCACGGGGGGAAGGGGAAGCACGCCGCCTCTTGGCGAGCCAGCCAGTCAGTGTCTCTCGGTCTAGACTCCGCCCTCCCGTCAAGTCGTCGGCACCTGTCTCGTTCCAATCCAGCCCTGGGTTGTTTGTTAGCGCGAGACGTTGAGATAGGCCACACCCTTGTTGATCAAGGCCCTGGCGTCGGAACTCGAGCCTTGCATTCCTGTCAAAAATGTCTCACTCTTCCGTAAGAAAGTCTGGCCGGCACAATCACATCTGCAGGCCTTTAGTTTATCTCTTGGGGCCTCGAATAAACATACAGATGTATCCCTCCGCATTAGAGTCCCGCGCTAACAAACAAACTAGAGCTGGATTTATGGACCATGGCGTGAGAATGCAGAGCACTGCAGCCGGCCCATCCCGTAGGAACCACCGTGGATGGGAGGGATCACTCGGCGGCCCGACAGGTTGCCGCCGAACCTCTGGGGATGAGTTCCGGGCATGCACCTGTCCAGTGCCCACAGGGCAGATCTTGCAGCGACCTATGCGGAGAATCCGCCTTGTCGTGCCAGTCAAGACTCGACACATGGTGGCCCGACTGCACCCCCAGAGCCATGCGTGTCATCCAGCAGTACCCCCCGGTCGCCATTCGCCCGCCCCACCACGACCGTGCTGTCTCCCCGGCGCACCGAGGGACCTGCCGAGCGCTGGCGGGCGCTGTGAATTGGTCAAAATCTTGTCCCTGGACCCCCCTTTTTCTAGAATTTCCTGATTTTCTCCTCCCCTTCGCCCCCTTCTGCCTCTTTCGTCGTCTCAAAGCAGCACAGCAAACCCAACGACGTCTGCGGAAAGGCCATTCTGACATGATTCGACGGCGGCCTCTCGCTCATCCTCACCGACGAGCGCAGCCCGGGATCGACTACTATGAAGAGGGCCTTGAACCGGGTACATCTCTCCAACATCTCGACCTGCCGGCGCCCGTGAAACACTGTCTGTTGCCTTTGTCTCTTTCCCAAATCCCAGCCCCCCGCACGCAGCCGCGGGACGCGACATTCCTCGCCTCAAGCCCCTGACATCATTGCTTTTTCTTCGTCCCGGGCTTGGCCGTGCCGGGGAAACTACCCGGTGAGCTGTCCCCTGCTCGGCGATCAGCGGACCGGGGAAGGACGAC